>JFJP01012169.1_pt1 | contig 25303 bp, 27 predicted proteins | sample 431651 | NCBI WGS metagenome assembly JFJP01 (sample SAMN02602958, study PRJNA72255) | Microbial mat metagenome, whole genome shotgun sequencing project. | biome: fresh water; feature: sink hole; material: water; isolation source: purple microbial (photo- and chemosynthetic) mats found in...
CCGCATCTGGCTTGAGCAACCCGCACATCATGTTGATGGATGTGGTCTTGCCCGCGCCGTTCGGTCCGAGGAAGCCAAAGATTTCGCCTTCATAAACTTCGAGCGAGAGGTCGTCAACGGCGGTTAGTGCGCCGAAGCGTTTGGTTAGGTCTTTGATTTGTAAGACAGAGGTGTTCATTCAATCCTTTTACGGTTTTACGTTGATGCGATTTTATTCGTAAAAAAGAAAGCTGTACCTACCCAGGTGGACAGTATTAGGAAAATCATTACAACGTTAACGCAGAAGCAAGAGTATCAAAATAATCGTGACGACAAAAGTCCAAATCCATGCCCAGCCGCCCGCGTCGGAGGGTCCGCTGCCGAGTCCCAGCGGATGAAAGCGCAGAAGAGGCAGGTCTTCAATTTTTTGAGCCAGTTCAGCATCGGTGATCGTGAAGGGGTTATAGCCCTCAAAGAAACCAGCAAAGCCAGCATTCTTGAGTATCTGGCGCGTGATGATTAGTTTTTGGTCAGAGTCGGTGGCTTCCTCCACGCGGGCATGGATGCTTCCAGACGGCAGCATTAAATCAATTTCTGGATCGGCAAGCAGATTGCGAAACCAATCCGAGGTTGTGCGTCCACCAGAAATGCAATAGACATACCCTTTGTGGATGGCATAATTGACCGGTGCTAGGCGCACCTTGCCTGTTTTGCGTCCCTTTACCTTCATAACCATGATGTAACCTGTAAAGGGGTTGCCAAAGAACGGTCCAAATCCTAGTTGGAACATGGGAACCATGAAGAACTTGTTGAAAAACCTGAATACTTGCCTCATAATAGGGGGCATAATTCAACTCCTTTTGGCAAAGAAAATTAACGGGGGTCTTGTTGACAATAATGAAATTTCCTCTACACATCCTGCTGTGCAATGCCCCGCGTCACCAAATCCACGAGCGCATTGATAACCCGTTCCAAAGGCATGGATTTGTCCGTGACACGGAAGTAGCTATCGAGATAGGGTAACAATTGAGAATCTCCGATGGCAATGACCAGTGCATTGACTACGCGCGCCGCAGCATTTACGTCCAGATCAGAGCGTACTTCGCCGCGTTGCTGCGCTGTTGTCAGAAGACCTTTCATGATTTCCAACATGGCATCCGCTATTGGATTCACAACAGTGTCTCTCAGAGCCGGATCACCTGTGTAAGCTGCACGCGCAACAAACTGAACCAAACCAGTCATGGTGTTTCCCCATTCCATGCCACCCATAAGGTAGGCTCGTAGAGCGTCCCGCAGCGGCAGCTCGATCAGGTAGGGTTGGATCAATTGGAGGGCATCTGTCATGAGGGTGGAGCACAACCTTGTAGAAAAGGTCAACAAGCCTTCGCGGTTGTTGAAGTACTGATATAACGAACCAACCGCCACTCCTGCCCTGCCCGCCACCTGTTTGATGTTTATCGAGGTTGGCCCCTTTTCGATTGCCTCTTCCAAAATAGCCTCAACAATGGATTGTTGACGGTCAGGGTCCAGCCTTCGAAAGGTGCGCGTGACAACACCCTCCTGCTCAAATTTTAGGATGTACGCGTGGATTTGTTGCCAGTTGGAAAATAAATCATGAACCATAAGTTCATATTTTATGCACTACTAGTTCATTTGTCAATAACTCAGAAATTTAATCTATTCTACGATCCTCTCGCTTCTTTCCTCAACGTAAGCTTGATACGCCTTGGAGAGCGTTTCCGTCCATTTGCCACCTTTCCCCCGCCCTACTAGATTTTGATCAATCGAAACAATTGGGACGACTCCGCGTGAACTGGATGTGAGGAAAGCCTCATCAAACTTCTCGCTAATTTTTGGTGAGCGATACTTGATGGACATTCCCTGCCCTCTTGCAATTCTCAGAACAGCACGGCGTGTGACTCCAAGCAGAATTCCGCTGCGGGCGGTGATTAGTGTTTTTCCTTTGACTGCATAAAAATTGGAAGTCATCCCCTCTAAAATTTTTCCATTCTGGGTCAATAGAACTTCAAATACATTGCCCCTCACCAGCTTTCTTTGCTCGGCGCTTTGGACGATGAAGTCTGTGCCTTTGATTCTTGGATCATTTCGCATAACGCTGGAGGTAATGACCTGCACCCCGTCACGGTACACAGATTCAGACAGCGGCTCGAAAGGTAGAATGCCGACGTAGATCGTTCCAGTGTCCTTCGTCAGGATTAGGCGAACGCGCGATTCCTTTGGCAGGTTCACTTTCACCATGTCGGCGATGCGACTACGCAAAGTAGCTTCGTCCACAGAAGCCGTGAGTCCCATCTTGGCGGCTGGGTTATACAATCTCTGCAGATGTGCGCGAAATCCCAGAACCCTTGTTCCACCTGAGAGCGTGCTGAATGTCGTATAAAATCCCTGCGGCAGTTCCCGCGTTATCTCATCGAGAGTCTTTACCGGTATGGAAGACGGTGAGTTCTGTGATTGGGTAATTTTGAATAGAGTTGTGTCCATATCTCAATTCTAGCGCATTTCCACTATTGGTGGTTACCGCACAAAATTGGATGCTCCTTTTGAGAATTGATGCTGTTAGCCCAAAATAGAAATGTCACCTGAATTCCAAAGTTAAAATGTCCCCGCCCCGCGGGGCGGGGACATTTTCGCGATTTTTGAAAGCGCCGAATTTGCGCCAGGGATGGTCCGGAGCGGGTTTGGCATAAATCCGTTCTTTGAGGGTGGCGTCCAAATCTTTTGCCAAAATCACTTCGGACTGTTTTGCTTGTTGGTGATAAATCGTGTGTTCCAGGGGTTTACCTTTATATAAAATCGTCACCTGCTGCTGGACATTAACACAAACCGTCACGTGTGCGTTACGCAGGGCATAAGAGGGGCGTTTGGTCTGAATCTGATACACGACTTTTTCAAATTGTACCGTGAGATTCTTTGAGACGCTCCGCTGCTCCTGCCAGGTCAGGATGGTGGCGAGGTCATCTTTGGCAGTCAAGGTGCGGTGAGCATTGACGGAACTGCGTGGTTCAACCGCAAAGCGTTGGTTGAAGTCTGTCATGAACTCAGGCAGGTAGGCATTGCCCTCTGCCATGCTGGAGATACCGAGCAGACGCATTTCCTTTACCAGACGGTCTTGCAGGGTTTGGTTGACCCGCTCCACGCGTCCCTTGGCTTGCGGAGTATTTGCGCAAATGATCTGGATATCCAGTTCCCGCATTGCCCGTCCAAACTGCGTCAGGCTGTCCCCTTGCCCCAGCGAGGGGGTGTTGACCCGAAAAATGCCATGTTTGTCGCTGTAGAAGGCTACTGGCTTGCCGTGCTGTCTGAAATAACCATCCGCCGCGGTGCAGTAACTGAAAAAACTCTCGCTTTCGACGAAAAGTAATTGTAGCAGTTTCCCGCTGGCGTCATCGATAAATACCAACAGTACACAGGCTTCGGCTCGCCCCTCGAACCAATCGTGCGGGGAGCCATCAATCTGCACCAGTTCTCCAACACAGGCACGTCGTTCCCGCATTTGATGTACCACAACCTTTGTCACTTTGCGCGGCTTCCACAAACCTTCCTCGATCATGATCTTCCGTACGCTTTCCACCGAGAGTTGTAATTTGTCTTTCTCCACCATCTTCTCGTGTGCCAACGTTGGACCAAAACCTTGATATTTCGTTTTCAGCAAATTCAAGCCTTGTTTCTTCACGCTCTCCGACAAACGGTTATTCCCTTTACGTCCTCGGTGTTTTGAAACCAATCCGACCGCCCCCTGTTTTCGATATGACTTCAGCAACCGTTTTATTTGCCGCTTGCCAAGATGCAAGATTTCTCCTGCTTCTTTCTGGCTCATGCGTTTCTCTGATAACCTTTGCATGACTTCCAATCTGCTCAATTCTTTTGTGCTCATCTGTACCAATATCTCCATTTTTTCTCGTCCTCCGAAGGGGACATTTTAACTTTGCGCTAACATTTGAGAATTGATGCTTGACATAATTTGTCTGCTAGGTGTAAACTCGACCCATAGTAATAAAATTCTAAAAGAAAGGAGCGCACTCTTGATGATTTACACATTTTTGATCCCCAACGCTGTCGACCAATTACCTTCTTGGAGTGCGTCTGTAGACCGAAACTAGGTCTTTCTCCGTCCCCTGTTAGTTTTGGGCTGTGGCGCACACGTCACGGCTTTTTTGTTTAATTTGTCTCATGTTAATGCGGGAATACTTATCCGACGGAGCAATCTCCTGTTTTGGATCGAGATTGCTCCGTCGGAAAATAAATTTGTTTTCGCGTTGACAGCAATGGAGTACTAATGACCACATTACAACCACTTTTTGAACCTTCACTTACATTCGACTTCCGTCCTACATTGCAAGCCAATCGCCTCAAAGGGTTGTGGCAGATGATGTCCGATTATCGTTTGTCATATATTGTGGCGGCTGTCTCACTGGCAATCTCGGCTCTTTCAAAAACCTTTACCTATATCCTCCTTCGTTTTTTTGCAGACGACATTCTTGTGCAAAAAAAATACATTGGCGAAACTCTGACTTCTTCCCTTGTTTGGATCGGTGTGGGATTCATCGGTCTCGCTGCGGTTGAGGGAGGATTTGCTTTCCTTTCCGGGCGTCTGGCGGCGTATACGGCGGAAGGCATAACGCGACGCTTGCGCGATTTTCTCTTCGATCACATCCAGCGATTGAGCTTTTCATATCACGCCACCACACCCACAGGTGACCTGATCGAGCGCGTCACATCTGATGTAGACGCCTTGCGCCGCTTTTTCAGTGAACAAGCCATTGGTGTAGGACGTATTATCCTGCTCTTTGTGATTAATTTCATTGCCATCCTGAACCTTAATGTGGAACTGGCACTGGTCTCAGTTGTGGTGATCCCAATCATTCTCCTGGTGTCCATCTGGTTTTTCAGAAGGGTTACTAAAGCATATGAAGAATACCAGGCTCAGGAAGCCATCCTCTCTACTACTCTGCAGGAGAATCTAACAGGGGTGCGAGTGGTCAAAGCTTTTGCGCGCCAGGATTATGAAAAGAAAAAATTTGAGAAGGATAACTGGGGCAAGTATTTGAAAGGAAAAATCCTGCTTTTCATGCACTCAATGTTCTGGCCCCTGTCAGATATAGTGCTTGGATTTCAGATGCTATTTGGCTTCGTGTACGGCGCGATCATGGCGATAGACGGCGATATTTCACTCGGCACATATATCGCGTATGCTGGTTTGGTGGTCTGGCTTATCTGGCCCATCCGCAACCTGGGGCGCATCATCGTACAAACCTCGACTGGTATGGTCTCATACTCGCGCCTGATGGAAGTAGTCAAGCAGCAGCGTGAGCCCTTATTTGATGGTCGGGTGAAACCTGAGGGTTCAGCAGAAGGTGATCTTCTTTTTAAGGATGTTTCATTCATGTATACCGATGGTAAATCGGATGTGCTGAAAAACGTCTCATTTCACGCCGAACCTGGACAAGCAATTGCCTTGCTTGGTTCAACTGGCTCAGGCAAGACCTCGCTGGTGAATCTACTGCCTCGCTTTCACGAATACACAGGTGGACAGATACTGCTTGATGGTGTGGATCTGAAGGATTATTCGCGCGCCTACCTGCGTCAGCAGATCGGTATTGTAGAGCAGGAACCATTTTTATTCAGTCGCTCTATTCGCGATAATATCCGTTATGGGGTTGGGCGTGAAGTACTTCAAGATGAAGTGGAACGTGCCGCAAAAGCAGCCGCAGTTCATGATGTGATTCTAACTTTCCCAGACGGCTACAACACAATGGTGGGCGAAAAGGGTGTGACCCTCTCTGGTGGACAAAAACAGCGCGTCGCCATTGCGCGCACTCTGTTGAAGAATCCGCGCATTTTAATCCTGGATGATTCGACATCGTCGGTGGACACGGAGACTGAAGCAGAAATTCGCGACGCGTTGAACGAATTGATGAAAGCCCGCACCACCTTCATCATCGCGCATCGCATCCAGTCCGTAATGGCTGCCGACCTCATCCTTGTTTTGGATAAAGGTGAGGTCGTTCAAATGGGAACCCATGCCGAATTGCTGAAAGACGAGAGCGGCATGTATCGCAGAATTTATGACATTCAAACAAAAATTGACGCCGAATTAGAAAAAGAAATTTCACGACTCGACTAAAAGAGACCCTTTGGTAAGGGATAGCATACTCCCTCAGGGTACTTTGTTTTTTTTCTCAACGGAGAATAGAAAATGTCCGAAGAATTGATCGAACTTGAAGAGGAAGAATTTACCTCACAACTGACAGCCCCGGTGCTGAACCGGATCGGTTCGCTGCTTAAGCCCCACTGGAAATGGGTGGTGGGATTTTTCTTAACCATAGCCCTGGTGTCGGGGTTGGATGCTTACTTCACCTATCTTAGCAAGCAGTTCATTGACCAGGGAATTATCTTGCAAAACAAGGAAAGGCTGATGCACCTTGCCACTATTTACGGCGGGTTGATCGTGATCCAGGCCGGTGCGGTTTTTACATTCATTTATCTGGCGGGAGTGCTTGGCGAGCGAATTCAATACGACCTGCGCAGGATGCTTTTCAATCATCTGCAGGACCTGTCTCTTTCGTATTATGCCCAAAACGCGGTCGGACGCATGATCGCGCGTGTCACCTCGGATACGGGTCGTGTCTCAGACTTACTGACCTGGGGTATTGTGGATACGACATGGGCAGTAATGAATATTCTCTCCTCCACTATTTTTATGCTAATCATAAATTGGCGACTGGCGTTGATCGTGCTGACCATCATCCCCATCATGATGCTAATCGCAGTTGAGTTCCGAAAAAAGATTCTGGCGGAGTTTCGCGTGTCACGGCGCGCAAACAGCAAGATTACGGGCGCGTTCAACGAAAATTTTCAAGGAACACGGGTGGTGAAAGCCCTGGGACGCGAGGACGAAAACACCCGGGAATTTCAGGGGCTGACCACGCGCATGTACCAAGCCTCGTACCGCGCTGCATGGCTCTCCGCGCTTTTTCTGCCCACTGTTCAAATGATAGCGGCGCTTGCGCTGGGATTCATCGTTGGCTATGGCGGGTTGCAGATCGACCTTGGACTGATGACCATCGGTGGCATCCAAGCATTCGTATCTTATCTTACTTTTATGATGTGGCCGATTCAGGATTTGGCGCGGGTATACTCGGAAATGCAGCACAGTATTGCATCTGCTGAACGGATCTTTAAACTAGTGGATACCCCACCCGAAGTCCACAACCGCCCAAGCGCTGTTGAGGCGCATACCCTGCTTGGCAAAATAGAATTTGACCATGTGGATTTTTTCTATGAAGACCGAAAACCCGTCCTGATCGATTTTTCCCTGAAGGTGAATCCAGGGGAAATGATCGCACTTGTCGGACCAACGGGCGGCGGCAAGTCGACCATCGTAAACCTGCTCTGCCGTTTTTATGAGCCTCAAAATGGCGTGATCCGCATCAATGGCATGGATTATATGGACTACAAATTAGAGTCAATCCATAACAAGATTGGCATTGTACTTCAAACCCCGCATCTATTCTCTGGGACGATACGGGATAATATCCGTTATGGCCGGTTGGAAGCCAATGATGCGGATGTGGAAGAAGCCGCACGAATTGCGGGGGCACATGATTTCATTGTGACCCTGGAAAAGTGCTATGATCAAAGCGTTGGGGAGAGCGGCAATCTGCTTTCGGTGGGACAAAAACAGTTGATCTCACTTGCGCGCGCAGTACTTGCCCGTCCCGAGCTCTTTATTATGGATGAAGCTACTTCATCAGTGGATACCTTGACCGAGGCGCTGATTCAAAAAGGCATGGATGCCCTGATGCAGGGACGCACCTCTTTTGTCATTGCCCACAGACTCAGTACGATCCGCCGCGCCAATCGCATCCTGGTTATCGAGGGTGGAAGGATCGCAGAACAGGGCACACATGCTGAATTACTAAAGCTGCGAGGACATTACTATCGACTGTATACGCAGCAGTTCCGTCATCAATTGGAGGTGGCGTATGGCGTGGCGGAGGAAGAGAGCGAGAATGGAGAAGTAGTTGGCGAGGCGGTTGTGGCGAGTTAGAGGAAAATAAGGAATAAAATCCATGGTAAAAAAATACTCAATCAACTGGGCAGATGACATACCAGTCTCGTTTGAAGTGGACGGTGTCAAGTACAACTCGCTGGATGAAATTTACAAACCGGCGGATCGGAGAAAGCTCGAAGCGATGCTTGATCCGTCAGAATTCGATGACTCAGCAAATGAGTTTGAAAAAGATTTTGACAAACAATTCGATGTCATGAAAGCAGAGTCCAAGACATTTGAAAATCTCATCCTTGGGATATTCTTAGGGGTGGCAGTGATCATGCTGCTGGTTGCTGGTATTTCATCTTACGGTAACATCCGAAAATTAAGCAGAGAAGATAGCGCCGATGGTGTGGTGGTGGATGTGATCAAGCGCCGCGAATATATCAATGAGCAGGATAGGGTGTATGACGATTATTATTTCCCAGTCATCCAGTTCACTGCTTCAGATGGTAAGTCCCGCCAGGTGGAGTTAAGCGAAGGGAGTTCCTCACAAATCTACGAACGAGGAACTAAGGTTACTGTCCTGTATGACTCAGAACATCCACTTAATGCGCGGATCAAGTCCACTGGGAGTTCTATGTTGATGTGGGTTCTGCCAGGTATCACAAGTATTTTAGGAATTGTCTTCGGCGGGGCTGTTCTGGTTGTCAGGAATTTTTTATTTGCAGAAAGTACATAAAATGAAAATTGAGATTAAACGTCTTACCGGGGAAATGCTGCCCCAGGCAGGGAACTTGCTGGCACAGCGCCACAAACGCAACCGTGGCAGTTTTCCCCTGCTGCCCATGAGCTTTGAATATCCGCAATCTGCTGAACAAAAAGTCAGGAATATCTGGAATGCAAAACCTGACTACGGATATGCCGCATTCCGTGATGAAATGATGGTTGCGTTCCTGATCGGCGAGTGGGTAACTCAACCCTGGGGTCGCTGTGGGTATGTATACCTGCCAGGTTATGCTATTGCCAATGGAGAAAGCGCAACAGTTCTTCAGGACCTTTATGCGTGCCTTGGCGATGACTGGATCAGTGATGGCGTATTTAGTCAACGGATATATGTATCTGCGGCGGATACGAATGTGATTGATGCCCTCTTCGATATAGGATTCGGAAAGGAGCGGGTAGATGCCATGCTGGATTTACGCTTGCTAAAAATTCCAACCGTTGAGGAACCCAAAAATATAATTATTCGCCCCGCTGGTGCAGGTGATAATGAGCATTTGGGAAATCTCTCGCATAATATCATGCAGGCGTTGGCAAGTCCGCCGTACTGGCATCCGACCATTCCTGAGGATTATCTAGAATTAAAGGAAGGCTGGTCTGAGCTTGCCGATGATAAAGATTGGAAGGTCTGGCTTGCGATTGAAGAAGGAGTCTCTATTGGTTGTGTTGGCTTTGTTAGGAATAAAGATGACGCCCAAGACATGCTTACTACGCCAAAAAACATTGGCTCATGTGTAAACCAAGTGCAAAGTGACGAGAGCAGCAATGAACTCAGGTGAAATACGTTTGAGATTTCTGCGAAATTCAGCCATTGCCACATAACCGCTCAAATAAACTTTGTGAACACCCTTGAAAGGGCGCAAGTAATTTCGTACATCTGTCCACATGCCTTCAGCCGTGTTCGTGTGGACTTCGCGAACACCGTCTCCATCATCATCACGTGCCCACTCATGTTCAGCATGGCAAACCGTCTTATGTTCCCGAATGATGTGGTTGTACGACTGCCACTCATCTGTATAGCAAGTAGTGTCTTTCAGCGTAAACCGATGAACATGCCCTTCCAATGTTTTTCGATCCGTATTGTGAACCACGCGCAAACGTACCTGCCCACTTTCTCGTCCTACCGTTCCGACAATCGGAGGTCGATCATTATCGTAAGTTCCGTGTCCGCGCCGTTTGTTGGCTCGTCTTCTAGGGGGATCTTCGGGGTCAGGGTGTAGTTCACCTTTTTTCCCCCGAATTCTGGAACATTTCGTCTGTTTCAGAATGACTATCGGGAAGCGCGGTATTTGGCTGTTCAATTTCTGCGTTGGCTTGCACTCTATGGCGCATCGTCAACACGGTTTTGTAATTCAATTGCAGTTCGGCTGCGAGTTCCCGGGTCGTCTCACCTTTGCAAATTCCTCGCATGAGCAAGACGACTTGCATTGGCGTCCACTGGCTTCCTTCAAACACAGTGCCAGTATACAGATTGTAAATCGCACCGCAATTGAGACAACGCTGGACGAGCAAGTCGCTGGACAGGGTACGCCTAAATTCCCGCGATTGTTCCATGGAACAATCGCACTTGGGACACTGTAGTCCTTTGGGATGAAAATGCTCGAGAATCCACTCAACGCTATTTTCATAGTCAAGCAATTCTGTGATTGGAAATTCCATGCCCAAAGTTTACCACTTCGATGCACTTCCTTTACATATGAGCCAAAACATTTATCTTAGTATTGCGGCTACCACATCGAAAGCGCGCGGACGCGGCATTGCCAATGCCCTTACCTGGCACGGATTGGATCAGGCTTGCAAAGAGGGATTTGAAGTTTGCTACACCAACTGGATCAGCCCCAATTTATTGGCATCCCGTTACTGGCCCCGCTTCGGCTTCAAGGATGTTGCATACCGTCTCGCAAAGAAAGTCGATTCTATGATCTCATGGACAAGGAAAAAATGAAGGAACAAAAATGGCAGACCATCCCATCAGAAAAACCTACTTTGGCATCGCATCATCAGTTGCAGGCATTCTTTGTGTTTTGTCTCTGCTGGCAAATTATGGTGCCGTTTACCTGAACATCTCCTACGAGATATTCGGCCAAATAAATAATCTAACCGCACTATCTTACTGTTTTTTAACCCAGGGTTCTTTTGTATTGGGGGTGATCGGACTCATACTTAAAAATGACTCAAGGAATTTCTCGTGGGCGGGGATTGCGCTGGCAGTAATACCGTTTTTGTTCATGTTCGGGCAGTTCGTTTATTCTTTTATATTGTAATTCGGTATCCACCGCCCTTTGTGTTTATCTGGGGAGTTAATGGCGGCAACCGCGCTTGATCAATTTGGCTGTATGCCTGTTTGGCAATATAAACTCGGCTACTTCTTAATGGATATCTAGATGTTTGAGATAGAAAAAATCTGATTAGGGTGTCGTTGTAAGTAGTACCTTCCGGCCTTGGTATATTTTCATAAACCAGATATTGGCTATTGAACAGATCGGCCAAAGTCAATAGATTTCCAGGAGATAATATGTATGTAGTCGCTTGAGGGAAATCCTGCCTCAAATAGTATTTGAAGGCTGGCCAGTGGAGTCGGCTGGTTTTATCCCCAGCCAGGATTAATCGAATATTCAGCGGCATCGAGACCCTTGATGACACTCAAAATATCTACTGCGAAACCATTACAGAGTTTTATGCCAGGACTTGTTCGATCTCATGGAAACATATAGAAATCGTCCATGCCTGGAATCAACCCAAACGGTAGTAACTCCAGACAATTCAGCCGCCTGAACGTGCGCCACGCCGGTCATTCAAATCGATCATTCGCGGGCGATGGAACCCTGGAGTACCCGGACTACCTTATCCTGCTGGGTTTCACTCAGCCCCACCCACAGAGGTAGCCGAATAAGCCTTTCGGTCGGAACTCGCTGAGAGATTTTTTGGTCACACGAAAACTTTATCAGCAAGTTCCATTTTTGTTAATGTCCGACGAACTCTAAACTCAAGTAAATAACAGTCCTATAAATAACCCGATTATTTGAAAACCAGCGACAGCAGCCCGCAAATTCATAATACCGTTTCCGCCGAGCAAGCCCATGAGCGCCGCTGACCAATAATAACGTCCCGGATCATAAGCCATGAAATCCAGAATTGGCACTTCCCCGACCATGACTCGCTGAACTCCATACCAAAGAAAGCCTTCATCCTCCAGGCCAAATCCCTTATTTCCCCTGCCAGGCAAATAGGAATAAAACAAAGAGAACAACTGCACCAAGGGGTATTAAGTTCGGGTATTTATTTTTTTGCATGATTAATTACTCCCCATTTTTTGGAGAATAGGTATGTCTGGAAAGTCAGTTTATTCAGGATACAAGAAAAAAATGATTAGCGAAATAGGTAAACGAAAATCTCATCCGCAAATAGATCAAAATACTTCCATTAAGTTGTGATCAAGTCCTTTATCTCTTCAAATGTCGCAGGTCCAATACCTGAAACATTCATAATATCTTCGATGGTTGAGTACTCTCCATTTTCAGTGCGATAATCAATGATTTTTTGCGCAGTGGTTGGGCCTATACCAGGAAGAGCATTGAGTTCCTCCAGGGAGGCAGTATTGATATTAACCAATTCCTCGTCTGGGCTGGCATCATCTGTGGATGGCAGATCAACCGTATCGTCATTGGACGTTACATCGCCTCCATCCTGATATTGAATAATCAATTGCTTGCCATCTTCAAGTAATGCGGCAAGATTTAACGAATCAACGTCAGCGTCGACAAGCAAACCGCCCGCAGCATTGATCGCATCCTGCACACGCGCCCCTTCTGCAAATTCATACAAACCAGGTCGTGGCACAGCCCCAACGATATGGACTGCCAATGGAGCCTTGGTTGGAGCAGGCTGTAAAATAATAGCCTCACCCGTTGGGGTCCGAGAAACAAAAACAAGCACCCCGGAAAATGCAAGGCCTGCCATGATGCCAAGTAATAGGTACAAAATATTTCTCATACGAGTGTATTTTACTCCAACTTCATTACAAGTAATTCCTCGTCTGACTTTCTGAACATATTGGCAATAATGAATAGTTTTTTTACGCGTAAAAAATAACGCGGCAGTTGATGCCCGGTAATTGCTTGGAAGCCAAATTTTTCATATATCGGCATATTGTGCGACATACACATCAAATACATGGGAAATTGATTTTCACGCAATAGCAACTCTATCACGGCACGGGCAATACCCTCTCCACGATGCTCGGGATGGACAGCAATCGAGGCTAGTTCGCGGATGTTACCGCTATGGGGTTTGACCTGTCCGCAGGCGATCACCTGCCCATTTTCTCCTACCGCCACGATAAAACGCTTCCAATCCAATCCAGTGGGGTTAATCCCAACCGAATTAATCAAATCCTTGATTTGATTGGCTTCTGACTGTAGTGCAGAACGAAGTTCATAACGAGTCATTTTGTTTTTGTTCAGATCACGCCCGCGGCAACCATAATTACAAAAGCAGAAATGAACCAATGGATGAAAAATGGCCAAATAAAGGATTTCGTGCGATATGCCACCCAACCGAAGGCAAAACCGCCAAAGACAGTGGAGAGGGTTTCAATATCAGGTTTATTGATGTGTGCCAATGCAAATGGGACAGCTTGCAGCCATAAGGCATCATGTCCAAATTTGCCTGCGTATGCGAATAAAATCCAGCCGCGAAAGAAGAATTCCCAGCCGACCAGGTCGAGGAAGGTCCCCCATGGCAAACCGGGCAAAAGGAACTCATAGTAAGCTTTCATGATTGTATTGCCGTTTGCTATGTAATATAGGATGGGAGTCATGAAAGTAATACCCAGTGCTGTGTATGACAATCCTAGTTTCCAGTCGCCAAAGGTAAAACCGTATGCTTTTGGATTCTCTCGAAAGATAATGAGAATCACTAAAAGAGGAATGATGAGGTAAAAGATAACTCGATCCAAATATTTGTGGGCTGTAAATGTATAGTAATGATCCATGATCAGCAACAAAGTACTAATAATGGTGACTGATGTAACTTTCCAGTCAAGAATTAGTTTTTCACCGAGCAAATATTTCATCACCGCTCTCAAGTATTAATTTTTCCTGAAGTGGTTTACCCAATTCAAGCGTCAGATGCTGATTGGCCCATTTTTTGGCGCAAAAATTGAATTCGCTTAGCAAGATAGGGGGAGAAATATCCATTATATTTTTCCCATAGAAAAGTAATTTTCCAGTCATTGCCAGTAATTTTTTTGCGACAATTTGTTGAACCACAATAGCATTCAAACTCGTCGTAGGGACTGCCATCAGACATGGCATAATCAAAAGTCAACTCCTCGTCTAATTCAATATCACGCAACGCAACCAATCCGATTTGACCAAAAAAACCAAGGTTGGGGCAGCATGAGTGATTGAAGCAGTCATTAGGTTCCTTCTCCTCAGCGGTCAGTAAACAAAAGTCCTCATCAATTTGCAGAACACGCTGGGAAAATCGAGGCATGGATGGATCAAGATCATTTTTGTGAACAATGCGTCCACCCCACAAGGATACTAGTTCTCCTTTGGGGATAAATGCAATGGCAAAAACGCCACATCCGCCTTCGATATGACTACGAGCTTCACATTTTGGGTTGAGGTAGGAAAAAGATTTATTGTTCATAGAAGAGATTATACAAGAGAAAACCAAAAGAGAAGGATTTTGCGGATTTAGATCAGACAACTTTACTAGACCAGCACTTGTTTGGGTAAATCCTGTTTATTTATAAAAACCTTCCTTGTTTTTTTTAATCCTTAGGGCGGTATAATCCAAATAGCATTTTGCCAGAGGTGAAAAAATGACAGATCTTCCAATCCATCCACTCAGCACTGAACACAAGCTGCTGCGTGGTGTTGCACGTGATTTTGCTCAAAAAGAAATTGCGCCCATCGCGGCGGAATTCGACGAGAGCGGGGAATTCCCACACATGACCATCAGGAAGATGGGTGCATTAGGGTTCATGGGTATTGAGGTCTTAGAAAAATACGGTGGCGCAGAAATGGATTCTCTTGCCTATGTTTTGGCGCTCGAGGAAATTTCGAAAGTGGATGCCTCGCATGGCGTAATTATGTCTGTGAATAATTCGCTTTATTGTCATGGAATAATGCAATTCGGGACAGAAGACCAGAAAATAAAATTCATCACACCTGTTGCATCTGGTAATGCCGTTGGTGCCTATTCGCTGACCGAACCCCAAAGTGGATCAGACGCAGGGACAATGAAAAGCCGTGCAATCCGCAACGGTGATTTTTATGTTTTAAATGGGCATAAGTCCTGGGTTACAAGTGGACCCGTAGCAGACTATCTGGTTGTATTTATGATGACCGATCCCGACAAAAAGCAAAAAGGTGTCAGCGCATTCCTTGTGGATGGCAAAACAAAAGGATTGATACGTGGGAGGAAAGAACCCAAACTTGGCATCCGCGCTTCATCCACCAGTGAGTTGACATTTGAAGACTGCTGTATACCTTCTGAAAACAGACTTGGCGAAGAGGGTGAAGGCTTTAAAATAGCCATGTCCATTTTGGATGCAGGACGCATTGGAATTGCATCACAGGCACTTGGAATTGCCGAAGCAGCTTATGAAGCCGCACGTCAGTACGCGAGTCAGCGGGAAGCGTTTGGGCAACCGATCGGAGGGTTTCAAGGTACGGGATTCAAGATCGCAGATATGAAGACACGCATTGAGGCATCCCGCTTGTTACTGTACAATGCCGCCATCGCCAAGGAAAATTCAAAGTCAACCGGCAAACGTTACTCGCTCGAGGCGTCCATGGCAAAATTATTTGCGTCTGAGACAGCTATGTTTGTAGCCCATCAATCTTTGCAAATTCATGGTGGCATAGGTTACAGCAGAGATATTCCCGTGGAAAGATATTTCCGCGATGCAAAGATTACGGAAATATATGAAGGAACAAGCGAAATTCAAAGACTTGTAATCTCAAGATCCGAATTGGGACTCAAATAATCCCCATATGTGCATGCTACTCCCTTCCATCGAAATGGAGGTCCCAAAGTCGAGGTGTGGTTGTGGATGGCGTGATTTCATAGGACAGTGAATGAACACAATGTAAAGGGAAAGGACTACATTAAAAATCGATAGGTGCTGGAATTGGTCATGTGGCTGGTAAACTTACACCCGTTCTTGATAAAATATGCCACAAAGGAACAAGTACGATTGTGGTGTGATTACACTATTAGAAAGATTGCTTACAATATTTAATAAGGATTATTCAGGTGCCAGAAGGGAGCAATTTCCGACAAAGCATTTCCATTTAGATCAATGAATTATTTAAAAAAACAAATTCCCCTTATCGAATTAGCACTGGCCACCGCCATACTCAGCATCCATTTGTATGCAGCATTTTCAGATGCCTATAACTTTCCAAACACTTGGTTTATGCGCGACGATGCTTATTATTATTTCAAGGTTGCCCAGAATATTACAGAGGGATTGGGCAGTACCTTCGATGGAATCAATCTTACAAATGGCTATCACCCATTATGGATGTTGGTCTGCATTCCGATATTTTTTTTCGCCCGCTTTGATCTTATCTTGCCGCTGCGCATCCTCCTGATGGTTATGGCTGTGCTCAATGTGGCAACAGCCATTATGATTTACAGGTTGGCAAAAAGCAATTTGTCCCACGCGGTGGCAATTGCAACTGCATCTTTCTGGGCATTCAATTATTACATCCACACCACCGTTTACGAATCCGGGCTTGAAACCCCCCTTGCGGCATTTTCAATAACCTTATTAATTTACAAGCTTTCAATTTTTGAAAAAGAGCGGCGAACAAAATCTGTAACCATGCGTAAAATTGTCGTTCTCGCGATCTTGGCAACATTTGCAATGTTCAGCCGTCTAGATCTTGTCTTTCTTGCTGTTATCTGTGGGTTCTGGATTATCTTCCGTGACAGACCGATTCGGTTTATTTTGCCATTGGATATTTTCATCATTTTCGCATCAATGACATCTTCAGTTGCTTTTCGTACGGGTATAGAACAATACAACACGATATACGCAGCTTCTGCGGTGGAAGCAATGATATTGGTACTCGTAATAAAAACTGTTTTGCTGTATTTTTTCGGCACTTACCTATATCCGTACCCAGGGTCGATTTGGAAAATGCTCTACCGTGTTGGCACAGCGCTTACGATAAGCTCTGTGTTATCAGCAGGTATATATTTTATTCTTGTTCAATTGGGGATTGGCAAAAGTTTCCCTCGCAGTGCATTTGTTATTGACTGGGGTATCAGCCTGCTTTTGATACTTTTTTTGAGGTTGGCAGCATATTGGTTCGGAGATCTAAAAATCAAAACAAATGATCAGATGATTTCGCCTCTTGATGAACTGCAGATTTACTGGAAAAAATGGCTTACTGAAGGTGGAATCTATTATGGGGTAGTTGGAGGCGCCCTTGTAACATACATGCTGTACAATAAAATTTCATTTGGCACGTCCACACCGGTTAGCGGACAGGTTAAGCGTTGGTGGGGAACACTTATTAATACCGTCTATGAGAGCCCCGCGCCTGATTGGACAAGCTTCTTTGGCATTAGTTATGATAAGGCATATGATGCTTGGCAGCCCGCATCCAGCCTGTTTCTCTGGATGGCTAAAAAAATATATCCGCTATTTCCAGGATCAAACACGCTGGATGAGCGATATTACATTTCCATGTTTGTATTATTGACGCTTTCTTTCATTATTATTTTTACCAATAAACGCCGTACAAAGCAGATCGTTTCTAATATGGCACTCATTCCCCTTGCAGCAGGCTGTGGAATTCATATCCTATCATATACAACCACCGCATATGGTGGAGTAAAAGAATGGTACTGGATTAGCCAGATGATATTTGCCACCCTTGCGGGGGCGGTACTAATCCACCTTCTCATTCACCGCTTTCAACATTTGCCATGGTGGGCAGTGAATGGAAAAGCAAAGTTCATACGCTTTACACTTAAACTTGCATCCATAGTATTTAGTATATTTATGGCTTATCATTTCTCCAATTATGTCAAATCCATTATGCGCTACGATTATTTTCCCGCAGACCTCCCTTACATGGGGGTATTGCCTTATATCGAATCAAACACATCTCCCGGAAGCATCATTGGTATGACAGGCGGGGGAAACGTTGGATATTTTATTCAAGATCGCACCATCGTCAATATGGATGGCCTGATCAATAGTTACGACTATTTCCTCGCTCTGCAAAACAAACAAGCTCCTATTTATTTAGGGCAGCGCGGCGTCACAATTGTCTTCGCCAGCCCACGTCTCCTATTGTTTCCGCCGTACAATAAGCAATTCGCCCCCTATTTCGAAAACTATAGCGAATATGGCGGAAAAAATTTAATGTACCTTCTCGAAAAGCCAAAATATAAACCGAAACATTAGCCAATTTCCTCAACTCATAAAATACCTGTGCTATCGCCATATTACACATGTGAGTTTTTACTTCCTATCGAATCTGAGCCAACCGATGAAAAGACCTTTGTTGCGAGTAACCTTGCTGTACATATTGGTGTTAACCTTATCAACGTGGAATGGTTTGCGTTTGTGGACGTCTCTTGGATGGGCAGATGTGTTGACTCAATTTTCAGAATCCCCGACACCTGCCATCACAAGCATGAGCGGTGCAAGCTGGACAATTACCGGCTTGATACTTTTTTGGAGCTTGTGGCTGAGGAAGCGCTGGACAGCGAAATTGCTAATTTGTACGGCAGCCGGATACAGCATCTGGTACTGGAGCGAGCGTTTGATATGGCAAATTCCGCATCCAAATTGGTTGTTTGTTGTTATAGTAAACTTGGCAGGAATTGCCCTTGTCCTGTTAAATGTTAAATCACTGTCGAGAGAGGCTCATGAACGAGAAAACGAAAATCCAGCAGTTGACTGATCTAAAAACTCAATCACGTCTTGGCGGTGGTCAAGCCCGCATTGACGCACAGCACAAAAAGGGACGACTCACAGCCCGGGAACGCCTAGACTTATTATTGGATAAGGGCTCCTTCCGTGAAGTAGACGCTTTCGTTGTGCATCGTACCCATGATTTTGAGCTTGATAAACAAAAGATTATGGGTGACTCAGTCGTAACTGGCTGGGGTACCATCGAAGGCAGGCTTGTTTATGTGTACTCGCAAGACTTCACGGTGTTCGGCGGAAGCCTTGGAGAGGTGCATGCTGAAAAAATATGTAAGATCATGGATATGGCAATGAAGAATGGTGCGCCTATCATTGGTTTAAATGATTCGGGCGGTGCGCGGATTCAAGAAGGCGTCGTGGCTCTTGCAGGTTACTCAGATATATTTCTTCGAAACACTATGGCTTCTGGAGTCATCCCTCAAATTTCCGCGATCATGGGGCCTTGTGCAGGCGGAGCAGTATATTCCCCCGCATTAACAGATTTTATTTTCATGGCACGCAATACTTCCTATATGTTCGTGACTGGCCCAGATGTGGTAAAAGCTGTGACACACGAAGAAGTGACGCAGGAAGAACTTGGTGGCGCAAGCGTTCATTCAGAAAAATCAGGGGTCTGTCACGTTGCGGCGGATAGTGAAGCAGACACATTATATCTAATCCGAAAATTACTGGGTTTTTTGCCTCAGAACAATATGGAGGATGCCCCCTTTATTTTAAGCGATGACCCTTTACGGATGGAAGAGGCATTAAATCGTATTGTTCCCGATGATGCCAACAAACCTTATGATGTCAAAGAAGTTATTCAAATGATTGTTGATAACGGAAACTTTTTTGAAATCCATGAAAATTATGCACAGAACATTGTAGTTGGATTCGCGCGTTTGGGTGGGCACTCCGTCGGTCTTGTTGCAAATCAACCTGCAGTACTAGCAGGTGTGTTGGATATTGACGCCAGCGAGAAGGCGGGACGCTTTGTTCGCTTCTGCGATGCATTTAATATTCCCATCATCACCATTGAAGATGTACCTGGTTTCCTGCCTGGGACAAACCAGGAACATCACGGTATTATCCGATCTGGTGCAAAACTGCTTTATGCCTATTGTGAAGCCACTGTCCCAAAACTAACTGTTATCACGCGCAAGGCATATGGTGGTGCTTACTGTGTAATGTCATCCAAACACATCCGTAGTGATGTTAACCTTGCCTGGCCAACTGCTGAAATTGCGGTCATGGGACCCGATGGCGCGGTTAGTATTATATTCCGCAAGGAACTGGAATCGGCAGAAAATGCTGTTCAAAAGAAAGCTGAACTGGTTGCAGATTACAAGGAAAAATTTGCCAATCCGTACGTCGCTGCACAACGTGGATACATTGATGATGTAATCGAGCCGAAGGAAACCCGTCCACGCTTAATCAACGCTTTGGAAATGTTAAGCAATAAGCGCGACGCGAATCCTGCCAAAAAGCACGGAAATATACCATTATAGCCATGACAACTAAAAAAACACTTATGTTTAAAAAGGTACTTGTTGCCAACCGTGGGGAGATCGCAGTCCGCATCATTCGTGCTTGCCGGGAACTCGGCATCGGTACCGTTGCTGTTTTTTCAGAAGCTGATCGCCACGCGCTTCATGTTCGTTATGCAGATGAAGCCTACTTACTTGGTCCCGCCCCTTCGCGCGAATCGTATTTACGTTCCGACAAAATCTTTGAGGTTGCAGAAAAATCAGGTGCAGACGCTATACATCCAGGTTATGGATTCCTTGCCGAGCGTGAAGATTTCGCGGCAAAATGCGAGGACCTTGGAATTACGTTCATTGGTCCCAAACCCTCCTCCATTGCAGCGATGGGAGATAAGGGTAAAGCACGCGCCACAGTCATCAAAGCTGGTGTACCAGTTGTACCCGGTACGGAAGACGTCGGCAATATGACGGATGCCGATCTTTTACGAATCGCACCCTCGATTGGTTTTCCATTGCTGATTAAAGCCACTGCGGGCGGTGGCGGAAAAGGAATGAGGGAAGTAAAAAATCTTGACGAGATGCAGACTCTGCTTGCATCTGCGAGACGGGAAGCAGAATCATCTTTTGGCGACGGAAATGTTTATTTGGAGAAGTTAATCGAGGGTGCGCGACACATTGAATTCCAAATTTTGGCTGATTCTTTTGGCAACGTTATTCATCTTGGCGAGCGCGAATGCTCCATTCAACGCCGTCATCAAAAATTATTGGAGGAGTCGCCATCCATATTTATTGATGATGAACTGCGTGAAAAGATGGGAAATATTGCTGTGAAATCTGCACAAGCTGTTGATTATGTCAACGCAGGCACCATAGAATTTCTCGTTGATAAAGACCGGAATTTCTATTTCCTTGAAATGAATACGCGCCTGCAAGTGGAGCACCCCGTCACTGAGATGGTCACTGGCGTGGATATTGTCGCCGAGCAAATCCGGATAGCACGTGGACGGCAATTAAGTTATACACAGAACCAAATAAAAATAAATGGTCATTCCATCGAATGTCGTATTAATGCAGAAGACCCATTCAATGGTTTCATGCCTTCAACTGGACGCATTACCCATAGCCTGCTTCCGACAGGTCCGGGAGTGCGCGTGGACACCGGCGTTTACCCAGGTTTTGAGATAACCCCTTTCTATGACCCCATGATCGCCAAGTTGATTGTGTGGGGCGAAACCCGTGCACAAGCCATCCTGCGTATGCGACGTGCGCTGGAAGAATATCGTATTGTTGGTGTTCGCACCAATATCCCATTCCATCAAACGCTGATGGATTCTCACCGCTTCATGGGCGGCCAATTTGACACACGTTTTGTTGAGGAACGTTTCTCGATGGAGGATGTAATGGAGGTGCGAACCATAGATACGGAGATTGCAGCAATTCTGGCCACACTCGTTGCCCATCAACAAACTGAACGCAATGCAAACATCGTTCGACGGAATGAGAGAGACACAAGCAACTGGAAATGGGTTGGCCGATGGGAACGCATGCATCGATAGTGTAGCGTTGAGATATTTTTTGGATTTGCGATTCTTGTTTGAGTTACGCGGATGATTTTTAAGGGCAGATCATAACCATCATTGAGGTCGAAACAACAATGAAATATATTACAACTATTGGCGGTAAAGGATTTGAAATTGAAATTGTTGATGAGGAGCACATTCTCATTGGCACCCAATTGTATGAAGTTGATTTTAAATCTGTAAGTGGACAGCCTGTCTTTTCACTTATCCTGAACGGCAAATCTCATGAAGCCTTTGTTTATCAGGGGGAAGAGGATTGGGAAGTTTTAATCCGTGGAAGACAGTATCAAGTTAAAGTTGAGGATGAACGCGAAAAACGATTAAAAACTGCTGGTGGGGGCGATATCACTGACGGCGAGTTTCATCTTAAAGCACCAATGCCCGGGCTTGTGGTCGTGGTTATGATTGAAGAAGGGCAGGAAGTGAAAAAAGGACAGGTTATGTTGATCCTGGAATCGATGAAGATGCAAAATGAACTTAAATCCCCACGTGATGGGATCATGGGACGTGTACGTGTTAAGGCAGGCGAAAGTGTTGAGCAAAGGCAAACTCTGTTAAGTGTGCAATAATTACAACAAAAGTTGAAAATCATGAATGGATATGAAACCGAAGCAAAGTTTTTTGTAAAGAATTTAGGGATGATCGAATTGCGCCTTCAATTCTTGAAGGCGCAATTGATTCAGCTGCGCACCCACGAAACAAATCTACGCTTTGATAACGGTAAAAATGAGTTAAGAAAGTCTTCCAGGGTTCTGCGATTAAGACAGGACGAAAAAGCACGCTTCACGTTCAAAGGGCCAAGTATAGAGCTTTCTGATGGCCTACTTACTCGACGGGAAATTGAATTTATCGTCGAAGATTTTGAAAAGGCGAGGGAATTTTTGGAAGCGTTGGGCTATAAGGTAGTCGTTATTTACGAAAAATTCCGCGCGGTCTATGAATTAAACGACATCCATATTATGCTCGATGAATTACCTTACGGCGAGTTTGTAGAAATCGAAGGAAAAAATGTGGATACAATACATAATATTGCAAACCAGCTTGAATTAAACTGGAGCAAAATGGTGAAGGACAGTTATCATACACTTTTTGAACAGGTGGCTCTAAAATTTAACCTTGAATCTTCCCGGCTGACATTTAAAGCACTCGAAAAAGTGAAAATCTCAGCTGGTGATTTAAGGATCGAAGCTGCAGACGAACACAGTGCTTGACTTTCAAAAACATATACCAGAGGGATGGAAATAATGGCAGGTTGCTCATCAAATGCCTATTCACTCATACTAACGTGGAAAATATTATTTCGGGTAAAAATAAGGCATAACTTTCTGCTTGGTCTCAGCACCCGTCACCCACTATATTGAAATAGTTTTTCATACATGCCTTGTTGCCCATCATGATTTCTAATTTTCAATCCAAAAAATTACTGTAGTGATGTCGTAGAAAGGATTGATTCAAAGTTATTAGTTGGTATTGGCTACGCGCAGCTAATAAGATGAGAAAGTATTTTTTATATAGCAAAATCTCCTCCATACCAAATGCCATGGTCAGACATGTGCAAGGCAGGTGAAACATTCGAGTGACCATCCAACCGTTTTTCAAGTTTTTCGACATGAGCAACCAAAGCGGACAGGGTGTCGCCAATGGTATCCGGAAGGAGCCCATGCTCCAGGTCTGGCGCATTACTTTGCCCCTGGCTACGGACAATAATCTGCCCTGGCACGCCAATTACCACCGAATTTGGGGGAGATGGTTTTACTACGACTGCATTTGCTCCAATTCGACTGTGCGCGCCAATCGTAATGGCTCCCAACACCTTTGCGCCAGCTCCTATAACTACATGGTCTTCAATAGTAGGGTGACGCTTGGCTTTATGCAGACTTGTACCACCAAGCGTGACGCCATGATAGAGAGTAACATTATTCCCAATTTCTGCTGTCTCTCCGATCACCACGCCCATTCCATGGTCAATAAAAAAATTATGACCTATGGTTGCGCCTGGATGAATTTCAATACCTGTAAATGCTCGGGTTGTTTGTGAAAGCCAGCGCGCAAACAATTTGAAACCGTTTTTCCATAATCTGTGGGTTATACGATGCATCCATACAGCATGCAAACCTGGATAGCACAGCAAAACTTCAAAAACATTACGGGCAGCGGGGTCACGATCCAGAACAGACTGGATGTCTTCATGAATGGTCTTGAACATTTACTCTCACTTTTTCTGTATCTAATAAATTCCCAAAAATGATTATTTGCAAACAACCTGGTTTGTCCATAAGATCTTTTTTCCAGGTTGTTTGCCCTAAAACCTGTGCGGTCTGAACTTGCTTATAGAGTCGGCATCACTCAGCCAAGTCGGCAAACAAAGGAGTGGATAAATAACGTTCACCAAAAGACGGAATGATAACCACGATCAACTTGCCTGCATTTTCTTCTCGGTTTGCGACCTGTAAAGCCGCCCAAGTCGCCGCACCTGATGAAATACCGACCAGCAGCCCCTCCTCACGCGCCATACGGCGCGCGATGGAGAAGGCGTCGTCATTCTTAACACGAATGATTTCATCATAGATTTTGGTATTGAGTACTTCAGGCACAAAACCCGCACCGATTCCCTGAATGGGATGAGGTCCTTTCACACCACCGGATAAGATGGGAGATGCGTCTGGTTCAACAGCAATTGCTTTGAAAGACGGCTTGCGAGATTTAAGTACTTCGCTCGTACCCGTGATCGTTCCCCCTGTGCCAACGCCAGATACAAGAAAGTCAACCTTGCCGTCCGTGTCGCGCCAAATTTCCTCGGCAGTAGTCCTGCGATGGATTTCAGGATTTGCCTGATTTTTAAATTGTTGCGGCAAAAAATATTTTTCCGGCTCCGAGGCGACAATTTCTTCTGCTTTGCGGATAGCACCGCCCATGCCATCGGGTCCCGGGGTCAGCACCAATTCTGCACCGTATGCACGAAGTATAAGCCGGCGTTCCTTACTCATCGTTTCTGGCATCGTCAGGATAATTTTATACCCTCGAGCAGCAGCGACCATTGCCAGCGCAATTCCTGTATTGCCACTCGTCGGCTCCACGATGACTGTATCCTTATTGATCAAGCCCGCTTTCTCACCTTCATCAATCATCGCTGCACCGATTCGGTCTTTGACCGAATGAGCTGGATTGTAGAACTCCAACTTGGCTAGTACTTCAGCTGTTGCACCTGCAGTGATACGATTTAGGCGAACCAACGGCGTGTTGCCGATCAAATCTGTGACATTATTTGCAATTTTCATGTTAATCTCCTATAAAGTTGTTCAACGGTTAAATAAATAAAACGACTGTCTGCATGCCAAGATATAATCTCAACTCGCAAACGATGGACGCAATTAAAAGCCGCAGTCAGCGACTTTGAAATTTGCGGGGTTCAAGCCCACCGTCTACGGCAGTCAGCCGTTCATTTTTTAAAATGAGGCGGTGGTTAGAAACCCCGCCGTGTACAGATGCAGTTCAAAATTATTTTCATCATTTTATA
>JFJP01018612.1_pt1 | contig 25296 bp, 21 predicted proteins | sample 431651 | NCBI WGS metagenome assembly JFJP01 (sample SAMN02602958, study PRJNA72255) | Microbial mat metagenome, whole genome shotgun sequencing project. | biome: fresh water; feature: sink hole; material: water; isolation source: purple microbial (photo- and chemosynthetic) mats found in...
GCCTGTGGCGTCGCAGTGCGACAATACCTTCAAGCATCATCGAGAGCGTTGCCCTGTCGATCTGGCCGTCAGGTGCTGTTCGTGCGGGCATGTGGTGGCGGCCGCGTTCGAGCCGCTTCATCCACAACGCATAGCCGTCGCGATCCCAGTAAAGCAACTTGATCGTGGTTCCCCGGCGGTTGCAAAAGACGAAGAGCCCGCCGTTCAACGGGTCCGAACCCATCAGGGAAGATACCAGGCCACTGAGCCCATCGGCCCCCTTGCGCATGTCCACGGGCTGACGGCACAGATGGATGCGCACGGTACCGGTCAGTGCCAGCATCGCACGCTCCCTCGAAGGATCTCGAGTGCGGCTCGGAGATGATCAATGTTGCATTCCCCGGATACCTCAATGCGAATATCCTTCCCGAACGACACCGAAAAACCGCCAGGCAGGGGAAGCACAACTGGAAGAAATGCCTCTTGCGTAGTGGCCGGTCCCGTATCCTTCGGCCCTCGCTTAGGCCTTGGAAAAAACCGAGCCTTCCAGGAATAATACTGCCCTTCCTTTATGCCGTTCTGCTCGCACCATACACGGATGCTCTGACCGCTTGATGCCTGCTGATTAATCCGATCCCGCCACTCTTCCCGCCGCTGATCAATGTCCATATTGTTTGCCTCCCCTGCCGGTTCATCCGGCGATATGGCAAACATAGACCACCGACTCATCAATGCATAGGTGGGTTCACAGGGGGCTTACGCTTTACGATACTTTCAATCTGGTATTGTTTTTTCCAATACAAACTCATGCCGGAGGCCAAAAAGGAACAGTATGCCATGATTCTGGATGCAGCCCAGCAAGGGACAGGGTTTGGCGTGCCGTTCGCCTGGGATACCCCGCTGCTCGAAGGCTACGCCTATACGGTCCTGAAGAATGTTGCCCGGAATCCAGGCGTCAGCCGGTTCGACGGTTGCGACACTCCGGAATTATATGATGTCCTGAAACGGGAAAAGCCGGATGTGGTCCTCGTGAACGGCTGGGTTGTGAAGACCTGCCTGCAGGCCTTGTGGGCTTGCCGACGTCTAAACATTCCCTGCATGGTACGTGGCGAGGCGAACCTGCGGTGTTCCCGGGCATGGTGGAAACATCTTGGCCATCGGCTATTACTTAAGCAGTATCAGGCATATCTGGCGATCGGCACGGCCAATCGGGATTTTTATCGTTTCCACGGTTGCCCCGAATGCCGGATCTTCTCAGTTCAGAATTCCTGTACAGGAAGTCTGAACATCAAAACTGCCCTTCGGATCGGATAACCCCGCAACGCGGCAAAAACCGGCTTATGCGTCAAGGCTGATATACGGCTTGCGCATCGCGTCGGTTTTCCCTAGGATGCTTACAAAACGGATTGCGTTCCTGGTTTAATTTCGTGCGGGGTCACTATGAGTTGCATATTTTGCAGGATTGTTGCCGGGGAAATCCCGGCCACCGTGGTCTATGAGGACGATTTAACGCTTGCCTTCCTTGACATTGCGCCGATCATTAAGGGCCATACACTGGTCATTCCAAAGCCCCATGTCCAACACATCACGGAAATTCCACCTGATTTGCTAGGGGCCTGCATGCTCACTGTGCAGCGGATCGCCTGCACCCAGATGACGTCGCTTAACGCGGATGGCGTGAACATTCACCAAGCCAACGGGGCCGCCGCCGGTCAGGTCGTTCCGCACCTGCATTTTCATGTCGTCCCGCGATTTACCCATGACGGGCATCACTGGAACTGGAAATCCACTCCGTATGCTTCGCTAGACGCAATGAGCGCCATCGGGGCAACGCTTCGGCTGGCTTGCAAAGATAAGGCGGGGAAGCCATGCTGAAAAAGCTTCAGGCGATCAGCGAGAAGGATCCACGTTATGACATGGAGGCCTATATTTTCATCCGCGAAGCGCTTGATTTCACGGCCAAATCACTCGACAAGCCACGTAGCGGGCCCAAGCATCATGTATCCGGTCGCGAATTGAGCGAAGGGTTTCGTGATCTGGCGTTGCAATCGTTTGGGCCGATGGCCCTGAAGGTTCTCAATACATGGGGACTTTTCAGCACACAGGACATTGGAGAACTGGTCTTTAATCTCGTTGATGCTGGCGAGCTGGGGAAGACCGATCAGGATAGTCGCGCCGACTTTGTTCATAACTATGACTTCTACGAGAGCTTCGGACGGCCTTACGAACCGCCCGCCCTTGCCAACGAGCCCCCTCAACCCCCAACCCTTGGAAACGCCAATGCATAGTCCCCTACCCTTCCCCCTGGCGGCCTTGACTCTGATGATGCTTTCCCCAATCGCTTATGCAGGAGATGATATGAACACCCCCCTTGATGTGCTGCGCCGTGAATATGACAAGATTGAACGATTCACGCTGCCCAACGGGATGGAATGTATCCTCAAGACGGACCAGAGCGCCCCCGTCATCTCGGTCCAGTTCTGGGTGGGCTGCGGATCCATGCACGAGGAACAGTTCCTGGGCTGTGGCATCTCGCATGCCGTTGAGCACATGTTGTTCAAGGGAACCGCAACCCGCGCCCCCGGGGATGTCACACGGGAAATCAACGAGGCCGGCGGCGCGGTCAACGCCTATACATCACTTGATCGTACGGTCTATTTTGCGGATCTGCCCTCGGCAAACTGGAGGACTGGCTTTGATGTGCTGAGCGATGCCGTCATGAATGCATCCTTTCCCGAGGCCGAGTGGGCACTGGAGCGTAATGTGATCCTGCGTGAAGTCTCCATGGGCGAGGATAGTCCGGAACGGGTGCTAAACAAGATGCTCTGGCAGAACGTGTTCCGAACAGACCCACGGCGTCATCCCGTGATTGGCTATACCGACACGTTCTCGGCGCTTACCCGAGCCGACCTGGTGACCTATTTTCAGCGTCACTACACATCCGACAACATGGCGCTGGTGATTGTTGGCGACATGGACAGTGCTCGTGTGCACGAGTACATCACTACCGCGCTGAGCGCCATGAAACGCCGTCCGCGGATGCCCGTGAGCCTTCCTGTCGAACCGCCGCAGGTGTCGCCCCGCTTTGCCCGGGTGCAAGGGAATTATGAAATCGGGCGCCTGGCCGCCGCCTGGCCGGGAGTCACCCTGCATCATCCCGATGCCGCCGCGCTGGATATCCTCACCTACATCGCCGGACAGGGACGCTCGTCCCGGCTCTACCGCTCGCTGGTCGAGGATCGCAAATTGGTCGATAGCATCTCGAGCTGGTCATATTCGCCTGGACAATCCGGATTGATCGGCCTGCAGGCCACGTTTGATGCCAAGCAGGAGGATGCTGCTGTCGCGGCCATCCTGCAGGAAGTCGAGTATCTCAAGTCGGTCCCGTTCACTCCACAGGAGCTCGCCAAGGCGGTGCGCTCGTTCATGGCCGACCTGCTTGGCGGGCTAGAGACCATGAATGGCCAGGCCTCCCGGTTTGGTGGCGATCTCTATGCCACAGGCGATCCCCGCTTCAGCGAGTTCTATTTCAGGCAGGTCGGAAACGTATCGCCGGACGACCTGCTCCGGGTTGCCCGCGAATACCTGACACCATCGCGCCAGACGCTAGTCCTGCTGGTTCCTGAATCAAAGGCATCCACCGAACCGATGCCCCTAGCGGAAGTGGCAAAGCCAGCCACCGCACTGACAGAAACAACACTCAAGAACGGCGCGACACTGATCGTGCAGGAACGGCCACGACTCCCGTTTGTCTATATTGCCGTGGCATTGCAGGGCGGCGTGCGCACGGAATCCGCCGATAAGAACGGCATGACAACCCTAATGGCGGATCTGCTCATGCGCGGCACGGCGTCGCGTAGCCGTGACGAAATCGCCCAGACGATTGAATCCCTGGGTGCTTCGTTGAACACCTATGCAGGCTACAATGCGTTTGGGTTGACGGGCCGTTGCTTAAGCAGCGATACCGAGACGGTGCTCAAACTCCTCGCTGACTGCCTCCTGAATCCGCTCTTCGAGGAGAGTGAGATCGCCCGTCAGCGCGACCTGCAAAGCGCAGCCATCCGCCGCCAGGCCGAACAACCGACAGCCATGGCCCGGCAACAGTTACGGGCGCTGCTCTTCCCTGACCATCCGTACCGGTTTGCACCCGAAGGCTCGCTGGATACGGTCGCAGGCATCTCTCGTGACGATCTGGTGGCGTACCACCGGATGCTGACGGTGAGCGGGAATCTGGCCATCACCATTTTCGGTGACATTTCCAACGCCGAGGCGACACGGCTCGCCGAGGCCGCATTCGCCTCGCTGCCGTCCGGCGAGCGGCCAACGCTGACGCACCGTCCAGCCCCGCCCGCACTGCCCGCCCGGGCAGTGAAGGACATGCCCCGCGAGCAGGCGATTGTGATGATGGGGTTCCCCGGCGTAACGGTCTATGATCCGCAGCAGGATGTCCTGAACGTGATGCAGACCGCCTTGAGCGGGCTTTCATCGGAACTGGCCCTGGAAATTCGTGACCGGCGCGGGCTTGCCTATTTCACCGGCGCAATGCAGCAGGTCGGCATTGACCCGGGGGCGTTTATGCTGTATGCGGGAACGCACTGTAACGCCGTGGCGGAGGTCGAATCGCTGTTCGTCGCCGAGATTCGGCGCCTGTCTGAGCAAGGCTTGCGCGAGGATGAGATCAACCGCGCCAAGGCGCAGTTGATCGCCAACCATGCCATGCGTATGCAGGACGCCATCTCGGTCGCCCAGGAATGCGCGTTGAACGCGTGCTACGGGATTGACACGAACTATATTTTCACCTTCCCGGATCGGATTGCCGCCGTTTCGCCGGAAGATATCCGCAAGATCGCCGGACAGCTTCTAGTGGCCGGAAAACAAGCCGTTTCCATCGTCCTTCCGGCGGCGGCGAAGGTTTCGGGTGAATGATTTTTAATTTTTGTATTGACGTGTCACGCCGAGTGTGATGAAAGGGGCGTGAAATTAGACGTTACAGGCAGCACCTGTTACAAGTCAAAGCGGCGTAATCAACGGAGGAACATCGGATCATGACACCAAGTGACAGACGGTACACGGAGACGCATGAGTGGGTGAAAATCGAGAAGGGGTTGGCCGTGGTCGGAATCTCGGATCACGCCCAGAAGGCATTAGGCGATATTACATTTGTCGAGCTGCCGGATACCGACCAGACGGTCGAGCAGGATGACGAATGCGGGGTGATTGAGTCGGTCAAGGCGGCCAGTGACATCTATGCACCTATCGGCGGCACGATTGTGGAAGTCAATGACGGACTGGATTCGACCCCCGAAATCGTCAACGAGGACCCCTATGGCGAAGGATGGATCTTCAAGCTTGCCAATTTTGATAAGGATCAGTTTGAAGACCTGCTGGATGCTGCCGATTACGAGGCAATGAACGAAGAGGAAGACGAAGAGTAAGTCAACAGAAAACCAATGAACTATATTGCCAATACACCAGCCCAGCAGCGCGAGATGCTGGATGTTTGCGGTGCCCCCTCGATCGAATCGCTTTTTGATCCGATCCCGAAGGATCTGCGGACGTCGTCACTCAACCTGCCCGAGGGACGTTCGGAATTCGAAGTGCTGGAGTATTTCCGGCGGGTCGCCGGACGGAATACCGGCCCTTTGACGCTGTTTCTGGGCGGTGGTGTGTACGACCACTACATTCCGGCGGCGGTCGACGCCCTGGCCGGGCGCAGTGAGTTCTTTACCGCCTATACCCCGTACCAGCCGGAGGTGTCTCAAGGAACCCTTCAGGCGATCTACGAATACCAGAGCAGCATCTGTCGGCTGACCGGCATGGAGGTATCAAACGCATCCCTCTATGACGGCGGCACGGCCTTGTGCGAAGCCTGCCAGATGGCGATCCAAGCCACGGGGCGGAAGCGGATTGTGATGGATGGCGGAATCAACCCCGTCTATCGCACCATGGTCCGCACCTACACCGCCAACCTGTCCATCGGGCTCGAGGAGATCCCCGCCTCGGTGGATCAGGATAGCCGCCCGCAGCTCATGGCGGCTGTCCACGACGACACCGCCGCCGTGATCCTGCAGAACCCGAGCTTTTTTGGTGTCATCGATGACCACAGCGATATCGTCGCCGCATGCCACGCCAAGGGAGCCCTCGTGATCCAGTCGGTCTACCCGATCGCCATGAGTGTGTGTAAAACACCCGGCGAGATGGGCGTGGATATCGTGACCGGCGAAGGTCAGTCGCTGGGTATCCCATTGAGTTTTGGCGGTCCCTACCTTGGTTTCATGGCCACCACCCGTGCCTTGGTTCGTAAAATGCCAGGGCGCCTCGTCGGCCGCACGCTCGACCGCAACGGAAAGGAAGCCTTCGTGCTGACGTTGCAGGCCCGCGAACAGCATATCCGCCGAGAGAAGGCGACCTCCAACATCTGCACAAACCAGGCACTATGCGCCTTGCGTGCCCATATCTACATGGCCTTGATGGGGGCTTCCGGACTGCGCGAGGTGGCCGAGCTGTGCATTGCCAAGACCCGCTATGCCATGCAACGGCTCCGTCAAATTCCCGGCGTTGAGGTGGCAACGAATCGCCCGGTGTTCAACGAGTTCACCATAATACTTCCTGTCGACGCGTCGGAATTGGTGAACAAGCTGATCGAGCGGGGGATTGCCCCCGGTTTGCCGTTGGGTCGTTTCTATCCGGGGATGGACCGAATGCTGCTCGTGGCCGTCACCGAGAAGCGGACGCGTTACGATATCGGCATGATGGCGGAAATGATGGAAACCATATTGCACCAGGAGCGCTTCCAATGAGCCTGATCTTTGAAAAATCGATTCCCGGTCGGCGCGGGATTACCTTGCCCCGGTGCGATGTGCCGGTGGATACAGCGATTCCCGCCAACTTGAAACGCCAGACCACGCTACCGCTGGCGGAACTTTCGGAACTGGATGTGGTTCGCCATTTCACCGAACTCTCCCGCCGTAATTTCGGGCTGGACTCCGGCTTTTACCCGCTGGGCTCATGCACGATGAAGTATAACCCGAAAATCTCGGAAAAAGTGGCGTCATTGGAAGGCTTCATGCACCTGCATCCGTTCCTTCCGCAGTTACGCCATGGAGGGTTGCTGGTTCAGGGGGCTCTGGAAGTTATGCACACCTTCGAGCACATGCTTTGCGAGGTGGCTGGCATGGACGCCTTCACGCTGCACCCGATGGCGGGAGCCCATGGCGAGATGACCGGGATGATGCTGATTGCCGCCTATCATCGTGACAAAGGCAACAAGAAGCACGTTGTGCTAATCCCGGACGAGGCGCACGGTACCAATCCGGCCAGCGCGGCCATTGCCGGGTTTGTCACGCAGTCCATCCCGACGAATACACAGACCGGCATGTTGGATATTGAAGCGCTTGAGGCGGCGATCAATGACGATACGGCAGCCATCATGCTGACCAACCCGAACACCCTCGGTATCTTCAACCGGCACATTGCGAAAGTGGCAGAGATCGCCCATCGGCATGATGCCCTGGTTTATTACGACGGGGCCAATCTGAATGCGATTCTCGGACAGTTCCGCCCCGGCGATGCGGGCGTGGATGTCATGCACATCAATTTGCACAAGACCTTTGCCACGCCGCATGGCGGTGGTGGCCCCGGGGCTGGCCCGGTGGGGGTGCGCAAGCATCTGGAGCCGTACCTGCCGATCTCGCGGATCCAGAAACGCAAGGACAATTCCTACACGCTGGAATATGATTTCCCGAAATCGATTGGTTATATCGCACCGTTCTACGGTAACTTCTTGGTGATCCTGCGCGCCTGTGCCTACTGCATGCTGCTCGGGGGCGATGGACTGCGCAAGGTCAGCGAGAATGCCGTGCTCAATGCCAACTACGTGATGAACCGGTTGAAGGATGTCTACGACCTTCCGTATGACCAGACGTGCATGCACGAATGCGTGCTGTCCGCCAAGCGGCAAGCGGCCAACGGCGTCCATGCGATGGATATCGCCAAGGCGTTAATGGATCGCGGATTCCACCCGCCAACGGTCTATTTCCCATTGATCGTCAAGGAAGCCATGATGATCGAGCCGACGGAGTGCGAAAGCAAGGAGACGTTGGATCGGTTCATCGACGCCATGCGTGAGATCGCGGCGCTGGCAGAGACCGATCCTTCCAAAATCACGGAGGCCCCGTGTTCGACGCCGGTTGCCCGTCCCGACGAGCAGCTTGCTGCCCGGCAAATGGATTTCGCATGTCGTTAAGAGAGGAGTCGGATGTCACCAGATTTCATGGACTTATTCAGTAATCCCTGTTTCTGGGCATCCTTCTGGTCCTGGACGATCGCGCAGTCGGTAAAAATGCTCTGCGGGTTGTGGCGAACTCACCGTCTGGATTTCAACTACATGGTCAGCACAGGCGGAATGCCCAGCGCTCACTCGGCCTTCGCCACCGGGATGGCCACGTCAATCGGTCTGGTTGCCGGCTTCGACTCGCCGGTCGTTATTGTGGCGATGGGTTTTGCCATGATCACCATGTTCGACGCCTCGACCGTGCGCTATGCCGCAGGGCAGCAGGCTCGGATCCTGAATGACATCATCGAGGAACTTTTCAAGGAGCACCGGCTTTCGGAAGTAAAACTCAAGGAGCTGCTCGGGCATACCCGGCTTGAAGTCCTCCTTGGTGGCATCATCGGTATCCTGACCGCCATGCTTGTCGTTTCCTATGCCAGCGGCTCACTTAGCATCCCCTTCATTGGCTATGAATAATAAACGTCCAGCCCCCTGCTGCAACGCCCGCGTCTACGGCAGCCCGGGGACTCGCGTACGCCTGCTGGGCTTGGCCCGCAGCCTTTGGCCAATGATACTGATCCTTGTGGCGTTTGGATATCTGCTCCGTGCCGCCGCCCCCGTGCCAGCCCTGTCCTCAACAACGACCGGGCTGCTCTTTCTGGCGCTTGCCGCGCTGCTGGCCGCCGCCGCCAATCGCTGTCGCGATCGCTTGACCAGCTACCTAAAGGGTGCCCGTGGCGAAGAAACCGTTGCCCGCCTGCTCGCCACCCTGCCCGAAGGATGGCACATCTTTCACGGCATCGCCACGCCAAGTTCGCGATTCCAACCATCCCAGGGAGGCGCCGATATTGACCATGTGGTCGTTGCGCCCGGTTGTGTTTTTGTGATTGAAACCAAGAACTGGAGCGGGACGATCAGCATCGAATCGGGCACACTGCTTTGCGATGGCGTCCCGCCGGATCGCGATCCAATCCAGCAAGTCATGCAAGCAAGCCTGCCGATGTCCACACGGATCCTTGCCGAACATATGCAGGCCTCCACACATGTTCCGGTAGCGTCTAAAAACCTCATCAGCACAGATATCCCGCTCGTCCCCGTACTTTGTTTCAATGGCAGTCTATTTGACGATACGGTCAAAGACGTGGGCGACGTTGCCATTTGCCAAGCCGAGGATCTGTGTGCAATCCTGGTCAGGCATGCGTCGGGGCGTCCTCCCATCAAAGGCCTTGATGGCATTATCCTGGCGCTCACGGGGATGGTGGATAAGGAGGCGTCCGATGCATGAGATTGAACGCACCGTGCTGATCACGCTGCCGAGGCTTTTCGGGATTGACCTGAGCATTACCAACGAGGTTGTGCTGCTCTGGATCGCAGCTGCCACTTGCTTCGTCGTGCTTATGATCGCCTGTCGCCGGACGCAACTCGTGGCGACGGGACTATTGCAAAATGGGATGGAAGCCTTGATCGAATTCATCGACCGCAGTACCGGACGGGAGATCATCGGCAAGCAGGCCGGACACTGGTCAAGCTTTCTGCTTTCGCTTTTTTTCTTCATCTTTTTTGCCAACCTGATGTCCCTGATACCGATGCCTTCACATGTAAAGGCCATGACATCGAACATCAGCGTCACCGGTGCTCTCGCGCTCATCGTCTTCGTCACCACGCTGGTGGTGAATATCCGAACCCACGGCTTTCTTGGTTTCGTCAAGCGCTTTGCGCCCGAAGGCCTGCCGTTGCCGGTGCGGATCTTTGCATTCCCGATTGAGGTGATCAGTTGGCTTGCCCGCCCGCTCTCACTGGCCATTCGTCTCTTTGCCAATGTTCTGGCGGGACATGCCCTGATCCTTATCTTTCTTGGCCTTGCAGGCTCCGTGGCCTGGCTGCTCAAGCCCCTACCCTACGCCGGTGCGGTCATTATGAGTGCATTTGAACTGCTGGTTTGCTTCCTGCAGGCGTTTATATTCACCTTGCTTTCCGGCATGTATATCAACGATGCCATGGAGACTCATGGATGACCGACGACACGGTACATGACCAAGTCTGTACACTAGTCGGGGCCTTCATCTTTCGCCTTCATCTCTCCAACAACGTAGTCAACCCGTTTTCGCGCGGCACGGAGGTGCTTGGCTTGCCTTTTAACGGACGGGGTTCTGCCCTAGCCGCTAATTCAACGGAATGGCGAGATACTGATGGTAACGTCCGATGCGTACCCGTAATACCAGCCGTCCGCTCGCTTTGGCATCCGCGAGGGCCTTGCGGAAGTCTTCCTCATTTCTCGTCCGTTCCAGATTCACCCCCGTGATCAGGGCTCCCTGACGCAACCCTGCCCTCGCCCCTCGCCCGGCGGGATCAACATCCTCGACAACCACGCCTTCGTTCGGATTAAAGCCGAAACGTTCCGCCATGTCCGAGGTCACGTCACTGATACTGATTCCGAGCAGCTCCGTCGAAATGTTCGGTGTACTCGCCTCGTCGTCGCCATCCTGTGCCCGGGTTACGGCCTTGATCGTCAGTTCCTTGCCATCGCGCAGGATGCGCAGTTCGACCGTCGTATTTGGGGGCCGCGACGATACCGCATTGCGGAAGGCGTTGACATCAAGCACATCGCGTCCATCAAGTTTCAAGATTATATCGCCCTGCTTAACCCCGGCGTGCTCGGCCGCCGCCCCCTCGATGACATCCGAAACAAGGATTCCCCGCACGTCCTTCAAATTCATCGAGGAGGCCAATTCCGTGGTTAATTCCTGCAAATAAACACCCAGATAGCCGCGCGTCACCTTGCCATGGTCAATCAACTGCTCCTTGATGGATGCCGCCATATTGATCGGGATGGCGAATCCGACACCCATGTAGCCGCCGCTCTGGCTGTAGATGGCGGTGTTGATACCGATCACCTCGCCATTGATGTTCAAGAGTGGTCCGCCAGAATTGCCGGGGTTGATGGCCGCATCGGTCTGGATAAAGTTCTCGTAATCCGCAATCCCGATATTGCTGCGCCCCAGCGCACTGACGATCCCCGCCGTCACGGTTTCGGCAAGCCCGAACGGATTGCCGACGGCAATCACCCATTCGCCGACCTCTAGATCGGCACTATCACCCAGTGAGACCGTCGGTAGATCGTCGGCATCAATCTTGATCACGGCCACCTCGCTCTTCTCGTCGGAGCCCACTTTCTTTGCCTCGAACTCGCGACCGTCGTGTAATTTAACGATGATCCGCGACGCATCACCAACAACATGGCTGTTGGTCAGGATAAAGCCATCCTTGGACACGATAAAGCCAGAGCCTGCACCCTCCCTACGGAACCGACGCGGTGGCTGTCCCTGCTGGGGTACGCCAAAGAAACGACGCAACATGTCATTGCCATAAAAGCCGAACGGGTCATTGAACAGCTCCCCGCCCCCATCGGCATCAATGACTTGTTCCACACGGATAAACACCACGGCGGGCGTCGCCGACTTCGCCACCGCACTGAACGCCTTACCGGTCTGCCGTAGCGCACTAACCGCAGTCTCCTCAGGCTTCGACATCGCCGCCTCGGCTGCACCCCCCGCATGTGAGATCAGACTCATGGCGGTTGCCATCACACACAACACACGATTCAACGTCACCTTCATGCTTTTCCTCCCGTACTATGGTTTAAACGACTCACCAGAAAAAGCAAAATCCGTGCCATAGGTATTTCTCTCGTAATCTTAATCCTAGTCTTAATCGGCTGCAGGGTTCGATTCCGATCAGGATGATGCTTCGCGTCGCTGTTTGTCCACCGATTCCCGGAAATATCTTACCCTCCTTTTCTTCATCCCCAGCAGGTGGTGGCCAGTATGCGCGAACATCTGTGACGAACTGACATCAGGCTGCGTCAACTTGACACGACGCATGCCACACATGGATTACAACATCCGGCAAGGTGCGCACAATACAGGCGGAATATGGACGCCCGCTCTGCTGCGACGGCCTCCGACACCATGCCATGGATTCGACGTTGTCTGTATCCTGACTCAAGTCATGGACACCAAGCAACAGGATTTAGCCCGATCAGGTAGATGTTACCGCGGCTCAGGATATGGAGCGGGTCATTGCAGAAAACACCGTGCATCAGCCGCTGCATCTCCCCGGCAAGCTCAGGATGGCCTCGCTCACGTAGCCGACGGACATGCCGCGAAAGCGGCGTCCCGAACTTCACGTAGACATCGGCGACTACACATTCTGTATCGCTATGGATTTCAGTCGCCATGCTTGTATTGACCAAAAGCCCGCACCGATAACCGATTCATTCCACTCCCACTACCGTGGTCGGCAAGCTATCATTTGAAGGCAGGACCGTAAAGAAGATACGCCGAGCTGGCACCCGACAGCGAACTAATATATAAATCTGGCTTGCATTGATCAGTGTGGGTTGCTAGTTTCGAACACATTTTTCAACAGGGTTAAGATTTAACCATATTCCAAGAATGCCGATTGGCGAAAGCTGGGGATTGCTATGCAACCACTTGATATTCCAGATAATAGCCTGTTCATCCTTGATGAGGCGCCTGTCTTGATCTGGCGTGGCAATACCGATGCCCAGTGTGACTGGTTCAACAAGCGTTGGCTGGCGTTCACGGGGCGGTCAATGGCGCAGGAATATGGGAATGGATGGACTGAAGGCGTTCACCCCGATGATTTTGAACGGTGCGTGGCCATTTGGCTGGGGGCCTTTGGGAAACGTGAGGCGTTCGAGATGGAGTACCGCTTGCGCCGTCATGATGGCGAGTACCGCTGGATTTTGGATATTGGCCGTCCGTATAATCTGGTAGACGCGGTGTTCGCTGGGTATATCGGGTACTGTTTCGACATCACGGAACGTAAGCTCGCCGAGATCGAACTGCTTGTCAGTCAGAAGCGCCAGGATAGTTTGATCAGGGTTTCCCAGCATCGGACGCAGAGCGGCCAGGAAATGCTTGATTTCGCCTTGGATGAGGCCATAAACATCACCGATAGCAGGATTGGTTACATCTACTTCTATGAGGAGGATAAGCAGCAGTTCATCCTCAACACATGGTCGAAGGATGTGATGAGGGAATGCCGTGTTGTGAACCCGCAAACCTGTTATGCCCTGGACAAGACCGGTATGTGGGGCGAGGTTGTGCGTCAGCGCAAGCCGATCATGATGAACGATTTTCAATCTTCGCACCCGCTCAAGAAAGGCTATCCTGCCGGCCATGTGGCGCTGACTCGTTTCCTTTCGGTCCCGGTGATTGACCAGGATCGGATTGTCGCGGTGGTGGCGGTGGCGAACAAGAAGGACGCCTATTCTGAACGGGATCTGACACAACTGACCTTGTTGATGACGTCTGTATGGCGCATGACCGAGCGTATCCGTAATGCCGATGAGCTCAAGCGGGCCAAGGAGGCAGCGGAAGCCGCGAATGTGGCCAAGAGCGAGTTTCTCGCCAACATGAGCCACGAAATCCGTACCCCGATGAATGGAATCATTGGCATGGCGCAATTGCTGGAGTATACGGAGATATCGGCGGAACAGCAGGAATACCTTAGCGGCATCAAGGTTTCGGCGGAGGGGTTGCTGGGGATCATCAACGATATTCTTGATCTTTCCAAAATCGAGGCGGGCCGCGTCGAGCTTGAAAACCGCCCGTTCAGCATGGCGGAGATCACACAGGAGGTTGAGCTGGCGTTCAAGGCATCGGTCCGTGTGAAAGGGATCACCCTGGCGGTGGTGCGTGACCCGTCCCTGCCGGACTGGGTTTGTGGCGATGCACTGCGCGTGAAGCAGGTGTTGTTGAATATCGTGGGCAATGCTATCAAATTCACAAACATTGGCGGGGTGACGGTCAGCGTAGACGTGGAGTCTCAGGACGATGTCAATGTTCACCTATGCCTGGCGGTAAAGGACACGGGCGTCGGGATTGATCCGGCGGCAGTCAAGCGGATATTCGATCCATTCAGCCAGGAGGATTCCTCGACAACCCGTAAATTCGGGGGCACGGGACTGGGGCTGAGCATTAGTGCCAAACTGGTTGCCCTGATGGGTGGACGCATCGAGGTGGAGAGTGACAAAGGTGTCGGGAGTAAATTTTTAATCCATCTTCCGTTCGCTAGGAAGCGGGATATCGAGAAAATCCTGGCTGTCGAACCGGGCATCACCTGGGATGGACCGCCAGTGAGGGTGCTGGTTGCCGAGGATCACGCCATCAACCGATTCCTTCTACAGAAAATGCTTGCACACATGGGAATGGTTGCCGATACCGTGGAAAACGGTCAGCAAGCCCTTGAACGATGGCTCACGCAGCCCTATGACGTCATTCTGATGAATGTAGAGATGCCGATTCTCGATGGCATCCAGGCCACTCGGATCATCCGAGAATCAGAAGACGTCACACGTTCACGAATCCCTATTATTGCCGTCACGGCACACGCCCTGAACGGGGATCGTCGAAAAATGATGGAGAACAAATTCGATGGGTATGTATCGAAACCGATTGAAATGAAGTTATTGCTGGCGGAAATGAAAAGCTGCCTATCGGACTCCTCAACGCAACATTAAGAGTGTGCCTGTGAGTGTGCGAACGTTTATTATCAGTGATATCCACCTTGGCTCCCGTCAAAGCCGGGTAGCCGATTTCATGGCGTTTCTAGAAACACTGCCGCCGGATGTCAGGCTGGTCCTGAACGGTGATGTGATGACGCACTATGCCAGCGAGGATTCATTACCTGCCGATCATGCCGCCGTGTTGGATCGGTTGCGGGCGATGTCGCTCGATCGCGAACTCATCTGGCTGCGGGGGAATAACGATCGCCATTTCACGATGAAAGATCCGAGGAAGATTATCTTCGCTGCTGACTATACTGTCGATAACCGCTTGTTTGTGGCGCATGGCGACCGCTTCGATCATTTGATGCCGATGTTGAGACTGGTGCTTATCCCGCTGCGCCTGGTCTATGAATTCTGCACGCGGGTCGTTGGCTCGAAGACCCATGTGGCCTCTTTCGCCAAGCGCTTCCCTTGGGTTTACAATGTCCTTAATGGCCACGTTGCCCGTAATGCGGTTGGATATGCCCGCAAACAGGGCTTGAGCGCCGTCACCTGCGGTCACACGCATCATCCGGAAGCATCCCGGTATGACGGCATCCAGTACTTCAATACCGGCTGCTGGACGGAGCACGCGACGCGGGTGCTGGTTGTCGACGACGGCAGGATGACGCTGCACGAGACCAGCCAGGCGATACGTTGCCCAAGGACTGCGGCACCTCTGGTTCAGGCGGAGTCTCGCCAATAGCAGGAGGGTGGTACTATGCGTTATCTTTCAATCCTTTTATGTTTTTTCCAGTGCTGCCACGCCACCGCAATCGATCCGATGCGCCAAGGCAATCTCGACGGCGTTAATGATTGGCATGCCACCAACATGGCCGAGGCCGCGACGAACACGGACATCGAACTGCTGCCCCGGATCCGTATCGACAAGTCGACGCGCACGGTCTCGTTCTATGCCGAAGCCACAGGACTTGATGCCAGAGACCCGATCGAGTTCTTCCTGATCGGCGAGGACAGTGGAAACGGTTATGAGTCCATCGCCGTGGCCCTTGCCCGCCCCGAGGATATCGCCAATGCCATCTTGAAAATCGGATTGATCGAAGGGCGCAGTGCCAATCCGTCCGCCATGCAATTCTGGCCCATGGGCGAGCGGGTCGTAATGACCTTCAACGGACGCCGGGCAGAGCAGCTTCTGCTGGATTCCCGCACAGGAACAATGCTGCCCCCATCCGGCCTTGTGTTCACGGGATCAACCAAGGTTCCCTCCCCCGACGACACCAACCGCATGGTCATCGCCGCCCAGGTCAAACATCCCTATTCGATTGCGGCAAACTATAACGAACCCGGAAGTATCCTGGATGTCCCCTGGCAGGCCGCGCAGGCTGCCGTTTACGCCCGGCAGACGCAGAATCCGGAATTCCTGTTCAAGCCCGGAGAACGCTTGCTGGTAGAAATCCGCCCTGAATATACCGATGGCAGAAAGCGGGTACAGACGTTCACGCTGCAAATGAGCGCGCCATCCGCAGAGGCTTCCCTTGCCGATGCCTTGTTCAGCCTATCCTCGCTTGACGGCAACCAAACCGTACTGAACCCTGTCCCCATCGATCAGTTGCTGGCGGCGTTCAGCCGCATGGTGGATGACGGGATCGATCCCTTCGTGAACCTGCGCATTGGCGCAGACGTTCCGCTTCAGATCGTCGCCCATGCCGCAGCCATCCTCAAGCGTATCGACGCCGACAAGGGGATCCGGATGGAACCTCCCACAGCGGGGGATTTATACTACCAGGCGTTCACGCCGAACGAGACATTGCGCAACCGCCATGAGCGGTTCATGCAGCCATGGGAACTGGATATCGGACACGATGGGACCAATACGTTGAAACGAATTGATGAAACGTGGAAACAAGGCGTAATGAAGCCGGAAATCACCGTCACGGACATACCGGTCAGTACGCCGGAAGCGCTTAAGACGATACTCACGACACAAACCCCGGATACCCGCGCCATCTTCGTGTTTGCCCCGCCATCGCTGACCTACGGACGCTTGATGGACCTGCTTACCCCGGTGCTATCAAGCCATCCGCAAATCCACATCTACCTTAAATAACCGCGACTGGGGTCTAGCGATCGAAGAGATACTCGAGTCCGTTGGCTTTGATGGTATAGATAATCTCAAGCTGCCGCCCGAGTTCACCCTTCGGGAACCCCTGCTGCCGGAACCAGACCACATACGCCTCCGGGAGATCAACAAGACGACGGCCCTTATACTTTCCAAACGGCATGATGGCCTGGGAAAGTTTGAGAAACGATTCGGGATCTGGATGGATTTCCTGCATTATTCGGACCTCATGCCTTCGCCATCGTTGACTTCAATTCCGTATTCCCCTAGGCTAACCGGCAGCTAGACTAGCCATTTCATTACAGCAGGGGAGCCACGATGAATGATATGCTGAAGGACATCCTTATCGCAACCTTGTATTTTGTCGTGCTGATCAATCCGGTGAGCAAGGTCTCCGTGCTTACCGTGCTGACATCGGGCCATGCACGCTCCGATTTTACCCGACTCACCACCCGCGCAAGCCTGGTTGCTGGCGGTATTCTGCTGATGGCAATGCTGTTTGGAGACGTGCTATTCCGCTTTGTATTTCGGCTTGAACTGTATTCCTTGCGCCTGGCAGGCGGCTCGGTCCTCTGTTTTATCGGTTTCAATGCCTTGCGCAGGGGATTATTCTTTGAACAAGACACCCAGACCCGTTTTGAGGAAATTGCGCTCGTCCCGCTGGCCTGCCCGATGATCGCCGGCCCGGCATCCATCGCCGCCGCCATCACCTTGCATGCCCAGGAAGGGTACCTCCGTTCAGGGGTCGCCATCGTCCTTGCCGTAGCCATAAACCACATCGTGATGATGTTCAGTCGCCAGATTAGCAACCTGCTGGGCCGTTACAATGTGCTGGGCGCTTTGGTACGACTGACCGGGCTCATCGTCATGTCCATCGGCACCCAGATGGTTCTCGATGGGGTATCCGCATGGCTACTCCAAACCCTGGCAAAAAAAGGGGCGTGACGGACCGCTCAACGGGAGGGCGAGGCGTTGCCGAGCCGCATACGACGGACCACCGATTCCACAAGGCTGTACATTACGGGTACCAGCACGAGAGTCAGCATCGTGGAAACCACCAGGCCGAAGATCACCGCTACCGCCATGGGTGCCCACCACTGGCTGGACTCCGCCCCGGCAATTAGACGAGGCGGCCATTCATGAAACTCAACGCTGTACCCCACTGCCATCGGGATCAGCCCCAGCACGGTCGTCACTGCGGTCAGCAGCACCGGACGCAAGCGCAACCGCCCCGCTTCCATCAATGCGGCATGGGCATCCAGCCCATCCCTGCGATGCTGCAGGACGCAGTCGATCAACACAATCGCATTATTGACAACAACCCCGGCGAGACTGATTACACCGACACCCGTCATGATCACACCAAACGGCATCCGGCAGGCAAGCAGGCCCCACATGACGCCAACCAGCGACAGGACGATAGAAAAGCCAATTATCAGTGGCAGCATTGCGGAATTGAACTGGATCACCAGCACCACCAGGATCAGTCCCAGCGCCAGCCCGAACGCACGCGTCAGGAAGGCCGACGACTCCTCCATGTCCTTGTTCTCTCCAGAATAGGTGATTCCGTACCCTGCCGGGATCGGTAGCGTTTCCATTCGCTGTTTGATATCGTCCAGTATAGCCTTTGGCTTACGCCCCTGGGCATCACCGGAAAGGGTAATCACCCGCCGTCGGTTCGTGCGGTTGATCGTGCCCCGTCCGCCCGCGTAGTCCACACGACCGAGAACCGACAAGGGCACCGAGCCTCCGCCTTGCGGCAACGGGACGAACAGCTCGTCGAGCAACGCCGTCGACTGGCGTGTTGCTTCTGGAAACCGCAAGGTGATATCAAATTCCTCCTCATCCGAGCGAAACTTGCCAGCTTCGATCCCGTAGATCGCCATGCGAAGATACTGACCGACACTCGTTGTATCCAACCCGGCCTTGGCGATCCGATCTCGATCGGGGATAAACTGCAGCTCCGGCAAGGCCGCCTCGTAATCATCCTGCAAGTCCACCAGACCGGAAACGGTCTCGATCCGCCGAGCGATCGCGGTCGAAAGCTGGGCAAGGGTTTCGAAATCGTCGCCGGATATCTCAATCGCCACGGCGGCTCCCGTCGGGGGGCCCTGCTCCTCCTTCTGCACCTTGATTTCAGCCCCGGGGATCTGACCAATAACATCGCGCAAGGTGGCGACCAGCGCCATCGAATCGCCCTTGCGGTGCTCGAAATCAAGAAACTCGGCATGGATATTCCCCAGATGCGTCCCATTCCCCCCACCCAGGAATCCACCGCCACTACCCATACCCACCGTGGTCAGGAAAAACTTGATATCGGTATAGGATGCAAGCTTCTGCTCAATCGCCCGCAATACGGCATCCGTCCGCTCGATGCTGGCTCCTTGCTCGAATTTCACTTCGATAACCGCATTGCGCGGGGATACATCAGGAAACAGCTCCACCCCCGCGCCGTAACGCCCGTATATCTGGACGGTCAGCACCAGGAAAACAAGACTGAACACGAACACCGGCACACGATGACGCAGCGCTCCCCCGAGTAAGGCTAGATATCCCGCGACAAACGGATGATGCGCTGCCTTCAATTCCCGCTGCATGTGTTTCCCGCCAACGAAATACGAGCACACCGCAGGATTCACAATAATGGCGACAAACAGCGATGCGCACAAGGTGATGATCAGCGTACTGGGCAGGTACCCCATAAACTGCCCCATGATGCCGGGCCAGAAAAGCAGCGGCGCAAACGCAGCGCAGGTGGTCAGCGTCGAGGTGATCACCGGCCAGGCCACTTCCGCCGCACCGCGGCGCGACGCCTCGATGCGCGACAGGCCCAGCAGGCGGTTGCGATAAATGTTCTCGACGATCACAATCGCATTATCCACCAGCATCCCGACAGCCAGAACCAGGCTGAACAGGACGATCATATTCAGCGTACCGCCCATCAGCGACATGACCGCAAAGGCGATCAGCATCGAGAAGGGAATCGCCACCGCCACGAACAGACTGTTGCGAACACCCATGAAGATGAACAGGACCACAACCACGAGAATAAAGCCGCTGGCCACATTGTTTTCCAGCTCCTTGATCATCGTGTCGACGTACTCGCTCTCATCCATCACAATCGTGAGTGCGATCCCAGGCGGAACGGGTACCCGCGCCATCGCGGCCTTGACGCTCTCGATCAGGCGGACGGAGTTCTCTCCTGCCCGCTTCTTGACCCCGATGGAAACGCTAGGATCGCCATTGAGACGGGAAATGGTATCGAGATCCTTGAACGTATCGCGAACCCCGGCGACATCACGCAAATAGACCGGTCCCGCCTCGCTTCCTCCAATCACCATCGCCGCCAGCTCAGAGGCCAACCCGAACTCGCCCGGAACCCGGATCTGGAACTTATCCCCCTGCAGTTCCAGGTTACCGGCCGAAAGCGTCCGGTTTTCAGATGCCAATCGTTGCATCAACTGCCCCATTGAAATGCCATAAACGGCCATGCGCCGCAGATCGGGCTCAACCCGGACCTCACGCTCGCGGACACCGGCAATCTCGGCCTGCCGCACGCCGCTGACCAATTCGATTTCATCCTTCAGATCCTCGGCCAAATGTCGAAGACGCTGGAGGTCGTCCCCCCCCGATAGCGCAAAGCGAAGGATGGGTACATCGGAGCTGATGTTGATCGCCTGCACCTGCGGCTCGTCAATGTCGTTCGGCAGATCGGGCCTCGCCATGTCAACCTTGTCCTTAGTCTTTTGAAGCGCCCGGTCAATATCCTGTCCAGCCAGGAACTCGATCGCAATGAACGTGACACTGTCGGATGAGGTCGACCGGATCTCCTTGACGTTCTCGACATCATTCAGCTGCCGCTCGATCGGCACCGTGATCAGCTTTTCCATCTCCTCCGGGGCCGTGCCCTCGTAGACGGCCGTCACAAACACATACGGGATGGTAATATCGGGATTGCCTTCCCGGGGAAGCCCGATATAGCTGCTGACACCGGCAATGATGAACACGACGATGAACACCATGACGGCCACCCGGGACTTGATCGCATAATTAGATAAGAGCATAGTGATTATTCCTTATCTGGAGAGTCTACGCGGTTGCTGCCTGTGTTCGCTTCGATCCCCACGCGAACCCCATCCTGCAGTCCGCGGTGCCCCTCAATCACCAGCAGATCCCCTTCCTGCAGACCGTCACGGATGAGTGCATTCTGGCCGATGATCGCATCCAGCACCACCACGCGACGAACGGCCACACCGTCGCGGACCACATATACGACGTGCTCACCACGCCGGGGAATGACTGCCGCCAGCGGGATGGCAATGACGCCACTCCGCTGGCCCCGCCCAATCTGCACATCGACAATCATTCCAGGGCGCAGCCCGGCTGGCGGCGAATCCAACGTCAGCTCCATCGCGTAGGTATAGCGGTCGGGCTGAGCCTCCTGCGCAAGGAACGTGAGGCGGCCTTCAAACACCGCCCCGCCCAGCGAGGGGGCCACTCCGCCCAGCGCCATGCCGGGCTGCAGGCTGGCGACATCACGTTCCGAGATAAAGACCTGAACCTTCAACGGTTGAAGCTGTAAAACATCAAAGACCGCCTGCCCCTCTGTGACATATTCCCCTTGTTCAACCGCACGACGATCCACAACGCCGTCAAACGGGCTAAACAGAAGACACTGCTGGACATGCACAGCGGCCTGATCGGCAGCGACTGCGGCCTGGTCACGACGATGACGTATGGCATCAAATTCACTGCTCGAGACAGCTCCATTGGTGTGCATGGGCTGCCAACGGGAAAAATCCCGATCCGCCTCTTCCAGCGCCAGCATCGCCTGCCGTTGCTGATGAACCCAGAGCCGGTTGTCGATCCGCAGCAGCAGTTGCCCCTTGGTAACGCTGTCGCCTTGATCGACAGCGACCTCCTCAATACGCCCCGCCTTCTCCACGGCGAGTGTCGCACTCACATTCGCCAGCACACGCCCCGGCAGGGTGACGACATCCGGCACGGTCTGCGCGGCAATCGGCAGCACGCGAACCAGTATGCGATTAACCACGGTCTCGACAGACTCCGGTTCCTTTACCGGTTTAAACATAACCAGCAGACCGACAGCAATCAACGAAAGCACCACGCAACCCCAGAGCACTAGCGACACCGGTCGCCTCTTCATATTGAGCGTCATAAATCCCACCTCCTGTCTATCATTTTAAACCATCCACCGCCGCGACGTCATCATCCTGCAACTTGCCGCAGGCATGTTGAACGCGGACAACCGCCACGGCAAGGTCATGCTGCGCCTGCAGGCTGGCCAACTGTGCCGTACGCAAGGCCAGATTTGCATCCGTAAATTCAATGTAGGTTGATAATCCGCTCTCGTACCGGGCACTTGCTATCGCCAGCGCCCGTCCGGCCAGCGAGACACTATCCCCGCTGGCCGTTAGCGCTTCTCGTGCGTGCGCCAACGACAGATGCGCCTGCCGCACCTCAAGCAGAACCTGGTCCTGAACCGAGACATCAGCAATCTCGAGCTGTTGGTATTCAAACTGCCGCTGCTTGACCGTCTGCCGGGTCAGATCGCCATCCCACAGATTCCAGTGCAGGGTCAATCCGGCATTCCAATGCCACACCCACTCGTCCTCATACGCCACAAATTGGTAGGCATTGGCCCCATTGTAGGTGAAGAACGCCCGCAGCTCGGGATAATACTCTGATTTTGCATTCGCGACCGCCTCGCGTCCGAGACCCACGCGGATCTGGCTACGGAGGACCTCGGGACGTTGCCTGAGCGCCGCCTGCTGCAACGGTTCCAGAGACATATCCAGATTCATCGCGCGATCGAGTCGACCGGTTACAGCAAGCTCGCTGGGATAGTTCAGCAAGGTGGCAAAGGCGGCGCGCGCCATTTCGCGCTGATTACGCGCCTCGATCAGCCGGGGCATCTCGTTCGCAAGCCGGACCTGCGCCGTCAACAGGTCAAACTCGGCGACCGCCCCGCGCCGCTGGCGCTCCGCCGTCTGAGCGGCATAGGACTGGAGCTGCTCCACGGAGGCTGCCTGCACGGCGACACGCTCCTCCGCCAGCAGCAGTCCGTAGAACTGGATCGATATATCGCGAACCAGATCGGCGTTCGTCCGTTGCCGCTCGGCATCCGCCTGCTCGCGTGCTAGCCGGGCGGCGCGTAGGGCCGCACCGACCTGGCCGCCACTGTACAAAAGCTGCGATACCCCCGCAGTGACCTCGTAGTTATCCAGCGAGCCCACCGTCTGCGAGCCTTCCTCGAGATCGACCTTCTGGAGTTCATCCAGCCGACGGTACCCTGCATCCATCGTGAGCTGCGGCAAGGCGAGCGATCCGGCCTGCCCAACCTGCGTGCGCGCAATCTCTTCATCCAGCAGGGCTTGCCGCGCCGTCGCACTATGCTCAAGCCCGTAGCGCAGACACTGCTCCAGCGTAAAGACAGGCACATCCTGGGCTAGACAGGGGATTGCACCCACGGTCATGATCATACATATCCGGGTCCGAATTTCCGACAACGCGTGGCGGTTAAGGGTCCGCTTCACATGCCCCAAAAAAACATTCATGATCACCTTTCCTTGCCCTGCTATGTCCTTAAAATGGCGCTTTCAAGAGACGTGGAAAGAGACGTGAGCACCTTATGGCCGGTGCCTGTGACGAGCACATCGTCCTCCAGCCTGACGCCTCCCTTGCCTTCCAGGTAAATGCCGGGCTCGACGGTAACCACCATGTTCGCCGCCAGTCGGGCGGCCTTGTGCGCCGCCTCCTGGGACCCGCCCGATCCAAGACCAGGGGCTTCATGGATTTCCAACCCAAAGCCGTGGCCTAACCCGTGGCGGATCAGTTCACCATAGCCAGCCTCACGAACCACATTCCACCCGGCGTCACTGACCTCCGAGCACAGGGCACCCGTTCGAATCGCATGAATCCCTGCGACATTGGCCGCACTGACCACCTCGAAAATGCCGCGCATACGCGGATCGGGCTCACCCATGAACAGGACACGGGTGATATCGCACCGATAACCATCCTTCTCAGCCCCCCAGTCAATCAACAACGGTTCCCCAGGACGCGGCTTGCGAGCGCCAGGAAAATGGTGGCAACTGGCACTGTGCGGACCTGCCGCTGCAATGATCCCGTTAAACGGGAATGCCTGCCTGTCAGCGCCGATCATGCACATGCGGTATTCCAACTCCGCCGCGACCTGACGCTCGGTCCGCGTCATCAGATAGCCAGCCCCCTGCCCGATCAATTCAAGAAACGCCGTCTCGGCAATCTTGACGCACTGCCTTATGAGCCGTAGTTCCCCGGCATCCTTGAGGGTCCGAAGCTGCACCACGGCCTCGCCGATATCGACCAGCTTGCGTGATCCCATGGCCGCGGACATCTGCTGGAACCGGGACTGCACCAGTTTGCTACCCTGATAGCCGACGCCACGGCGATAACGGCATTCCCGCAGTTGCCTGGCCGATTCCTCAAACACCTTGGCACCCACAATGACGTGGCATCCCGGAGCCTCCACAGGGACACGGGCCTCAAACATTTTCGATGTGAACAGGGTGGATAGACCGGGCCCGATCAACAGCGCCGACACCCCCTCCGTGGCTCCGCTCAGGTACCGAATGTCCACCGCATGGGTAATGACGACGGCGTCGATCCGATGCGTCGTGGCCAGATCGGCCATCAGCACCTGCCGCCGATTCACATACTGATCGCCCCGTGATTGCGTTTTTGTTGATTTCATGACTCCTTTGCAATGATTTCCTTAAAGCCTTGCTTCGACGAGCATCCTAGCGTTATCAGAGCGGCCTGCTTTCAAATGACGGTGACTATGACATTTCGACCGCGTTTCGTCCAGTATTTACAAAAAAAAACATTTAAAGATTGCATTCTCATAACACAGCCACTAGTATTTGGCCTTGTCATTGATTGCGGGGTGGAGCAGCCCGGTAGCTCGTCAGGCTCATAACCTGAAGGTCGTTGGTTCGAATCCAACCCCCGCTACCAGTAATTACAGGGGTTTTCTTAACGGAAAACCCCTTTTTTATTATTGATGATTTTCCTTTTTTTGTTGGGTCATCTGGAAACACCCTGAAATACCTGAAACTGGGGGGAACTGGGTGGCCAAAAACCAACAAAACCACCAACGGCTACCAACAAAACCACCAACGGCTTTGAGTTGAACTCCAGGCAGCATTCATCATCGTTCGCAACAGCATGAGTCGTCCGACGCGATGGCCTTGACACTTTCTGCAGAAATTTCTAAAGCGTACGATTGGGTTCTTAGCCTGAAGTTCCGAGATTTTTCTGTTTGATGAATTCCATAAAGCCTTGATAACAATAACAATGCGCGGTAAATATGGCCGAAATATTGTCCCC
>JFJP01038052.1_pt1 | contig 25280 bp, 27 predicted proteins | sample 431651 | NCBI WGS metagenome assembly JFJP01 (sample SAMN02602958, study PRJNA72255) | Microbial mat metagenome, whole genome shotgun sequencing project. | biome: fresh water; feature: sink hole; material: water; isolation source: purple microbial (photo- and chemosynthetic) mats found in...
CGGGAACCTTAGGTGTTCAGCGCGGACATGTTCTTATTGAGCCAAAGAGCAAAGAAGAATTTGAGAGGATGAAAGGTGCACTGAAGGGTGCATGGGTGCTTATAGGCGGAGTTAACACAGGATGGCCGATTGACAGATCAGAAAATGCCGATAAACTGCGGGCCAGGGTTAAAGTTGTAAATGATTCAATAGCAACTATAAACCGTGAAATAACAAGAGAGAATTATGCAAACAGGGATAAAGCTCCCAAAGAACTTCTTCCTCTCAAACAGGAACCTGCACTTTTCTACAGAGAGATGTGTGAAGCAGGAATTCTGGGCGTAATACAATCTTCGACTGTACCTATCAGAGCATTATATGACCGCAAGAACCTCGACGCTATGACTTTTGACAATCTTCCTACGGTTTGTGATATTAAACTCGATGAGAATCAGTTTGTTGTAATTGAAAAGATGGTCAAGGAGAGGCAGTATTTTCAGCTTGAGTTTGACATAAGAAACCATTTTAAGCCGGGTCCGGTGAAATATCATAATGTTATCGGAATTATAAGGGGAACCCAGTATCCTGATGAATATGTTATGATGGGTGGACATCTTGATGCTTTTGATGTTGCAACAGGGTAAACCAAAAAGATCAATAGTTGTATGCCTTTGGGCTGCCGAGGAGTTTGGTCTGTTTGGTTCAAAACACTGGGTAGAATCAAATAAGGATAAGTTGCCAAAAATATCGAATTACTTTAATCGCGACAGCGGCCCGACAGTTGCAACAGGAATAACTGTTACAGAAGAGATGTATGCCGATTTTGAGAAGATCTGTAAACCACTAAATACTATTAACCCGGAGTTTCCGTTCACCCTTGTAAAAAGAACCCAGCCGGCACGACCAAAACCAACAACAGCCGGAGGTTCAGATCATGCCTACTTTGCAATGAACGGAGTCCCAACTTTTTCCTTTGATATACCTGATGCAAAGGGCTATGATTTTAATTATCAGGAGATATGGCATACAGAGCGTGATACATATACAAAAAGCATTCCTGAATATCAGGAACATACATCAGTTGTAACTGCTGTAGTTGTATACGGAGTGGCAAATCTCGATCATTTGCTTAACAGAAACGGACTCTATTCAGAAAAATAGATCGTTAACTTAAAAATTTGTAAATTTGTAATCAGAACAAAATAAATATCAGTTTAAGTCATGAACCTAAAGGAACTTGTTATCAAATCACGATCATACAGGCGTTTCAATGAATCGCATCATGTCGATACTGCTGTTCTGGAGTCACTAATAGAACTTGCAAGGTTATCACCAACCGGTGCCAACAGGCAGCCACTTAAGTTTATGATTTTCAACACACCTGCCTATTGTGATAAGATATTTCCGACTCTCTCATGGGCCGGTTATATTGAGGACTGGGCAGGTCCGGTAAAGGGAGAATGGCCTTCATCTTATATTTTTATTCTTGGGGACAAAAGCATTACTGAATCTTTTGCAATCGATCATGGTATTGCGGCACAGAGCATTATGCTGGGAGCTGCCGAAGCAGGTATAGGAGGATGTATTATTGCTTCAATTAACCGTGAGGCCCTGCGGAATATTATTGAGATTCCGGAAAAATTTGATATTCTCCTGGTTCTCGCGCTGGGAAAACCTGTTGAAAAAGTTGTAATTGACGATATTAAGGATAACGATGTAAGATACTGGCGTGATAAGCAGAAAACACATCATGTTCCAAAACGTACCCTTAAAGAGTTGATTATAAAGTTGTAAATTAAAATTGCCATATGAAAAGGATTTCACTCCTGATTATTGCAGTTTCACTGTTTCTGAGTGAGGGTTTCAGTCAGATAAACGATAATCAGGTAAAGAATATGCTTTTCCGGGGAGTAGTTCTTGATGCAAATTCTCTTTCTCCAATTCCTAATACCCAGATCTCAGTAAACAGGATCTTTATTTCTGTAAGTGGTTCCGATGGAACATTTGAATTTCATGTAAGTAAAAAGGATTCAGTAATATTCAAGAGTCTCGGTTACAAACCAGCTTCGTTGTTTATAAGCGATACTCTTAAAGGTCATGAATTTGTGAGTGGAGTATATCTGAGCAGCGATACCCTTGTAATTGCAGACGTTATAATCATTCCAAAGTATTCAAATCTCAAATCAGAGATTATGAATGCTAAGAGCAAAACACCTTCGACTTTCGATAATGCCAGATATAATGTTGCTGTTGGTGCTTATCAGGGAAAAACAACTACTGGCTCGCTTGGGGATCCGGCTAATAATTATGCTTATTTAAACAAAAAGCAAAAAACTGATGCATATGAGAGGGGAGGAATTCCTTCCGATAAGATGCTTGGATTAAATCCCTTTATACTGATTCCGGCTGCATACCTTCTTATTCATGGTACGCCTGAAAAGCCGGCACCCATGAAATCATCCCTTACTAATCAGGAGATCGATCATATAAACGAAACATATCTCAATTACCTGAGAAGGAAAAATAAATAGGTTTTTCGCAGAATCAACAACCCCGGCCGCAATACTACTTTACAAAACAAACCAGCATTTTACTGCGGCCACCCCTCCTTAAAAAGTAGGGGAAAGCTGTTTTTTCGTAACACTGCACACTGCACCCTTTGTCTGCCCCTTGCTCCCTGCTCCCTGCTCTGTGCCCTGTGCCCTGTGCCCCCGCCCGTACCGAACCATTATCATATTGTCGAAGCTTTGTTTGGGTACGTTCGGGCGGGCTGTGCCCTGAGCCCTGAGCCCTGTGCTATCGCTTATCCCTTGTAAAATATCGCCTTTATAATATGGCTGGCCATTTTAGGATTCTCTTTAAGTCTCCTTGTTGAGTATCCGAACCACTGTTTTCCGAAAGGAACGTATACTCTCATTGTATGTCCTTCTTTTAAAATACTCTCCCTGAGTTTGGGAGTAACACCATATAGCATCTGAAACTCATACATGTTTTTTGAGACATTGTATTTTCCAATGAGTTTATAAGCGCCGTTAATCAGAAATTTATCATGTGTTGCGATTCCGACATGAATTTTATTCTTGAACATAAACTCCAGATCTTCGAGGTAATGTTTGTTTATTTCGTCATATTTTTTAAAGGCAATTGCTTCTGGTTCAACATATATTCCCTTGCAAAGACGATAGCTGAGCGGAATCTCAGGTGTGTTAAGGTCAAGCATATTCTCAATGTCGCTATGGGTTCTACGCATGTAAGCCTGAAGAACCAATCCAACATTTGCAGGAAATTCAGCTTTCAGCCTTCTGAAAAGTCTTATTTCAGCATCAGTGCATGGAGAATCTTCCATGTCAATTCTAATGAACCCATTGTATGCGGCAACTTTGGCAGTGATTTCCTTAAAGTGCTTAAAGCAGATCTCCTCATCGATAAGTAAACCGAAACTTGTTGGTTTCAGCGAAAAGTTACCGTCGATACTGTTTTTATAAGAAGTCTCTATCAGATGCAGGTACTCCATTTTATTATTTTCAGCTTCATCAAGTGTTTTTATGAATTCGCCAAGAACATCAAGAGTCACTTTTATGTTATTACTGTTAAGTTCTTTTGAGACGCGCATGGCATCTTCGACTGTCACTCCTGAAATGTATGGTCTTGAAAATACCCATACAAATTTTTTTGGCAGGTACGGCAATAATGAGGCAATGAGTCTGTTAAACATATGTCGTTTTATTTAAATTTCTATGAGAAAATATTAAAGTGCTAATAAAAGGCATCCTGAATCATTTTTTGATGACCTTTGTCATTTAAAAAACTTTAATTCGACATGAATTTGTTTATTTTGAATATATTTTTGAGTTAATGCAACCATTTTTTTCACCTTTCGGTCTTAAAATTGTCATCAGCATATGATGAGTGACCTGCAAATAATTGAAGGCTGCGCAAAGCATGAAAGAAGAGCGCAACAATTGCTGTACGATAAGTACTCCCGTTTTTTGCTTGGAGTATGTTTACGTTACGCAGTTGATAAGGCTGATGCCGAAGATATTTTGCAGGAAAGTTTTTTGAAAATTTTTTTTAACATACACGAATTTTCAGGAACGGGTTCTTTTGTAGGCTGGTTAAGAAAGGTTGCGGTTAATACTGCCATAACTCATTATCATAAAAACCTAAAGCATAGGTATCATGTTGAAATTGAGGAATATGTGTCAGCTGAAACCGGAACCGAAAGTTTTGAGGAAGACTTTTTTACTTCTGAGGAACTATATGTGGTGCTGAATGAATTGCCGGGAGGATACAGACTGGTTTTTAACCTTTATGCTGTTGAAGGTTATAAACATAAGGAGATAGCTGAGATGCTGGGTATTGATACAAATACTTCAAAGTCACAGTACAGCAGGGCAAAGGCAGTAATCAGGGATAAACTGGAGAAGCTTGGAAGGATGAAAATAAGGTATTCCGATAGCGTAGAAAAAAACGATTGAAATTTAAGATAAAGTTGAGCAGAGATGACGAAAATATGAGATTGGAAGAGCTCTTCAGGAATAAACTGGACGGCGCTGAGGTGATTCCTTCCCTGTCAGCCAACGCGAAAATTATGCGAAAGGTGGCGGCAAGGGAATTCATTCGTTTCAACCCAGCACGTTTTAATGCATTTTATCTGGGAGCAATACTAGTCACCGGTATAGCTGCATCGCTTCTTATTTTCAGAGGAAATGAAAACGTAAATGTAACATCGGAAAAACAGCCGGTTAGTGAATTAAGTTCATTGAATGTTGAAACTATATCAACCCCTGCAATATCAGAATCGGATAAAGTCTCTGGTGTAATTTCAAAAAACGAAAAGGTATCTCATACGGACCTTGGTACTGAAGCAGGAAAGACTGCTCCAGATATAAATAATAGTCTGGTAGAATCTATATCCAGACCTTCTTCAGAAAACCAGCCGGTTGCAAAGGAAAATATAAATCCTGCAAACATAATTCATAACGGTATTTCATCAGGGAATAAACTTCAGGAGAAATTAAAAGTAAATGAAGTAGTAATGGAAGCTTCTGTTATAGAAGGGTGTCTTCCGCTGAAAGTTCTTTTCCGGAACAAAACTGAAGTTTATGATTCATGCAGATGGACATTTGGGGATGGTGGCTATTCGGTTGAAAGGAACCCCTCGTGGATATTTGATGTAGAAGGCGAATATAAGGTTGTTTTGAGTGTATTTTTTAATGATGGGACCATGCTTACCTCCCATGTAATAATAAATGTACATCCAAAACCTGTTGCCGGTTTCGAGGTTAGTCCTGAAAATGCTTTGCTCCCTGAGGATGAGATTGTCTTTTATAATTACTCGTCAAATGCAATCAGATACAACTGGGAATTCGGTGACGGTAAATCGTCTTCCCTCTACTCACCTCATCACATATATTCCAGGTTTGGAAATTATAATGTAAGACTTGTTGCCATCTCTGATTTCGGATGCACGGATACACTTATAATAAACAATGCATTTTCAGGATCAGAATACTTTATTAATTTTCCTAATGCTTTTATTCCTAATGCCCAGGGGCCCACAGGCGGATTTTCATCATCTAAAAGTGATGAGTCAGCTCAGATCTTCCACCCTGTATTTTCAGGTGTAACTGATTACCAGCTAAGGATTTTCAGTAAGAACGGCATTCTTATTTTCGAAAGTAATGATGTTAATCTGGGATGGGACGGATATTATAAAGGAAAGCTCAGCGACCCCGGTGTTTATATCTGGAAGGTGAGAGGTAAATTCAGAAATGGTGAACCCTTTATTAAAATGGGCGATGTAACGCTTCTGAAATACTGATTAAATCGTTGATATCGATTTCTGATAAATTTTCATTCATTCATCAATTATTTACAGTTGTTCATCCAGTGTATTGGGCTCTTTATTGAAATTTCAATCAATTTTACTCTCTTATTCGATAAATTCCGATTAAGGATAAGGTATTTTAACTTCTAATCACTATTTTCGTATTTGGAAACTAAACCAAACCTAAGTGAATTTGGTGAAGAGAATTATTTATATACCCGTACTATTATTCTTAATAATCTCAGATAGTTTTGGTCAGGATCCGACTTTCTCGCAATTCTATGCCAATCCGCTCTATCTTTCTCCGTCCTTTGCCGGAGCTACTGAAGAGTATCGTCTGGGATTTACCTACAGAAATCAGTGGCCTTCAATTCCAAACAGCGTATTTGTAACTAACAGTATCTCATTTGAAAAGGCAATGCCTAACTTTAATTCCGGTATTGGAGTACTGGCAACCTATGATGTTGCCGGGTCAGGGGATCTTAGTACAACAAATATAGGACTTCTCTATTCCTATGATTTTAATATTAACAAGGAGTGGCATGTGCGTCCGGGCGTGAACTTTAAATTCTATTACCTTGGCCTTGATATATATAAATTGGTATTTAACAGTCAGTTGACAGGCAGCGGAACCACTCCGCAAATAACTCCGCCTCCTTTCGATAATGTTGCTGATGTCGATTTTGCTACATCTGTTCTTGTATATAACGAAAGCATATGGGGTGGCTTTACACTCGATCACCTCCTTGTTCCCAAAACATCATTTTATGGTGACGATGCCTCGGTGCCAGTGAAATTCAACCTTTATGGCGGAATGCAGGTCCTGAAGAAAACCCGTCTGAGGGTAAAACTTCAGGAAGTATTATCAGTAGCTGTAAACTTCCAGAGACAGGGTAAATTCAACCAAACCGACATGGGACTCTATTATTATAAGGACCCACTTATTTTCGGGTTATGGTACAGGGGTATTCCATTTCTTACAAATCAGGCAGGCGATGCTATTATCGGACTCTTGGGTATCAAAACGGGGTCACTGCGTATAGGATATAGTTATGATTTTACAATTTCAAATATAATAGGCGCCACAGGCGGAGCTCATGAGATCTCAATGACATATGAGTTCAACAACCTTTCTATTAATCAGGCTAATAAGCGCCGCCGGGCCATCCCTTGTCCCGAATTCTAGCATAACCAGCCTGCAAGCCTCTGCGCCCTTACGCCTTTATGCCTTTACGCCCTTACGCCTTTTTATTCCCCTCATAAGTATCCCAATTTATTTATTTGTTTATATTTGCGCCTGACAATTGTTTAATAAAAAATTTTATCTGTGATGAAGAAATTAAATGTGGCTCTCTATGCTGTTCTTTTTTTAGCTGTTATCGGACTTTATCTTTTGCACTTTACATCGGGAAAGAAATCAACAGGAAATGACTCAACCGGTGCTGTCTCCAGTACTTCAGCCGAAGGTATAGCATATGTAAATATTGATTCAGTGATTTTCAATTTTGATATGTTTGCCGACAGAAGAGAAGAACTTCTGGCAAAATCAAAAAGCGCTGAGGCTGAACTCACATCAAAAGGAACTGCATTTGAAAAAGGCGCCAGGGATTATCAGGATAAAGTTAACAAAGGACTTATAACAAGAGCCACTGCAGCACAGATTGAACAATCACTTACACAGCAGCAGCAGGAACTTGTAACTCTACGCGATCAGCTTCAGTCAAATCTTATGGAAGAAGAGCAGGTAATGAATCGTCAGATTATTGAATATATTACCAAGTTTCTTGATGATAATAAGACAGAATACAATTACCAGTACATTTTCGGCAAAAGCTTCGGAAGCGTAGTTCTCTACAGCGATGCTTCACTCGATATAACCCAGAAGGTTATTGATGCTATTAATGTTAAATACAGGGCTGAGAAAAAGTAATAGAAATGGGTTTTGCCTCAGCCTGGATTGAAGAAAGGGCGCTTTTCCCGGAGTTGATTCATGAGGCACCTGATAACAATACAGGAATAATTTGTGTAGTTCCCGCTTACAACGAACCGGGAATAACAAGAATGCTTGATTCACTTTATGAATGCAGTGAACCGGGATGCAGTACTGAGGTTATCATAATTATAAATGCTCCTTTTAATGAAAAAATGGAGCATGTAGAGATTAACAATCGTACCTTAAAAAACATCGAAAGCTGGAAAAAAGAACATGAAGATTCTTTTTTCCGGCTTTATTATTTTGTTGCCGATACAAGCGGGTTTAACGACTGGGGTGTAGGACTGGCACGCAAGACAGGGATGGACGAGGCACTGAGACGCTTCAGTCGTATCGGAAACAAGGATGGTGTAATTCTCTGTCTGGATGCCGATTGCACAGTACAGAATAACTACTTTGAATCGGTATACAATGATTTAAATATTGTCGCCGGCAGGAGCGCCTGTTCGATATACTTTGAGCATCCGCTTACCGGAATAGAATTTCCTGATGACTTTTACAGACATATTACTCTTTATGAACTTCACCTGAGGTATTATTATCAGGCTCTTTTGCTTGCTGGCTATCCATGGGTATTTCATACAGTCGGATCATCAATGGCAGTAAAAGCATTGCCTTACATGAAAGCCGGCGGGATGAACAGAAAACAGGCAGGCGAGGATTTTTACTTCATTCAGAAACATGTATCCTCGGGAGCTTATTTCAGTCTAACCAGCACCTCTGTATATCCTTCTCCAAGGGTTTCAGACAGGGTCCCTTTTGGTACAGGAGCCTCCATCGGAAAAATGGATTCGCCGGAATCAGATATTCTTGTCACATATAACCTGTTATCGTTTAAGGATTTGCGAATGTTTTTTGATGGTTCAGAATTGTACTTTAAATGTCGCGACTCAGATCTGAGAACAATTTATTATGAGTTTCCTGAAGGGATAAAATCTTTTATGGGTAAGGATGAGTGGATAATAAAGATTTCAGAAATAAGGAATAATACATCAGGTCTTCAGTCGTTCAGAAAACGGTTTTTCCTGTGGTTTAATATGTTCAGAATTGTCAAGTACCTAAATCATGTGCATTCAGGTATTTATAAAAAAATGGCTGTGAATCATGAAGCTTCCGGACTTCTTAGAGATATTGGAATTTCTGAGGCTTCAGATGATGCTGCCAGCCTGCTTTTAACTTACAGGAATCTTGAAAAAAATAAGCCTGCTTAATTATTTTTTCTGGTGATCTTACGGTCTTCAGAAGGTGTAAGAATTATATAAAGATCCTCGTCAGGCTTTTTCATTCTGTACTGCTCCCTGGCAAATTTCTCGAGATTGTTATTATCTGTTTTAAGTTCATGAAGCTTCTTCCTGTCAACCTCAATTCGATTTATGTAATACTCGCGGTCGGCTTTCAGCTTATGAAGCTCCTTTAATTCCTTGTATCTGGAAATGAGGTTATTAGAGTCGAGGAGAATCAGCCATATAACAAAAATAAATACTGTGAGTATGTATTTATTCCTGAATATTACAGGAACTTTTTCCAGAAAATTAAGTCGCAGAATCATTGTACAAACCTACATTTTTTTTATTAACCTCCGCTCATAAGATATATCATCTGGACATCATCGCCATCATTAATAAAAGTAGTTTCGTATTTATTCTTAGGAATAAGTTTACCATTAACTTTTATTATTCTCATCCTGAATGAAAACTTCTTAAGTAAAAGCATCTCATTTACAGTAATTGATGCTGCGTCAAACTCCTCTTTCCTGTTGTTCAACATTATTTTCATATACATCCTTTTAACCAGAATGCTTTTTACCTATCAATATCTCAATCACTTTATCTGCCTGCAAATTTGCAACAATAGCTACCCTTGGAGCCAATGGTGGTAGCGAGTCAGATACTTCACTTGATTCATCCCCGCAAACATAAAGGGTTTCATCAATTTTTCTCTGTTTTAGTTTATCGCTTTTACCCCAGCCCGCCATGCCGGAACCCACAATAAGTATAACGCCGGGCAATTTAAGCTGAACTGTCTCAATAAGCATCTCCTTCATTTCAGAACTGTCTAATGCTTCAACAATGATGTCACAGCCGACATAGATCTCAGGAATATTCTGCGGATCAAGTTTCACATTCTTTGTAATCAGTTTAATATCCCTGCTGATCTTTGAGATATTCTCATTAAGGGCATCCGTTTTCACCATCCCAACCTGATCTGAAAAGTAGAATTGTCGGTTAAGATTACTCTCCTCCACAATATCAAAGTCACAAATTACAAGCGTTCCTACTCCGCACCTGGCAAGAGCTGCAGCACAATTTGATCCGAGTCCTCCTGCACCGGCAATGCCAACCCTGAATTTTGAAAGATGAGTTTTGATCTCTGAGAATGTCATTATAAAACAGTTTCAGATCATAAAGATACATTAAAAAAAATGCGGCAGAAAACAATTTCTATCTGCAGTTTCTCCGTGTATGAGGTTAAGCGTATACTATATATTGATTTATATCATATTTCAACTCATTTTTAAGTCATACCTTTGAGTGTGCAAATTGCTGAAAAATACCATCCTAAATACATTTTATATGGACATAAAGTCGATAAAAGACCAGCATAAACTTCTAAAGAAATGGGACTATAACTGGACTCCCCTCAGCAAAGGTTATACTGACAAGACTCTCTATATTAATGTCGGTACTTCTGATATTGCTGAAAAAGTGGTACCAAAGGTTATGAAAGAAAAATTCATCGGCGGAAAAGGTTACGGGTTGCGTCTGCTTTGGGATGCAACCTTACCTGATACACGATGGGATGATCCTGAAAATGAGATAATAATTTCATCCGGGCCAATAGGCGGAATAACTCAGTATTCAGGTACAGGAAAATCTCTTGTCGTTACAATATCTCCACAGACAGATTCTGTTATGGACAGCAATGTGGGTGGTTTTTTCGGACCTTTTCTGAAGTTTTCAGGCTTCGACGCTCTTGAGATTCAGGGTAAAGCCCAGAAGGACGTCATTGTTTACATCGACGGCATAAACCATACCGTAGAGATTTTTGAAGCACCTGCCGAGGCTATTGACAGTCATGTTCTTGCTGAGCAAATGACCGATATGTTTGCAGACAATGACAATGAAAGAAAATCTATTGGAGTAGTATCTACAGGTTCAGCAGCCGATCATTCACTGATAGGAATGCTGAATTTCAGCTTTTATGATTCAAAAAGGAAAAAGGTACGCCTAAAGCAGGCAGGAAGAGGAGGAATAGGAAGCGTATTCCGTAACAAAAAAATTAAAGCAATTGTCTGTAAGATTCCCGGAGTAAAGGGTAACCTGAATAACGTTGTTGACCTTGAGGCAATAATGGAAAGAGGAAAACGCTTCAACAGGGAGATGAAGGAACTTGATGATTCACAATGCCAGATGAAACAGACAGGGACCGCACATCTGATGGAGATTATGAACGACCATGACCTGCTTCCTGTAATGAATTACAAATTCGGAAGCCACCCCGATGCATTTAAGATAGACTCTTCTGTATGGAAAAAACATTTTACACAGAATGTCCCTGATGGCTGCTGGATAGGCTGCAATATGTCGTGCAGCAAGGGTATTGATGATTATGTAGTGAAGACAGGACCTTACAAAGGCAGCACTGTTATTGTTGATGGACCTGAGTATGAAAATGCCGCCGGTCTGGGTGCAAATTGCGGTATTTTTGATCCGGGTCACATAATAGAGACAAATTTTTACTGTGATACATACGGGATCTGTACTATAACCTGGAGTACACTTACCGCTTTTATAATGGAGTGTTACCAGAACGGGATCCTTAATAAAGAGAGAACTGGCGGACTTGATCTTAATTTCGGCAGTGCTGCTGATGCACTGGAGATGCTTCATCAGCTTGCACGAGGAGAGGGATTTGGCAAGATTGCTGGCACAGGCGTTAGAAAAATGAAAGAGCTGTTCATCAGAAACGGCTGGGGCGATGCGGCATTCCTTAATGATATTGGAATGGAAAACAAAGGTCTCGAATACTCTCAGTACATGCCAAAGGAATCGCTGGCACAGCAGGGTGGATTTGCGCTAACAAACAAGGGACCTCAGCACGATGAGGCATGGCTTATATTTATGGATATGGTTAATAATCATATCCCTACATTTGAAAATAAGGCAGAAGCACTTCACTATTTTCCAATGTTCAGAACATGGTTCGGACTTGTTGGTCTTTGTAAACTGCCATGGAATGATGTTGAACCTGAAACAAATTCACTCAGCGATGAGCCTGCAAAGGTACCTGAACATGTGGATAATTATGTTACAATTTATAAGGCGGTTACAGGGCTTCCTTTTGATAAGAACCGTATGATAGAGGATTCTGAAAGGGTGTATAACTTTCAGAGGGTATTCAACCTTCGTCGCGGCTATGGAAAACGGGTTAATGACAATCAGCCATTCAGGGCTGCCGGACCGGTTACTAAAGAGGAATACGAATCACGTGTTGAGAGGTACGATAAACAGCTTAAGGAAAAAATCGGCTTCAATCCTGAGGGTAAAACAACTGAAGAAAAGATGAAAGTACTCAGGAAATACCGTGAGGACCAGTTCGAATCGCTACGAGACGCAGTATACAAAAGAAGGGGATGGAACAAAAACGGGGTACCCACAATTGAGTTTCTGAAAAGAATAGGGATGGACCTGCCTGAGGTGATCGCTGTTGTAAAAGACCATCAGTAATATCAGGAAGAAAATTTTTATATTTGCGTAGCATAACGATTCCGTAACACGGTCTTCTCTGGTAATTCAGCTAATTGTAAATATGAAAAGAATATTTTTTTTAATCCTGTTTGTCCCGCTTTTCACGGGTTGTTTAAATCAAGGCAGTACTTCATCCAAACAGATTATTGTTTTTCACGCAGGCTCTCTTTCCGTACCTTTTCTGCAGCTTAAAAAAGAATATGAGCTGAGGAACCCGGGAACAAAAATTATACTTGAAGCGGCAGGAAGTCTGGTTTGCGCCAGAAAAATTTCAGAATTAAAAAAGCCATGCGACATTATAGCATCGGCCGATTATTTTGTTATTAATGAGCTTCTTATTCCAGATTTTGCAACGTGGAGCATTAGGTTCGCAACAAATGAAATTGTAGTAGCCTTCAGTGAAAAGGCCAGGTACTCGTCAGTAATAAACAGCAATAACTGGTATGACATACTTTTACAAGATGATGTATTGTACGGAAGGTCAGATCCCGATTCTGATCCTTGCGGATACAGATCAGTTTTCACAATTATGCTGGCTGAAAAATACTATAATCAGAATGGCCTCACGGATAAAATGTTATCAAAAGACAAAGAATATATCAGACCAAAGGAAGTAGATCTTGTTGCACTTATTGAATCAAATGCAATAGATTACATGTTTCAGTATAAGTCAGTTGCAATTCAGCATAATCTCAAATACATTGAATTGCCTGATGAAATAAATCTTTCTGATCCTTCAAAGGGAGGAAATTACCAGACAGTCTTTCTCGATGTTACAGGCAGCAAGCCGGGGACAAAAATGAGAGTCACCGGAGAGTATATAAACTATAGCATGACTGTGATTGATAATCCTGTTAACAGGGAAGGGGCAATTGATTTTATGGCTTTTATGCTGAGCGCTGAAGGATTGGAAATTTTAAGAAAAAATGGTCAGAATCCGATAATCCCATTTTCTACGGAACAACCCGATAAGATTCCTGCCAGGCTGCTAAAGTTGCTTCCCGATTATAATTAGCAATTATTTGAAATGAACAGATACGGCCCTTTTAACTGGATTTTGCTGATACTCTCCTCTCTTGTTCTGCTCTTTCTTGTTGCTCCTCTAATTGGTATGTTTCTCAATACCGGTGCTGCAGAGTTCGTTGAAACAGCAAAGGATAAAGAGGTTCAGTCGAGTATCTGGCTCACTGTATGGGTCTCATTTGCCGCAACTTTCTTTTTTGCAATCGGGGCTGTTCCTTTTGCATGGATACTGGCTCGTAAGACTTTCCCTTTAAAGAGTGTTGTTCAGGGAATAATCGACCTTCCTGTTGTACTTCCGCATACTGCAGCGGGTATTGCACTTCTTGGATTTATTTCGCGCGATGGAATGTTAGGAAAAGCCGCCTCTGTCTTCGGTTTGAATCTTATAAATAATCCGGCCGGTATTGCCCTTGCAATGGCATTTGTAAGTTTGCCATTTCTAATAAACTCCGCGCGGGATGGGTTTGCAGCTGTGCCTGATAGACTTGAGAAGGCTGCATTGAATCTGGGGGCAAGTAGATCAAGAGTATTCTTTACTATTTCACTTCCGCTGGCCTGGAGAAGTATAATAACAGGTTTCGTAATGATGTTCGCACGTGGTATGAGTGAATTCGGAGCTGTAGTAATAATTGCATACCACCCAATGATTGCACCTGTTCTGATTTATGACAGGTTCAGTTCGTTCGGACTGAAATATGCCAGACCGGCTGCGGTTCTGTTTATAATAGTTGCACTTATAGTTTTTACTGTTTTAAGATTACTTTCGGAAAGAAAGAAAACTACTGAAGTAAAGGAAGAATATGCTGATTCTTAAAAAAATAGATAAAAAGCTCGGCAATTTCAGCTTAAAGGATATTGACCTGGGAATCTCCGAGGGTACCTACTATGTACTGTTGGGAAGGTCAGGATCAGGTAAAACGCAACTTCTTGAACTTATTGCCGGACTGAATAACCCTGATTCGGGAGAGATCTGGCTGGATGGCGAGAATATCACAAAAAAGAAGATGCAGACAAGGGGCATAGGTCTTGTCTTTCAGGATTATGCGATATTTCCGAATATGAGCGTCCATGGGAACATAGCCTACTCTCTGAATACAGGAAAACAGAGCAAGGATGTAATTAACGAAAAGGTTAGTGCTGTGGCAGCCGAACTAAACATAAGTCATCTTTTAAGACGTTCAACTCATCATCTTTCAGGAGGTGAACTTCAGCGCGTTGCTCTTGCCCGCACCCTCATAAAATCACCTCGTCTGTTGTTGCTCGATGAGCCAATGGCTTCTATTGATGCCAGCCTTAAGGATGAAATAAAAAGACTACTGCGCAGGCTTAATAAAAACGGACTCACAATAATTCATGTAACACATGACTACAGGGAGGCTGTAAGTCTGGCCTCGAGGGTGGGAGTGATTCATAACGGGCGAATTGTTCAGGAAGGGACTCCCGATGAGGTATTCAGGAAGCCTGCAAATAAGTTTGTTGCAAGGTATTCAGGTATAAGAAATTTTTTCAGGGTTGATTTTAAGAATGACAATGGAAAATGGATTGCAGGTTCTGAGAATAAACTTACTTTTAATATTAACGATAACTCCTGTCCGGGTGAGGGTATGCTTCTGTTAAGAAGCGACGATATAAAAATCTCCTGCGCCACACCTGCTGAAAATGGAGTAAATTGTTTCAGAGGCACTGTGAAGGAGATTATTCCTTCTGAATTTGGTTTCGAGGTAACTGTTGATGCCGGCGAAATATTTTATATTGACATATCTATGGAAACTTATAGAAAAGAGCCCTTTACCGAGAGTTCACAGGTCTGGATAACCTTTCCTCCTGAAGCAGGAATAGCTTTGCATAGCAGTGCTGCAGGTACGAAATAGTTGTAGGAATTAATTTATTCTTTTATTTTTTAATTATGAAAGTAATATCATTTGAGGAGGCTTACAAAACAGTAATGGACAATGTTTCTGATAAAGGAACTGAAACTGTATCCTTTATCGAATCGCTGAACCGTATTCTAGCTGAAGACGTTGCCAGCGATATGGAGATGCCTCCGTTTAATAAGGCTACTGTTGACGGATTTGCCTGCCGCAGATCCGACCTTGGTGTTGAACTTGCTATAATTGAGACTATTGCTGCCGGAACGGAGCCATCCAAAACCCTTTCAGCAGGCGAATGCTCACGGATAATGACAGGAGCCGCTGTTCCTGAAGGTGCCGATATGGTATTCATGGTTGAAGATTCAGAGGTTCTTCAATCCGGAAAGGTAAAATTTAGAGGCTCGTTTACTAAGGAAAATATTGCAATAAGGGGAGAAGATATTAAGGCAGGAGACATTGTGCTCAGAAAAGGAAAACTGATACGTCCCCAGGAGATTGCAGTAATGGCTTCTGTCGGACATACCTCTGTTGTGGTAAGCAAAAAACCGGTAGTTGCAGTAATTAGTTCAGGTAATGAACTTGTTGAGCCTTATGATGCTCCGGCAAAAAGCCAGATTAGAAATTCAAATGCCTACCAGCTTTTAACACAATTGCTCCGGGCAGGCGTTCTCGGGAAATATTACGGCATTGCAAGGGATGATAAGGAGGCAACTTTTTTACTTCTGAAACAGGCCATTGCAGAATGTGATGTTGTACTTATTACAGGCGGTGTTTCGATGGGTGACTTTGATTTTATTCCCGAAGTAATGGAGAGTGCTGGCGTTAAAATTCTATTTGCAAGGGTAAATGTACAGCCCGGCAAGCCAACAACCTTTGGTATTCATCGCGATGCCATTGTCTTCGGACTACCCGGAAACCCGGTCTCCTCATTTACCCAGTTTGAACTGCTGGTCAGACCTCTGATCTGTAAAATGATGGGATATGATCTGAATCCGGTAAGCATTCAACTGCCAATGAAAGTTGAATTTTCGAGAAGGATGGCTGAACGACACGCCTTCATACCTGTTATTATTACACCCGACAGTATGGTCAAACCTGTGGAGTACCATGGATCAGCCCATATTTCTGCATTGTCGCTGGCTGATGGAATTATATCTTTGCCTGCAGGCAAACAAACTATTGAAAGAGGAGAGATTGTAAGTGTACGACAGATATAACAGAAATATAAACTATCTCCGGATCTCTGTCACCGACCGGTGTAATCTTCGCTGTACATATTGCATGCCGGAGGAGGGAATCCCTCTTGTTCCGCATAAGGACATTCTAACTTTTGATGAAATAACGGAATTTACCCGCACAGCTGTAAGTAGCGGGGTTTCAAAGGTGAGAATTACAGGAGGTGAACCACTTGTAAGAAAGGGTATTGTAACTCTTGTGGGAATGATTGCAGCCATTGATGGTATAAGTGACCTGTCAATGACAACAAATGGAATTCTTTTAAAAGAGTTTGCCGCTGATCTTAAAATGGCGGGCCTTCACAGGGTAAATATTAGTCTCGATACAATTGATCCTGATGAATTCAGGTCAATAACAAGATACGGTAATGTCGAACACGTATTCGAAGGAATAAAAGCAGCAAAAGATGCCGGATTACTGCCGGTTAAAATCAACTGCGTAATCAAGGAATCGAAGGAAGAATCTGCTGCAATGAAGGTTGCTGAGTACTGTAAGAATAACAGCCTGGAGATAAGATATATACGACAGATGGACCTTATTAAAGGTCATTTTTCAACAGTTGATGGCGGAACCGGCGGGGACTGTTCACTATGCAACAGACTGAGGTTAACTGCCAACGGTAAGCTTAAACCCTGTCTTTTTAGTAATATTGAACTAGATATAAGGGAACTGGGTTATGAAGAGGCTCTGAAACAGACAATTGCACTTAAACCTGAATGTGGTTCAACAAACAATACCGGATCATTTTATAATATTGGAGGGTAAATTATGAGCAAACTTACACATACCGACGAAAATGGAAAGGCAACTATGGTAGATGTCGGAGATAAGGAGAATCAGCTGCGGATTGCAAAGGCTGAAGGACATATCACATTGTCGAAGGAAACTCTGAAACTCATAGCCGACAACATGATGAAAAAGGGAGATGTCCTTACTGTTGCGCAGATTGCGGGAATAAGTGCGGCAAAACAGACATCATCGCTGATACCATTATGCCATAATATAATCCTTGAAAGTATTAAGGTTGTTCCGGTTCCTGATTTTACCGGAGTATCTGTAACATCGGAAGTGAGATGCACGGGGAAGACAGGAGTCGAGATGGAGGCACTGACTGCTGTTAGCGTGGCGCTCCTTACAGTTTATGATATGTGTAAAGCAGTCGACAAGAATATGGTTATCGACAAAATAGTTCTGACCGAAAAAACAAAGAAATGACTCTGCCTGAAAAGATAAAAATACTGGTTATCACTCTGAGCGACAGGGCCTCGAAGGGTGAATACGAGGATCTAAGCGGTCCCAAAGTGATGGATCTTGTATCGGCTTATTTTTCATCAATAGGCTGGGAATATAGTGTAGAAATGACACTTATTCCTGATGATGCCTCAAAGCTTAGTGAGTTACTCAAAAATGCTGCATCCCTGTATAATATAGTTATTACAACAGGTGGGACAGGTATTGGTCCGCGTGACATTACAGTTGAAACTGTTAAACCACTTCTCGATAAAGAGATTCCGGGAATAATGGAATTTATACGGATTAAATACGGATCGGAGAAGCCTAATGCTCTTTTAAGCAGGGGAGTGGCCGGTTTGATTGGTAAAGCTCTTGTTTATACCCTTCCCGGTTCGGTAAAGGCAGTTGAGGAGTATATGACTGAAATTCTTAAAACGCTCAAACATACCGTATATATGCAATACGGGATTGATAAACACCAGTAGAACTCAGAACTCTTCCTTCTTTTTATCTTTATAATAGTTTTTTATCATCTTCCCGAATACCTTGTCTTTCTTATGTTTGTCGGCAACAGATGTCGAAAAACGCTCCTGCTCTTTCTGCATCCTCTGGTAGTTGTCGAATGAATCTCTGTCAATGTCACCCTTTTCAAGTGCTTCGATAACTGCACACCCCTTTTCATTAATGTGTCTGCAGTCGGGAAACCGGCACTTCGATGAAATATCTGTAATATCCTGAAATGTTGTTTGAATCCCTTCAGCATTGTCGGTCATTCCAAGCTCTTTCATGCCTGGAGTGTCAATTATGATACCCCCATTTTCAAGCACAAATAATTCCCGGTGCTCAGTTACATGTTTTCCCTTATTTGTACTCAGGCTGATCGGTCCGGTTTTTAGAACATTCTTTTTTAACAGGTTGTTTATCAGTGTCGATTTACCGACACCCGAGGATCCGACAACGCAGTAAGTCTTTCCTTTCTCTATATATCCAAGTAACTGATTCAACCCTTCAAGAGTAATATTGCTCAGAAGGATATATCTAATTTTCTTTTCTCTTTTTCCAAGTGCGCTTATTGCATTTTTTATATCCTCTTCTGTCGACAGGTCAATCTTGCTTATTACAAGAACAGGTTCAATATTTGAAGCATTACATATAGTCAGATATCTTTCCAGCCTGTTGATGCTGAAGTTATTGTTAATGGCCTGTACAATAAATGCGACATCAATATTTGTTGAGATTATCTGTGTCTCACCAAATTTGCCGATGGCCTGCCTTTCGAGTACTGATTTCCTTGGAATTATTTTGTGAATAATTGCCTGATTTGAATCGTATAATGTCATCACAACCCAGTCGCCCACAGCCGGAAAATCGGCTCTGGATGCTGCTGAAAACCTCAGATTTCCTGTAATCTCAGCATCATATTCATTATCACCTGTTGATACAGTATATCTTTCACGGTGTTCCTGTGTAACCCTTCCGACTGTGAATTCTTTTGATATTTCCCCTTTAATGTATTCGGAAAGCTCATAAGTCAGTCCGAGGTCTGTAATATTCATTTGGTAAGTATAGTTCAGGTATAAAATTGTTCTATCTCTGATTCCGTAAGATTTAAATCAGTGCCTATAACAGATGGATTAGGGAAATACGTTACTAAAACTATGACTGAAACAGCCAGAAATACAATTGCGAACAGGTTATTTGTAAGAATTAAACAGACAATTGAGTATAGTGATATTCCCTCGCATGTTGCCATGCGGATAAGCAGCCCCGACTGATATAAAGGATATTTAGCTGAAAGATAGGGAAGCGGATCCGCTTTACGGTAATATTTTTTTGATGCAAAGAATCCGGCTGGAATAGCTGTACATGTAAAAATCAGCAATAACAGAAAAAGAGGATCTGAGAAGTCGGCCCTGAATGTTGGCTGCGATGAGATTGTCAAAGCAACAAAGGAAAAGAACAAAATCCCTGATAAAAGACCAAACCAGATCATTCTGGTAAGCATAAGAGCTTTTTTAGCGTTGAAGTTATTGTTTTCCATTTAATTAAGTTTTTGTTCATGTAATTGCCTAATCCTTAATACATCTGATATAATGACCCCGGGATACAGCACTTAAATTTCTTTCTATTGAATTGTCTTTGTTTACAGATCTGAAATAGGCATCTGTGGCATTCTGTAAAGTTGTTCCTTCCCTCGGAGTTGAACTCCAGAAGACTGTATGGAGGTTGAAACTCATGCCTGACTCAACTCTGGCACCCATGAAAGAACCATCATCACCACGTAACCCTCCCGGAAGAGCTGCAAATCCACTGGGTTTAACGCTGTTGTCCGGAGTCTCCCATGCGGAAAGGACTTTCAGCTTTGCCCCGTGTTCTTTTCCGCGGTCCCATACACCATCGATAGCATCTTCCTGAGTAAGTCCGATTGCCAGTTCCATTTTCAGCCACTCAGCATCAGTGGGAACATGCCATCCGGCCGGACAAAGTTTTCCGGTTTTCACTGAATACCAGTTATAAAGGCCTCCGTAAATCTTTTTATAAATTGTATCATTCTTATACCAGCCTTGTGGTTTTAAGGTTTTCCGCCATCCAGGTCTGACTGCCAATTTTGACAGTTTTATAAGTATTACCGTCAATGTCCTTTACCTGCGAGTAAGCATTAACTCCAAAGAACATAATCAGACACAGGCCTGTAAAAAATGAATTGAACTTTTTCATTTCATGTAAATTAAGGTTATTAAAGCTTTTTTAATTAGTCCGGATACTAATATACAAATACTGAATGACAAACAATGAGGTTGAAACTGAATATTTTTAAATCTGCGAACCACGCAGAATCTTTTCAATCTTTGCTTCTGCTTTGTGACCTTTGCGGTTAAATTTTTTATAATCAGGAAAGAATTAAGTATCCCGGTTTATTAAAAAATTATTCGTTTATTAGTATAGTTAAAAAGTTCAAAAATGAAGAAAGCCATACTTGTATTGAAAACGCAGCATCTGATTTTATTATTTGCTGCAATATTTATGTTTTCTGTAATAGAGTCAAAAGGTAACTACATTCAGTCGAAAAACGACACATCATTTATCAAAAAAACATATCGTACTGCCGGCAACCCTTATCTGCCGCTGTGGGAGCATCTTCCCGATGGCGAACCGCGTGTTTTTGAAGATCCCGACAAGCCCGGGAAGTACCGGATCTATATAATCGGATCGCACGATGTCAGATTCAGGAGTTATTGCGGTCCAGATATAAGGGCGTGGTCGGCACCTGTTGAAGACTTGTCAAGCTGGCGCGATGAAGGCCCGATTTTTACATACCCGATTGGCGGACAATGGGATGTTATGTATGCTCCTGACCTTGTTGAGGTAAAAAGAAAAGACGGCACTAAGGATTACTATCTGTATCCTCACAGTCGTGGCCGCAACAGAGAACCAATGGTGGCCAAAGGAAAGCGTCCCGATGGTCCGTTTACCCCGATAAACATGACTGCCGATGGTACGGCTACCCTGCCGGGAAGTACAATGGGATTCGATCCTTCAGTATATATAGACTACATTAAAGATCCGAAAGATCCTGATTATGAGACCGGTTTCAGAGCCTATGGTTTCTGGGGATTTCAGAGGTCGTCAGCTGGTCAGCTGGATCAGACCACAATGTATTCGCTCCGGCCTGGAACCAAATCAATTGGCTATTTTATTCCGGCCAGCTCAAGATATGGTGTCATCAGAGATCCGGAAGGTACAACATATCCAAGTGTCTATCCTGACGAGAATCTTGGAGCGTTCAACTTTTTTGAAGCCGCGTCGATTCGCAAGGTTGGTAATAAATTTGTCTGGGTTTACAGCGGGTATTCAGGTCCTGAATATGGACTAAGCAGTACCAACTCGGCGTTACGTTATGCCTATGGCGACTCACCACTGGGTCCATGGAAAAGTGGTGGTGTTCTTGTCGATTCACGCGGACCGGTGCCGGGTCAGGATGGAACCACACTAAGGACAAGTTATTCGGGACACAACACGCATGGCAGCATAGAGCTTATAAACGACCAGTGGTATGTGTTTTATCACAGGGCTCCAAGGGGTTATGGATATGCACGTCAACCCATGGTTGCTCCGGTAAAAATTGTCTGGGATGAGAAGCCGGTGGCAGAGGGAGGGAAGGTTACAATAAGAGGATATAACCCGTATTCGGAAGATAATATATGGATCGCAAAGGATATCCAGGGTAAAGAATATACAGGTGCCGAAGTAACTTCGGAAGGATTCAATATATATGGTCTCGACCCATATCAGTATTATTCAGCGGGATATGCCTGCTATCTTTCCAACCTCAGCAGTCAGCAGGATTCGTGGGATATCTGGGATAATAGCATGCCAGTTACTAATGTGGAGAACGGTCACATAATTGGATACAAGTATTTTGGCTTTGGGGGTCTTGAAAAAGACCAGAAAGGTTTGAAGGCCTTCAAAGGAACCGAACGCGGGAATAAAACGGCATTTAACCTGTTTCTGACACCAAAGGCAAAAAATGCATTTAAGGTAAACGTCTGGTTAGACGGACCATGGGACAATGATACCTGGCAAGGCAAAAAGATCGGTGAGATAAACGTACCGGCAAACTCTGTTCAGAAAATTACAAAATTCACGATAGACGTTTCAGCAATTGTTGACAATCTGGATGAAAAACATGCTGTTTTTCTGGTAGCCGAAGGGACTGATCAGGGAAGTCTGTTTGATTTATCGGGACTAGGTTTCAGTTCGAAGAAAAAGAAAATTGTTCGTCCGGTTGCACCAACAGTAAGTATCAGTGTAAATGGAGTGGCAATAGATCTTTCGCCTATTCCGGTAAGGTCAACAAATGCAAACGGTATTGTTGATCTTGAACTTTATGAGACTACGTATAAACTTCCGTCAAACATAACCGGAATACCTTCTGTATCGGCATCTGCAAGCGATAAGGATGTAAAAGTTGCTGTTATTCAGGCTGAATCAAAATCCGGAACAGCCGTTGTGCGATTTGATTATAAGGGAGTTGTTAAGACACACAAAGTTGTGTTTGCTTCGGAATGAATAGCACCTTCTTAACCGCAAAGCACACAAAGCAGAAGCAAAGTTCGCAGAGATAGCAAATGGGTACTTTGCGATCTTTGCGTAATTTCTTTGCGACCTCTGCGGTTAATATAATGAAACATCTATTAAAGAAAATATTCCGTCTCTCCTGCAACTAAAGATATGTGACAACAGTCAGCAGTAATAGTCATTTGTTTCTGGATTACGAGAGCACCATTCAGGTAACCTTTAAATTCAACCTCAGTATTTTTGAATTTAAAAAGATCGAGTTTAGAGTCATTGGCGATTTGATAAAAACCATTATTATCAGGGAGAGAGTTGTCTGTAATTGTGATATCCTTATTGTCCGATAAACGGGTAACCTTATAATCAGTCAGAATATAGGGTGTATTACTGCCGGCATGTTTTATTGAAACTACTATAGATCTGAATTCCATGGTACACATGGCAAATTCGCAATTTGTCCTGTTATCTTCATCGCACTCAATAAGAAGAAAAGCAAATAGTACAGATGATAATACGAGTAATTTCCTTTTAATATTCATTGCGTTAAGTGTGTAAAGTTTTATACAATAGCCTTAACAGCAAAAACTGTTCCAATGCAACATTAATCCAGGAAATTGAACGGTTCAGATTTCCTATCTGAGTTTATTGTTTTTAATTTCTGATTTTATATCTGAGAAAGGCTTAAAAGGTTCTCCTGATACAACTTTAATTGTCTGGAATATTGAAAATGCGGCATTCACAATGAAAATCAAAATCAGTGGAATCGGCTGATCTGCTTTCCAGTAAATCCAGCATCCAACAAGTATTCCTACCCATACTTTCAACTGAAAACTTATAACCTCGCGATAATGTTCAGACATCCCTTTTATTTTATCCTTCTTTGAATTCCATATTAATACTGTCGGGAAGATAAGAGGAATAATCCCGCTTATGTGAAGAAGTCCCAGCCAATTGTTGTTATTAGCCTGTTGAATTGACTGCTCTTCATCCGGTTCATTCTCTACGAACAGATTATAATCAACTTCGAGAGCCTTGGCAATCATCTGAAGGGTATAGGCACGGGGATCCACTTCTCCATTTTCAATCCGTTGTATTGTTCTGGAACTGACTTCTGTCTTATCAGCCAGCTCTTCCTGGGTCAATCCTTTTTTTATTCTTAATTCCCTGATTAGTTTTCCTGTTTCCATTTTCTTTTTTTATTCAAATGTCAGCCTGATTAGGGTAACTTTCCAACTACAAAAACACGACATTTACACGACATTTGCAATATTGGCAATACTATTGCAATCTTCCGGAATGAATGAGCTCTGCTTTGTAATTGCTGATTTTTACCCAATAGATTATCCAGCAGATAAAGGCAGCTATTGCGGTAAATATTCCCAGAAATGGGATTATACTGCAACATGTCAGTATGCAGAAAGCGATGCCTATACCTGAACCTGGCCTGTCTTCATCAGCTTTAATACCCCGCTTCTGAAACTCAAGCCTGAGAGAATCAGCAATGCCATTTACAACCATAAATTGCCAGATAATTCCAAATACAGGTATTAGCGTCAGCCATACCTGTCCGGGTTGCATCCTGCGGTTTTCATGGCTTACCTCATGCAGTGTGTTTTGCAGGGTCAGTAAGTAGAATATAAGTGGAAGAATGCTTAAACCTCCAAAAACAACAAAAACAATCAGAAGAATCTCAAGTGCTCCAATATTTCCCATATCATTTTATTTTAACAGTTAAACATATCGCAAAACATTTCCCTCAACATAGCTTCCCAGAATATCAGTCTCATATGTAAGATGCTGTAAAAATATGAAATACAGATCATTGATTACTTTTATCCAGCTTCCTTATCTCAACAGTTCTATAAATTTAAAAAAAAATTTATATAAAGCAAGAACTGTTAAGGAAATAACAGAAGGTGCATGCTTCGACTCCGCTCAGCATAAAGGGCACCATCCTTCGCTGAAGCTATGGATGGCAAAGCAGGGGGCAGGGGGCAACAACCGGCACAGATAAAAGTTGCAAAGTGAAAATTGCAAAATGCAAAGCCCCCCAGTGTGGTGGCTAGGGGGCTAATGGTCTGAGAATTGCGTTGATATTTATTTTTTTGCTGTATACAACATATTGAATAGTAACTTGTAAGTACCCTGGGTCTGACCTCTGAAGACTATTTCGGGGCCAAAGGCATAAAGTGTTCCAGATCCTACTTTTGCACTGAAAGCTGTTACGCCGTCCTGAAGATATTCCTGTCCCCATGCCCAGCCGCTTCTCAGCGATTTGTCAGATGAAAACC
>JFJP01039493.1_pt1 | contig 25272 bp, 21 predicted proteins | sample 431651 | NCBI WGS metagenome assembly JFJP01 (sample SAMN02602958, study PRJNA72255) | Microbial mat metagenome, whole genome shotgun sequencing project. | biome: fresh water; feature: sink hole; material: water; isolation source: purple microbial (photo- and chemosynthetic) mats found in...
AATCGAGTAGAATATTTTTACCAGCATCGGTTGTTATTAAATGCTTGCTGCCGGTTACTTCGCGTGCTGCGCCCAGAAATTTGATTTTCATGTGTGTATAGATTTAATTTGTTTCTTTTAATAAAATGATTTAGGCTAAAAAAAACGTTCATTTTCAGCTGTTTAAACCTATTTTTGAGTTAAATTATTTTCCAAAGATATATAAAATAGATGAAAATTACGTATATTTTAAAATAAAAATTTCTTGTTCTAAACCCATTTTTAATTCGTGAATCCATTGAATCAAATCATTTAATTTAGTTTCGTTAATTTTTTCTTTCACAAAATTTTCACTTTGATTAGCGTATAATGCTTTATTTCCATAATTTTGAAGTAAAATCTTCGTATTGTCAGGAACAAAAAAATTGGCTTTTTTTCCAAGATATTTTTTGTATTCATTTAGATAAATGCCTATTCCAGCAAAATCGAAATCGCCAAAATGTAAATACGGATTTGGAACTGATTGCAACCATTTTATCAAATCTTTACTCTGGTTTTGTGGATAACGACATACAAATAAGGGGTTTATATTTTGAAATAAATATTTTTGTTTGTAAATATGGCGAAAATTTTCTGGATTTTCAATCCCAACAAGCGTAACTTCGGCAGGAATTGTAAATGTTTCAAAATCATATATAAATTGGAAACTTCCTTCGGCTGGGTTTATTATAATTGGCTCATTATTTAATGTTGCCTGTAATGGTGAAAAGCAATTTACCAAAAATCCTTTGAAAGTTCGAACATTTCTTAATTTAGAATCGGACGCTATTGCTATAAAGTCGCTTCGTAAAGCAACTTCATTTTTGAGCACCAAAATATATTCTAATAAATTGCTGATTCCGAAATGATTACGTAAATAATCATCTAATCTTTCGGGCGAACGAAGAAAAATTAGTTTTTTGCTTCGCCCAAGAATCTGCTGTTCTAAAATACCATTTTCAAGCATGGTATCTATACTACTATGTTGTAGTTTGCTAGCAGGAATTTTTTCAGTATTTTGCAGCAATAAAAGTTTTTCGGCTATGCCAATGGGTAAATTCATTGTTCTGCGTGTTGCGTAATAATCAAATTTACTTTGGTCATACTATCGGCATCTTTGTGAAGTTTATAGATGTGCGAAAATGCCATAGCATCGTTTTCAATTGGTGAGCCATTGATTAACAAAATGTTACGGTCATTAGCAAATTTCAAAATACCGCGAACATTGGTTGGGTGCAGTTTACCAATTTCATCCATCATGCAATGTAAACGAAAATCTTTGAATCGCTTTGACACACTTTCTTTGAACACATTCAGCAACATGATATTCAACATTGCTTTTACCAAGGTGTCGGTTCCCTCCGATCCTACATTGCTTAATTTTTCCACCCAGCCGGTATCATTCTGGTTCTCCTCAATCCTGAATTTCAATTCGAAAGAATCGGACAATGAAATATAATCTCTTTTTACGTCGCTTATTTTCTTTACAAATTGCTTGAGCAAATCTACTGCATCTTTATTTTTCTTTTCCTGATTTCCTGTCGAAAATAAGTTGGTTTCGCCAAACTCCAATGTATTTTCGTCGTTGAATTTCTTTATCATCAATAATAATTGTACAATTTCATTCTTGCTATCTTCAACTTTCAATTCAATTTTTTTGATAACACCAGCCCCAATCGATTCACGTTCGACAAAATCATTGTTTATTTTTGTTATAATTTTCTGTATTTCACCCGATTGAGCCAAAAGATTTCCTGTTTCGGTACCGATAGTAGAAACGATTAACGCAAAACGCTCATTCACCTCTTTTTCAATACGTTCTATCTTTCGTTCCTCTACAAAATCGGAAAGCATTTCGGCAAAAGAAAGCAATGCAGACTCGTTCGTTATAAGTTTTTTGAATTTGAAAATGTTGTTTTCGCTGAATTTTCCCAAAAAATCGGTAGCAGTATTACGCAATTCCTCTTTCCGATTATGTAATTTTTCGTAATGAATGGATTTTACATCGTCAATTAAAGCTTTGATTCGCTTCTCCGAAATCAATTTCAAATCGGCAGCCCCAAAATAATCAGTTATTGATTTGAAACATTCAGTTTCACTAAATTCAGCAAACAACAATTTATCTTCTTGAATGATTTTTAACTGTTTATCTAATTCATCAGCAATGAGTTTTATGGAAAATAATTCTTTTGATAACTCATTATTTTGCGTTTCAAATTTTGTATTTTCTAACTCATATTGTTTATCTAATTGTAGCTTTTCTTGTTTAAAAGTGGCAGTTTTATCAATAAAATCTCGCTTGTCTTTTTTATATTCCGCTACAAGGTCGCGATTCGAATCAATATAACTCAAATTTTTATCAATTTCCTTTAACCTTGCATCAATTTCGTTTAATCGTTTTACATCAGCTCCTTTTTCGGAAAATTCATTGTTCTTTCGGTTCTGAATTTTATCTTTTTGATTTTCAAAATCAAGCTTTTGCAATCTAATTTCAGTTTCAATATCAATCAACACTTTATTTTTCAGTTCGTATTCGGTATCAATTATTTTATCGCGTTCCTTTTCTTTCAGTTTAATCGCCTTATTGTTTGCTTCTTCAACTGTACTAACTTTCAATTCGGCAAACTTCACATTTTCAAGAGCTTCTCCCGTTTGATTGTCTAAAATTTCGAGTTGATTAGCACGCTCCTTTTGCGCTTTCGTTTTTAATTCATTGAGTTTTATCGTTATTTCGGACTGTTTATTTTTTGTTTGCCCTAAATTGTAATCTATTTCACGAATTATATCTTTTTGCTCTCGTATTTTAGGTTGATATTTCTTTTTAAGCTTATCCTTTTCCTCTTCTAATTGCTTCGACAACAATAAAATAGATTGCTTGAGCGCTTGAAACTGCACAATAAGATTATTCTTATCAAATTCGTAATCGGCAACCGTTTTTACTGTTTTATTTATTTCGTTCAAGTCAATTTCGACACCAAAAATACGGTCTGATTTTTCGGCCAAACGTGGATTTAATGATGAATTAAACAGCACATTTTTTTCGTCAATAATTTTCCCTATGGTTTTGTCCCAATCGGGGTAATTCTCATTCAACCAGCCGTATAACGAATCTTTACTATTTGTCAGATAAGAATCAATATCAGTTATTAGTTTGATTATTTCTGATATTTGAGCATCATTTTTTTCCTGATCACGTTCAAAATTTCGTAACAAATTTTGCTCGTCAAGTTCCCATTGTTTCTGTAGGGTTTCAATTCGTTTGCCGGCATTGTCTTTTTCAATGGGCAACTGCTTAATTTTATTCTCAATAGCTAGCAAATCTTCTTCCAAACCACGAATATCTTCTTCGAAAAACCGTTTATGTTTAATACCTTCTTTCTTGATTCTCAGTTCATTTACAATCCGCTTTTTATCTTCGCAGTCTGTTCGTAAAATTTCTATTTCACTTTTATGCCCCTCCCTAAATTCTGCAATTTTTTTGTTGAATTCTTTTGTTGTTTTATCTTTAAAACTCAGAAAATCGGCATTAATTCCATTCTTAACTGCATTTTTACCATTCAAAAAGTCATTGTATTGATTTTCTAATGCGCTGAGAATGGCCTGAAACTTGACTTCCAAATCTTGAAATTGTGCTGAAAGAAGATTTTTTTCGTTAATAAAATTAGTTTGTTCTCTTTCAAAATCAGATTTTTTTTCAACCGTTTCTAAAATTTGAATGATATTTTTTTGATTATATTCTTCGGATAGTCGCTTCGCCGTTTTTAGGTTTTCGTCCTGAACGCGAATGTCTCCCCTCATTTTCATTGCCTTTTCGTCAAAAATTTCCTTAGCTCGCCTTTGCTTTTTTATGAAAATATCCACTTTTTCCTTTTGTGTTTGCAACCGCTCCCCTACAAGTGGCTCATCTTGTTCATTTTTGCTAACAGCTGAAGCTAACTCCTTGGCTAATTGTATTTTTTCATGTTCCAAATAGCGAATGGCGATATAAAGTTTTGCAATATTTTCTGCTTGCGAGCTCGTGGAGGGCATTTTAAATTTTCGAATATCGTTGAGCTGTGTTTCAAAGTTATTCAAATGATGGGCATACTGATTCAAATCTATGCGCACATCGTTATCTAATGATAAAATTATTGTTTGCTTTATAAACTCCGCTTCCATTTTGGAATTTAAAAACACATTTTGAATTGTTTTTGGAACTTGTTTGTAATCTTTACTTTCGAGAATGGAATAGCGTCGGTATTCGTGCTTTTTGTCCGCATTATTTCCGTAAATTATATCGCGATATTCTTTATATTCATCAATTTTTCGTTTACTATAAAACACCTTTTGAGCATCGAGTTTTGCCGCAATAGTATCCCAACTGTCGGGCACATTTCCATTTTCGTTTACAAAAAATTGTTGTTTGTATTCTCCATTAAAAAAGCGAAAACAAACCTTGTGCTGCGATTTATACGATACGACACAAAATTTGCCATCCTCCCTCACCACTTCATAAATAATATACGAATTGCTATGTTTGAAATAATAATCTACATAAGAATCCTTTTGTTTAGGAATGCCAAGTCCCAAGGCATCAGCATTATAAAAAAATAGAACAGCTCTTAGCAAAGTGCTTTTACCAACGCCTTGTGTGCCAATAAAATGTACATTGCCATTCAAATTTACCTCGGCATATTTAATTTGGGCACTATTGATAAATGTGATTTTATTCAGGTATCTCATGCTGCACTTCCTCCGGTATGTTTATATTGTTTACTAATTCTTCTAAATATTTATAGGAGGCTAAAATTTTGTACGACTTCAAAATTTCGTTTTCAATTTCGGCAAACCCTTCTTTGCAAAGATTATCCACCACTTTCGTAACTACCTCATCATAAGGAATTTTATCGTCTAATCTGAGTACTTTACGCAATCCATCAGCTTTACTCTTCAATACTGCATCTACTTTTATTTGTACAACAATTTCTTGCGTGGTGAAACTGTATCCCGAAACAAAAGCATTGTCGAAAGTTTTGAAAAAGTCCAGTATATCAATCCATTTACAAGCAATTTCTAATTTTCGTTCCATGTCGGCTTTCGATTCATTTTTGCGCGAAAAATAATAAAACTCATCGCCTTTTTCGAGCAAAAAGCCAATTGCTAAAAAGTAGTCGTATAATGCTTCATACTTTTCTTTATCGTCAATAATATCGTAAAATTTCGAAATACGGCTATCTCCACTGTTCGAGCAAATAAATTGACCATTACTCAAAATATCAAAAATTTCACCTGTTTGTCTGGGTACGTTCATACTTATTGTTTTTTATTTGGGATAAACAACTGCATATTCTATATTATTTTCTATCAAGAACTTATCTGTCAATTCCAACTCATTTTCGAACATTGAAATAATCTGACAGAAAACGGTAACTCGCTCTTCGAAAGAAACAACGCGAACAAATTCGTAGTGCATCAAAAAGCCAAATAAATGATTCCCTGATTGTTTAAAATCATTCCGAATTTTATACAAATCGATATATATTTCCTTTTCAGCTTCCAGTTCAAGGTCTTTGGCAGTTAAATTTGCCGCAAGCTGTTTGGATGGGTTAATGGCTGATTTATAGCGATTTCTGACTTTTTGAATTAAAGCAAGATGCTCATCTTTTTGAAGGTTATCTATCGAGAGTTTTAACCGGTAGGAAGGTTTTGTTTCAAATACAAGCGCATTGTTGTGCGTCAAAACTTCGCGTATATTTGTTTTGTGTTTTATTTCAAACTGATCACGTAAGTATTTGAGCTGCTTTAACTTCTCAATAAATTTACTTTGATATTTAATTTGATTGATATACTCAATAATCTGCTGGCGTGTTTCTATAAGGTTTTGACGCGATTCGGTTAAATCTAAAATTAGCTGAATGCGAATTTCTTTTAGCCCTTCATCGGTAGCTAATTTAAAAAATGTCTCTTCCTCTTCGCGCAATAATCGTTCAGTTTGTTCAATAAGTGCTTGTATGGATTCTAATTTACGCTTGTAATTTTCAAGTTTTGAGAGTTTAATTTTGTAATTCGGTTCGGTTTTGAAAGCATTTTCAATATTTCTATTCAAATCGATAATATTTCGGAGCGTGCTTCTTCCTATTTTTTGTAAAACCGACTTCACATTTCGAAGGTATCTAAACCTATCAGCTTCGGTATTCGATTGCAAATAATACGTTGCATATTCTTTTACCTGTTGAATATTTTCGTTAATGTAAGAGGTATTTATTTCTTCGTTCACCTCCAAAACAGCCTCAAAGAAATTCAGAAATTGATCATCTAATTCGATAAAGGCTCCATTTTGAGCAATGATATTTTTGTTGAGTAATAGTTTAATAATATCCTCATTATTTTCGAGCAACTCCACAGCATAATCATAGCGATACGAAGGTGATTTTCGTTTCTCAAACATTTCGGCAATTAATTTATTGCCTCTGTTTAATGTATTGAGTAATTCTTTAATGGAATTAAATTGGCTCATAATCAATACTATGCTTATACTACTGCATTCAATTTATCGTGTAGCCAAAATACCTACAAACAAACCGCGCAAAAATCCATCTTGATTTTACTCTATCCGATTACTTCTTTCTTGTTTCACTTCTATTTTGAGTGGATTAGCCGAAATTTCTTTGTTTAGTTGGCGGTTGTGGTATATGTCCATTGCCATGTAGAGTGCTTCGCGAAATGAACTTTCGGATGCTTCGTTTTTGCCTGCAATGTCGTAGGCAGTGCCATGGTCGGGCGACGTACGTATAATACTCAGGCCTGCCGTATAGTTTACGCCACTTTCCATACCAATGGTTTTGAATGGAATTAGTCCTTGGTCGTGATACATAGCTAAAATACCATCAAACTTCGAAAAGTTACCAGCGCCGAAAAAACCATCGGCTGGATAAGGACCAAAACACATTACTTTGTCTTTTTCGGCCAACTTCATGGCTGGAATGATAATATCTGACTCTTCGGCACCAATCACTCCTTGGTCGCCAGCATGTGGATTGAGCCCAAGGATAGCAATACGTGGACGACGAATGTTAAAATCATTTTTTAAGCTATTATTAAAAACGACCAATTTATTTTTAATTAGTTCAGGCGTAATTGATTTCGACACTTCGTTGACAGGAATATGCCCTGTAACTACTGCTACACGCATTACATCGTTTACGAGCAACATTAAAGCGGGCGTTCCAGTACCAAAATTCTGTTCGAGGTATTCGGTATGACCTGGAAAATGGAAAGCATCCGATTGAATATTTTTTTTGTTTATTGGCGCAGTAACCAAGGCGTCTAATGCACCACGTTTGAGGTCTTCGGTTGCTTTTTCGAGTGCCGAAAGGGCAGCTTTTCCTGCTTCGGGAGTCGATTTTCCCATTTCAACTTTTAGGTCGTCGTTGGCACAATTAATAATATTGACACGTTTGGGGTTTAACTCTTCTACCGAATTAATAATATTAAGATTTATATTCTGAATATCAAGCGCTTTGCGATAAAAAGACGCCACTTTGGGCGAGCCATAAATTACCGGAATAAAAAATTCGAGCATCAAAGGTTCAGCAAGTGTTTTAAGCATCACTTCGTAACCAATACCATTAATATCGCCATGCGAAATTCCAATAACAATTCTTTCTTTTTCCATACTAAATTATTTTTTTGTAGCTACAACCGACACTTCTTTGAGGGCATTAATTTCGTGAGGGAGCTTTGTAGTGAAAACCACTGCTTCTAACTGACGAATGGCATTTCGTTTTTTATGCCCAGGACCAAAAACAAAAGCATCCACCGTAATAACACGCTGATTTACTTCATCTAAGCGCGTATGACTATAAAATGGACCGCCCATAGCAGCGCCATTCATCATGCGCCACAATCCACGAACTTCGGCACAATAACCTTCGTTTATCCAAATTTCGTTAAACAAAGGATCGTCATATTTCACTTCGGTTGCCATATACGAACCTTTCAATTCGCCTGGTATATTTGCTTTCATTACTGAGTCGCGACGAGAAATAAGTGCTTCTTTTGAAAACATTTTTTTGTCGGTATAAGGATACGAATAAATAACTATATCCTGACGGAGACCTGCCTGATTATTCGTTATCCAATAAAAATCTTTTTTCTTAACTGCTTTGCTAATTCCCTGAGGTATATCGATTTGGATGCCAAATATTTTTTCAATTTCTGCTTTTGCATTTTCGTTGATATAGTTTTTGTTAAATGCAATTTGACGCTCACGTTCGGCTTTTACAAAATAATCGACCACAAATTTGCCGTATTGTTTAATAGAGGCTTGCAGCGTAGTGTCATCGGGCGATGTAATACGCACAACAGCTTGTGGATATGCCCAGCGGTCTTTTGAATAGGAAATCTTTGTTCTCGTATATTTATCTCCAATTTCAACAAATAAAATATTGCGAGCCGATTTAAGCACATCCGTAAATTCAACTTTATTGCATTGATGCACCACCAAAACAGGTTCAGCTTGTGGCATTGCAGCCATATCTTGCGATAAAAATTCGCTCAATTGTCGACCTACGGGCGCTTTCCACGCTGTATCGTTCATTACTACCAACAACTCGAACTGTGTACCCGAAACGGCTGGCAAAGTTCTGTCAGTACTAATACATCCATTAAGTACAATTACTAACAAGGCTAAAAATGACCACTTTATTCTCATAACTTTATTTTTTTAGTTCTATTAAATGCGTATTTTTGTTTTTTGTATCTAAAAAATTCAACACATAATTCATTAATCGGTTACGTTCTTTTTCTGATTTAATAACTTCGAATGGAAAACCAAACGAGCAAATTTTATATTTCCCACTGTAAGCCACGCCTGCGCTCAAATTTGTTCCATTGTACCTGCAAATAGTAAATGCACCTTCGCCCACAGGGTCTATTGCATCAACCGACTCTACGAAAATGGATGTTTCGTTTGGCTGATCGTAATAATCGAACTCGGCACGACCAAACTGATGGTAGGGCGTTGGCACCACAGTAACCTTCGAACTGAAATTGGCATTGGTTTGTTTGAGCTTATATTTCAACAAGTTTTCCGAAAAAAACTTTTCGGGAACAGAAATAAAATCATTTGAATAAAAATCTGAAGCAATAAAGGCAGCACTTACCATTAAACTTCCACCACCCTGACAATACAAATTCAATCGTTGCTGCAAAGCTAATGGAAAAGTTTTAAATTCGGATGCTTTTTTTCCATTTCCTAACAGAGTTTTCTTTTGTTTACCTAAAATAAGGTCGACAATTTGAAATTTAGTTAAATCAATTGAATCTTCGAGCACCGATTTTAAGCTACTCGACACAAACGAAAAGCCAGCCGCTTTGATTGATTTTCCATGCAAATAAGGATAATCGAATGAATTTCCAACTATTAGTTTATCGGCGAAATTTGAAAAACTGGCACCAAACCCAGCATCATTGTCATTTTTATAGGGTTTAGATCGGTTAAATTCTTTTTGTTTACCAATAAATCCATAATCGTGTATATACGAAACGCCTGCATCGGCATCAAAATTAAAACCAGCCGAGGTATGATTTTTTGTAAAGCTAACAGGAGCTCCCAAACGATCAAATCCATTGACTATCAGCACTACTGGCCGAGTGGAATTGGCTCTGTATGCCGATAAAATTTCCGATGGAAAGCTCTCGCCTCCTGCGTTTAAAGCCGTAATTCTAAAACTGTAAATCTTGCCCGATTGCAAATCAATCGTATATTTCGAATCGTTCACTACACGCCCATTATCAAAATCGCCGTCATCGATACGCGTATATAAAATAAATTTATCGGCAACCGCTGTTGGCTCTAAACTATCGGCAACTGCTTTCCAAGCAAGTTGTAATTTATTTTTACTTAAAAAATGACAATTAAAATTTGAAACAGGCAGTGGCTGCACCACAAAATCTTTTTTTTCGGCATGTAAATAACGCAAAATGCCTTTGTAAATTGCACGGCTCACCCCAAAACGGTAACGCGGGTCGAGCCCATAGCGCATATCGGCAAAATTTTGGTGCGAAAGCAGTTCGAGCAACATGGTAGGCACTTCGGGCACACGCGCTTCGCTGTAACTTTTGTTCCACAACCCACGCCGAACCCATTCGGGGGCATATAGCTGACGAATATCATTGGAAATTTGCGTTTGAATAATATCCGTCAAATCGCGCGAAGACCAACGAGAAGCTCCATTTTCGAACACCATTCTTCCTGCCGAATTGGGAACTGTGCATATTCCAAGCGTTCCAATTAACGAATCTTTTGCCGACGAACCAGCATCGGTATGAAAAGCAAAAGCCAAATCGAGCGGAATGTTGAGCCCATTTCGGTTGGGTAAAACCGACGAACCACCCGCTAAATAATTTACCCAAAATCCTCGCGACTGAAAATCATCGGAATAGTCATTTTTTCCATCCGTACGACTGTAAACACTGTCGGGCACGCCAGCCCATTGCAACCAGTAGCGCGCTCCCTCGATGTAACGCGGATGATTACTTATCTGAGGCAAAATTGTTTCTGTCGAAATTATTGGCGTTTCAACCTTGGTTGTATCTGAGCTTTTTGAGATTGGTAAAACAGCTTTTTGATTTGGGTTACGAGCTATATTTCCCATTCCGCCACCAATTTTTACGGCGTCGGCTACCACTATTTTTTTTGTAAAAGCACTGTAATTCGACAATACCACCTTACAGGAACTGCTTCTGCCTTTTTCGAACATAAAATGTCCTAAATAAATCCAAGTACCTCCACCCATAGTCTGATTCAGCTTAAAATCAGTTTGTCCACCTTTGTGATAAACCGTGTATCGGGCATCAGGAGCGCTATTTTGAATAGATTTATACGACACATATACGGCATATTTACCCGTTTCGGGAATAGTGGGAATCCATTCGGCAGTGCTCAATTCGTCCACATCGTCGATGCAATCAACAATTCGATAAGTCCCTAAATGAAAAGGATTCTCATCTTCCAAATACGTAGCTTTTGGATTGGCAAAACCCCAATCGGCACCCGCTCTCCAACTTTTAAAATCGGTACGTTCATTGTAACGATGCAATTTATTTTCATTGTCGTTATCCACAATCACTTCGTTACACTGTGTATCGCGTTCGCGCGGCAAAAACAAATTAGCACCGGCATTCTCGAGCATGGGCACCAAGTATGGCAACACATAAGATAATGTAAATAAATCTTCGACTGTGCTGAAAATTTTGGCGCGTTGATATACCCATTTTTTTATTAATTGATTGTAGTACAAACCATGACTATGCCATAGAGCTATGTGCTTATTGTACAAACCATTAGTTGGCTTATAAGGGCGCGAAAGGTTTATAATTAAAGGATTACCATTATACTTCGTATCGAAAATACGCGATTTATCTAATTCACTTTCAAGGTAATAATTGGGAATAAGATCTTCAATTTTTTTTGTATCGGTAATGCAAGTAATTTTATAATTCGGATTCGTTTTTCGGGTTACATTGGCTATCATACTGTAAATGCGTTTTACATTTTCAGGCCGAAAGGGGATGTAGCTCAAAGCATCGCTTGCAATTACAATAAGCGTGCTATCGGTGCGAATTACATCCAGTTGAACAACTGATATTTTACCTACATTGGCGTATTTAGCAGCAATTTGAGTAAGCGAATCGGCTATTAATTTTTCCTGATTTTTTTGAGCAAAAACATGAATGGGAAGTAGTAAAAAAAAGATAATTATAATTTTAAGCTGATATCTATTCATTCAGTTGTATTCTTTTGTGTATTTGGTGGTTCAAATTCTTACACTAATTTAAAACGTACTCGCCAACGTCCATTTTCGAAATCATGGCTAATAATTTCAAATTTTCCTATTTCGGAAGTATTATTCACGTGCTGCCCAATGCAGGCACAAGCATCGTAATCGCCCACACGAATAATACGTAAAGTGTCCGAAGCATCGTCGGGAAGTTTGGAAAGATCAACAATCGAAGCAGCCTCGCTCCTACTCACTAATTGTTCGTAAACAGGTAAATGCTTAGCAATTATCTCATTTACATTACGCGAAATTTCGGCTACATGCTCTTCGGTTGGTGCCTGCGCTAACAGATAATCGCACTTGCTTTTTTTGCGTTCAATATGGGCATTCATCGACCTACCACAACCAAACATACGAACCATTGTCTGATTTAGTATATGCTCGGTAGTATGCATATCGCAAGCATACAGCTTCTTAGCTTCGTTTAGTTGATTTTGCATACGGTTTTTTAATTTTCAACAAAGATAAAAAAAATAGTTGTATAAAAAATTAGAGGACTGTTATGAATATTGTTATGAATAATTTTTAGTATTTAAATTTTGCAAATACAGTTTTTGTTGTTAAAACAAGATTAGTAAAAGTACTACTGTAAACCAGTCTTCGTCATTCCGCCACTTTGTTCACAAAAACATAGCGTTAGAGTAAAAAAACAGCTGATTTTTCTTTTTTTGGGAAAAAATATTAGTTATAATGCACTTTTGGTCGTAGCGCCTTTTAGTTCGACCGATAGAAAGCAAGTTTCCAAATTAGCATATTATAAAAAAAAATACAAATAATTTGAAGTTGAATGACCAAATTAAGTCCTTAAAAATAATGCACTCTAAAAAAAACAACATTCTGGAGTTAAAAAATGTAGTCCTCTCCCCTTTCATTTTTAAAGTATTATTGTATCTTTGCAGCGCAGCGTATTGTTTTTGGTTACACTTGGCAACATAAAGTTGCTTTTAGCAGCTTAACAAAAACAATATGCTGCTTTTTGATATATATTAAGTTATTTTGCTTGCAAAAGCTGAATTATTCAGGTAAATGAAACAATCAGAAAGTATTATTTCGGTAGTGAATGTTTCGCACGCGTTTGGGGATAAAACGGTGTTGAAAGATGTAAACCTTGAAGTAAGTAAAGGTGAGTTTGTTACAATTTTAGGCCCTTCGGGATGTGGTAAAACTACCCTGATGCGTATTATTGGTGGTTTTCAGAAAACTAAACTGGGTAAAGTTGCCATTCAGGGTCAGGACATGACAACCACTCCCCCACACTTACGACCGGTAAATACCGTTTTTCAGCGTTATGCCCTTTTTCCGCACTTAAATGTATTTAATAATATTGCATTTGGACTCCGGTTAAAGAAACTTCCGAAAACTGAGATTGAAAAAAAGGTAAAGCTGGTGCTTAAGATGGTAAGTATGACCGATTACGAGGAGCGCGATGTGGACTCTCTGTCGGGCGGACAGCAACAACGCATTGCTATTGCACGCGCCATTGTAAACGAACCGCAAGTGTTACTGCTCGACGAACCACTTGAAAATGCGTAAGGACATGCAAATGGAAATAAAAGCCATGCATCAAAAGCTGGGAATTACTTTTGTTTACGTTACGCACGATCAGGAAGAAGCCCTCACCCTTAGCGATAGGATTGTAGTAATGAGCGAAGGCGTTATTCAACAAATTGGTAAACCCACCGAAATTTACAATGAACCGGCTAACTCATTTGTGGCCGATTTTATTGGCGAAAGCAATATTCTGAACGGTACCATGATTGACGATAGCCTGGTGGAGTTTGCCGGACACCGTTTTGAATGTGTGGATAAAGGTTTTGGACAGCAAGTACCAGTTGATGTGGTGCTTCGCCCCGAAGATATTTATATTTTTGAAATGTCGGATATTGCTCAATTCAGCGGAATTGTAACTTCCTGCATTTTTAAAGGAGTACATTACGAAATGATGGTAACGACTCCAGAGGGTTACGAATTTATTATTCAGGATTACAATAGCTTCGAAGCCGGTAAAAATGTAGGAATGCGTATTAAACCATTCGATATTCATGTAATGAAAAAAGAACGCACCTGTAATACATTCGTTGCTACAGTAACTGACAAAACACAAATACGCTTGTTTGGACAAAACATGGCGTGCAACAATATTGACACGCACGAAGCAGGTTCCGAAGTAAGGGTTGAGCTTGCTTTTCAGGATATTGTATTGAATGATAACGAAGATGAAGGAATACTGCAGGGAAGCGTAAAACATATATTGTACAAGGGCGATCATTATCACTTAACCATTCATACCGACGGCAATCAACACATTTACGTCAACACCAACGATATTTGGGACGAAGGCGATCGTGTTGGGGTTAGTTTTGCACCCGAATCTTTTCATATTGTTACATCTTAAATTTACAGAATTGTGATGAAGCAAATACTTTCATTTTTTGGAAAAAGAAGGCATTGGTCGATACCTTATATACTTTTTCTCCTTTGTTTTGTAATTATTCCGCTTGGGTTAATCGTTTTTTATGCGTTTACGAATAACGAGGGAGAACTTTCGCTAACCAATTTTCGCAAGTTTCTGTCGCAGCCCGAAGCCATGAATACCTTTATTTATTCGGTTGGCATTGGATTGATAACCACATTGATTTGCTTGATATTGGGCTATCCCGCAGCTTACATTATGAGTCGCATGAGAAGTGACAGAACGCAGTTGTTGGTCATTCTTTTTATTCTACCCATGTGGGTTAATTTTTTAATTCGTACCCTGGCTACTGTAGCTCTGTTCGATTTTTTGCATATTCCATTAGGCGAAATATCGCTGATTTTTGGAATGGTTTATAATTTTTTACCGTTTATGATTTATCCCATTTACAATAATCTGAAGCGAACCGACCAAAGTCTAACTGAAGCCGCTCAAGATTTGGGAGCAACACCATTTCAGGTATTTCTTCGCACTACACTTCCATTGTCGGTTCCGGGTATTTCGAGCGGTATCATGATGGTGTTTATGCCGGTAATTTCAACTTTTGCAATTGCTGAGTTGCTCACTATGAATAACATAAAGCTCTTTGGGACAACATTGCAGGAAAATATTTACAACGGCATGTGGAATTATGGCGCAGCGTTGTCGTTAATAATGTTATTGCTAATTGCCATTACATCGCTACTCAACAGCGAGGGTAATGCCAAAACAGCAGGGGAAGGAGGTTTGTTATGAGAAGAATTCTATCAAATACCTACCTGGGATTATTGCTTATAATGCTCTATGCACCCATATTGATTGTTATTGTTTTTTCGTTTACCGAAGCAAAAGTACTCGGCAACTGGACAGGTTTTTCGTTTAAGTTATACCAATCGTTGTTCACAGGTGGCTTACACCATTCGCTCACCAATGCTTTGTGGAACACGATAATTATTGGATTTATAGCTGCGACTGTATCAACATTGTTGGGAACAATGGCTGCTATCGGCATTTACAATATGAATGCCCGCAACCGAAATGCCGTACAAACATTAAATACCATTCCCATTTTAAACCCCGATATTATTACAGCCATTTCGCTCTTTCTTTTGTTTGTAAGTATTGGTGTTTCGCAGGGATATACCACTGTAATACTGGCTCATATAACATTTTGCACCCCTTATGTGGTACTTAGTGTTTTGCCCTGTCTGCGACAAATGAACGATAACTTGTACGAAGCCGCCCTCGATTTGGGAGCAACGCCATTTTATGCTTTGCGAAAAATTATGCTCCCTGAATTACGTCCCGGTATGATAAGTGGCTTTATATTGGCTTTCACTTTATCAATCGACGATTTTGTGGTTACCCTTTTCAATATCGGCAACGAGGGACTCGAAACACTTTCGACCTATATTTATGCCGATGCCCGCAAAGGTGGTTTAACTCCTGAATTACGTCCGCTTTCGGGTATTATTTTCGTTGTGGTATTGGTATTTTTATTAATCATCAACCGTCGTTCGGCCAAAAAGAATATAAAAGATGAAGCAAATTTTTAATAAACACTTTTACCTATTAGCAGTGGCTATTTTACTGTCAGCCATAATGTTTCAGAGCTGCAAAGAAGATAATCAGTCGCGAATGAAAGTGCTGAAAATTTACAACTGGGCCGATTATATCGACGAGGATTTGTTAACTGAGTTTCCGAAATGGTATAAAGAGCAAACAGGCGAAGAGGTAAAAATAATGTATCAGGTGTTCGATATGACGGAGGTAATGTATACCAAAATTGCATTGGGTAAAGAGGATTTTGACCTCGTTTGTCCCACGCAAGCCATTATTCAACGCATGATGCACAATAACTTGGTGCTGCCCATTGAGCAAAATATTGGACAAAGTAATAAGTATTTCAATAATATCTCACCATTTATTCGTCAGCGGTTGGATGCATTCAGTCTGCCCGGCAAAAATGCAGCCGACTATGTTGTACCGTATATGTGGGGAACTTCGGGAATTATGTATAATACTGGCTTAGTTTCGGCCGAAGAAGTAAACTCATGGGGTTGTTTCTGGAATCCGAAGAATAAAGGCAAAATGCTGATGAAAGATAGTTATTGGGATGTTTATAATGTAGCTTCTATTTATGGTAACTATGAGCAAATAGCCCAGAATAAACGAACCATTTACGATGCAGCCAACGCACACACTCCTGTCGATATACAGTTGGTAGAACAGAAAATTAAGGAAATGCGTCCGTACATTGCCGGTTGGGAAGCTGATTTTGGAAAAGAGATGATGACCCGTGGCGAAATTTGGTTTACTTATGCCTGGAATGGCGATGCCGTATGGGCTATTGAGGAAGCTGCTGCCGTAGGTGTATCGCTCGATTATGTAGTACCAAAAGAAGGTAGCAATATCTGGTTCGATGGTTGGGTAATTCCCAAATATGCACAAAACACCAAAGCGGCCAGCTATTTTCTGGCTTATCTTTGTCAGTCGGATGTAGCACTACGCAATATGGATGTGTGCGGTTATTCGAGTGCGGTGGCTACTCCCGAAGTGGCCGAAGCACAAACAAACGATGAGATAACCGTGACTTCGAATTTACGCTATTTCTTTGGTGCGGGTTACGAAAACATGCACATTAACCCCATTCAATACCCCGACAGCGTTGTTGTAGCTCGTTGTGCTATAATTAACGATTTTCTGGACAAAAATGAAACTGTTCTCGAAATGTGGAGTCGGGCTAAAGGCGACAGTATGAATGTAGGAATGGCTGTCTTTATCTTCGGCATTTTCTTTGTACTGGCTGTATGGCTTTTGTATCAGCGTATCAAACGTTTCAGGAAACGGAAAAAGATTTCATAAATAATGAAAAATCCAGATAGCTGCCATAACCACTAACATAGAAATCATACCTTCTAATTTATTATTTGGAAAAATATAATTTTATGCTATTACTTTAATTTTCTTCCATTTACCACTGTTAAATCTTAGAACTAAAACCAAACTGAATATCAGAAAAAACACTACAAGTGCAAACCAACTGAATGGAACGGACATTTTGAAAACTTTCAGACACAGATAAAGCAGCGGCACAAATGTCCAGTGTGCAACAACCGAAGCAATCATAGTAAAATGTGTATCACCAGCACCCCGCAATGCGCCTATCAATGCTACAATCACGGCTTCGGCAAGTACATATCCCAGTTAAACATAATCGTAATAGCCGTTGATGCCACATCGCTCTGCGACTGAAACAGCGCTACCATAAAGAAGAAAGCAATGAAATTCAGAAACAGCTCAAAACCTGCCGGCGAACCGAAGTAAAGCAGCTTTTTCATTATTTCGGGCGAAAAACGAAACGATTTATTGACAGAAAATTCAATATTGTTTTTATGCCCAAAATAGGCTGCAAAAAGTATGATGGTAGCAACAACCGATCCGGCAACAGTTGCCACAGCAGCGCCTATTATTCCCATGGGTTGAAATCCCAACTTGCCGAAGATTAGCACATAATCCAGCACCACATTGGTTATCATGGCGGCTACGGTGGCTTGCATCACTATTTTTGTACGACCAATTCCCACAAAATAGCAACTCAATGTATGCCGAAGCAAAGTGAAACCAACACCCCACGCCAACACCGAAATATATTCAAGCTGATAGGCAATTTGCGATTCGGGTGTTTTCAGCCAGTCGAAAAGCAAACCAAGATACGGTTTTAATAAAACGATGAATGGCCAGGCAATAAGGGTGATTAGAATGCCCTGAAAAGTGGTGCGTGACGAATTATGTTTTTCGCCAGCTCCCATATATTGTGCCGAGAGCGCCGTAGTGTAACCAATGAGTCCGATAAAAAAGAACGTCAGCATTTGCAGAGCAACTCCTCCGGCCAGCGAAGCATTCATTTGCTCCGAGCCTACTTTTGCAAGAAACAAACGGTCGGTAAAAGTCATCACGCCATCGTATGAAGCCGAAATAATCATAGGTAAAGCCAGCGCCAACAGTTCCTTTTGTCCGCCGGGCTTGTGGTAACCTGAATATGTTTTTTTGAGAAATTTGAGTGGTATTGAAACTTATTTTGCAACACGTTCTTTATTGCGTTCGTGCAGATATTTAACTGTGCGGTCGTTCAAGCCCGGATGTACCAAAATTCAGTTCGAAGGCAAATCTACAGGAAATAGGGCGTTGATTCGGTAGCCTTTCAACCAAAGTATCAGTGCTGACATAAAGTGGTGTGAATATATTTTCCAATGTCATGAAACTTTTTAATATTAGAAGTTGATTTTGTAATATGGCCCGGTTCTAATGATTTCAAAACCCAACTTTTGAGCCAATTTAATTGAGCCAATATTATCTCCTTTGCATGCCCATATAGGTTCAATCTCTTTTTCAAGACAAAAATCAATTAATTTACAGCATGTTAAAGCAGAATAACCTTTACCAAAAAGTCCTTCAACAGTTTGAATTCCAATTTCCAGTACATTTTCTAATTTATATGCTGCGAAAGCTGTAGAAACCACCTGACCATCGATTATCAGGCTATAACTTTTGGATTTCTCAAAAAAAACGGTAACATTGTCCCAAAAATACCGTGGCACAACCGTACCCTGCATTGATTCAAATATCTCGGCATTGGTTTCAACTATTTCCCAATTATTTAAGTCAAGCGTTTTCCTGAAGGCGTTGTATTTTTCGCCTTCGAACCTGAAATTAACTCTTTCGTATGGTTCAATAATGTCCTCTGTTGTTTTGGCAATAGCATCAATAACTGTTATCCAGTCAGTCGGAAATAGCTGTAACCAGTCCGGCTTGCTGCGACTTTTGTCCGAATTCAGGCAGTAATCCCGAAATACCTTTGTAAAGGCTGCACATGTATAATCGCCTATCAATAAAGACATTCCGTAAGGGTGATATATGTAAAATACCGTTGGATTGTCCGTATTGTCGACGTATATTTTGCCGGTTACATTTTGCTGTACTACCGATTTTGCAAAGTAAGTGTTGAACTCCACTTTTTCGAGAAGGTCAACAACCTTATAATAATCATGCGGCTGTAATAAAATCATTGTTATTCATTTTAACTTTTAACATCACAATATGAAGCAAAAGTAAATAATTCCTGTCTGTTTTCAAAATACGTATCCTGACACGAGAAACATGTTAACAGTAATACACATAATATGGTAAAATAAATCCTTTGCATAAAATCTTAAAAATATGGGATTAAAACATTGATTCAATTCCTGATTCTGTATTATTTAGAGGTTATATCAATATTATACCTGATATTTTTCAAACGAAACTCTCCGTAACACAAATCGCCTTCGGGATTGATAAACAGACTGCTACCAAGGTCTAAGTTTGAACCAATACCATAGATAACGAGTGCCGATTCCGATTTCCACGAACGGTATTTGTCAATTGCACAGCAAAGTAATTTTGACAAAAAGAGTGTACAACTAATTGTTGATGAGTTAAATGATTCGAGGCTTGAATGACTGATTTTTAGATATGTACAGATGGTTCAGGTAAGTTTATTACATTGCTTTTTGTCCGTTTCCAAATAGCTAAATTCAATTTGAAATCTAAAAATCTCAATGAACAATAACTTTATTCGGCTTATTTTCAATGCGAATGATATAAATTCCAGACTGCAAAACAGGTATCTCTACTGACTTAACTTGTTGAATTGAAAACAATATTCGTCCTGTAATGTCGAAAACAGCAACAGAAAGAGGTAGCTGATTTTCAATTTTTATGCGCTTTTCAACAACCGATATTTTGCTTTGTGAAATTTCATTTTTTTCCGAAATGTTTGTATTTACACATGTTGCATTCAGGTTCAGTCCCTTTATTTCCCATGTACTTGCAGCAGTTTCATTCGATTGATATTTAAATGCAAAACGAATATCTTTTTGAAGCAATTGGGTTGGTATTTCGATATTTCCAGAGTTTACAAACGCCCAACTATTTCCAGAAGCCATAGTAGGAATATTGAGTTGTGTCCACGATGCATTTGCAGGCAATGTTCCATTACTGTAATTCATCGAAGCCCAAAGTGTATGATTCGTTAATTTTTCATTTTCGTTTGGAGCATAATTTATAGCATGGTTAAAGGTCAGCGTAGCAGAACTTTTGCTCGACAAATCGTAAGCTGGCGAAATGAGCCAATCCTCGTTTATATTGTTTAGCAAATTAGCATAACCAGTCATTACAGCACCATAATTTAGACGCCAACCCCATGATTGTAAACCACTTACACTATACGTTCCAAAATTACCCAAGCTTTCGGCAAATGTTTCGGAAACATCCAAATTCTCACAATTCGAACCACCAGAGCTTCCTATTGTAAATAGCGCACTTATAGGCACATGGTCCGAAGTTGTATTGCTGTAATTTGAAATTCCTTGAGTTGCGAGTGTTTCCCTACGCGTAGAATTAACTTTATAATTTTCAACTAATTCGTTGGAAATAATGATGTTGTCGATAACAGGACTGTTGTAATTCGGATCGTACAATGTATTCGTTAAGCATTTGTAGTTTTGTGTATCGTCCATAAAATTTTTGTAAGGCGATTCAGCCGGACTACATGAACTGCATTGTGTACCAACCAAATAATCGTTTAAATCTCCCAATATTACGACTCGTTTTGCATTGTAATTGCTACCATCGAGTAATGCTTTTAGACCTATGGATGCATTTTTTCGACGTGAATAACTGGTTTCGTCGCCCATTGCTTTGGCATGGATATTAATAAACGACACCGGAATTGAAGTACCGCTTGCTAACAAATTAATATTATACAAAACTGGATAACGTCCGCTCGACCAATCGTACGAAGCTCCAGCATTGGTCATAAGAGATGCATTTAAAAATTGAATTTTTGATTTTTTGTAAATAAGTCCCTGATTCTGACCACAATTATCATAGGATGAAGATGCTACCATGGCTCCCCCCCACTCTATTCCGAGTCTTCGAACAATCGTATCGATGGTGCTGTACAAACTACTTGTACCCACTTCCTGCATTGCTAAAACATCCGGATTGATAGCTTTTATAACCGCAACTATATTATTCAGTTGAAGCTCTTCGTCTGTTGGACCGTATTGCGAACAACTAAGCCATTCGGTGTTCCAAGTTGTGAACTTAAATTCTAAGGATTCCTGTGCGGCATCAAAACGGGTTTGAGATACAGCAAATTGAGTAAATAAAAAGCTTGCAAAAAGCAAAAGTATAGTATTTTTCATAATTTTGAATTTAAAAACAGGTAATTAATCAATATCCTAATGGTTTTACGATGTCAAATCTTAATCCAAGTGAAGAAATTATTTTCAGAAACATTCCTGCGCTTGGTTCAATAAGTCCATTTTCAACTCTCGAAATATATGATTTAGATGTACCTGTGCGGTTGGCAAGTTCCTGTTGCGTGATATGCGCTTCTTTTCGTGACTGATAAATAAGCAGACTAGTGCAAAATTCTAAAGCTTCTTCGCGAAATTTCTCTCTTTCAACTGTACCTTCTTTTCCGTATTGCGAATCAAGAACAGCATCATAATCAACTAATTGATTGTTATTTGCTTGCATAATATTCTTCTTTAATTTTAAATGCTTTATAAACAAACAACCCATCTCGCAGATGCTTAACAAACTTAGAACTAATTTTTTCGTTCCATTTTAATAAATCCAAAATGTAATTGATCTTTTTTTGTTCATTCTGAGTAAGAGTTAGCATAAATTGCTCAAAATAGACACCAAACAATCTTATTTTTCTCATTATGCAAAAGTAATCAAAAGTTTCAATATACGTAACTTTTATTTCCAGTCAATTTAGATTTTATGAGTTCAATTTATAAAGACTTTGATTCTAATACTATATCTTTCTAAGCGTTTCGGCTTTCAGTAATTTATTGGTATCCGAATAGCAAAATTGTGAAATGTAGATGATTTCTTTGGGGCGTTCGTATTTTTCGAGCGAAATATCAATGGCTTTAATCAGTTCTGCTTCGAATTTGGGAGTAAGCGGGCTGGATTGAATCACGAGTATCACTTTATTTCCGAGCACATTATCGGGCTTCGAACTTATAAAATATGGAAAAGAAATTAGCTTTTCGAGTTTTTGTTCTATCGTTTCGGGATTAATTTTAATACCACCCGAATTAATAATATTATCAAATCGCCCTACAATCTTAAACTGTTCATCGTCAATCAATTCAACAATATCATTGGTACTAATTTCATCGGAAAGCAAATGAGGAGCTTTGATACACAAACAATCATTTTCGTTCTTTCGAATAGAAATACCCTTTAAAATTTGAAAAAAATCCGATTTTTCGTGTCCGTTTACAGCTCGCAAGGCAATGTGCGAATAGGTTTCGGTCATGCCATAAGTCTCGTAAATGGCTGTGCTAAATTGTTGAACAGCAGCCGCAGTTTCACTATTTATTTTGGCACCACCAACAATCATTTTCTTAATTTCCAATCTCTTAATCTCTTCTAACGAATGTAGCAACTGATAAGGTGTAATAGCTGTAAAATCAATAGCTTGTTGCAAGTTTTCGAACGGATTTGCTTTTGGCTCGACCGTTATAAGATTGAATTTTCCTTCTATTGCCCGAACCATCATCATTTTGCCGGCTATGTAATTCGCTGGCAGGCAAAGCAATGCCGTGGAAGTTTCGTTAAGTCCGAAAAAAGCATTAGTCATACGTGCCGAATTTCGCATAGCATTTTTAGTAAGCTGAATATCTTTAGGTTTCCCTGTTGACCCCGAAGTATGCACAACAATCGTTTCGGAATCGTCGAACCAGTTTTTCAGAAAATCGTATATAGCACGTTGCCACGAATCAACAGCATCTGCTATTCGATCTAACTCTCTAACATTATGTTTAGCGTACGATTTGCCATTTAATATTATTTCATCAACCACCATTTTATGTCGTTTCAAATTGTATTTGCTCCTTAGTTGCTATCTATAACTCCCCTTTAGGTGTTGGGGGCTAATTTTCTCTAATTCCCACATTTTATCCATATTATAAAAAAGTTTCGCCTCTCGAATTTCCAAAGGCGACGGCACATTATTTTGGTACAATTGCCCCGTGCCTAAGCCTTGCGGAAGAGCTGAGTTTAAGGTATATGTCCATTGTGCTATGGCATTTAATCCAATATTCGATTCTAGTGCCGACGTTACCCACCATTTTACACCGTGTTTTTCGGCTAACTGTATCCACTCCTCCGATTGCCCAAAACCTCCAATTAAACTTGGTTTTAGAATAATATAAGCTGGCTTAATGTGATGTATTAATTGCTCTTTGTCAACGCTTTGAACACCAATTAATTCTTCATCCAGAACAATCGGAATGGGCGATTGTCTGCACAATTGCGCCATTGCTTCCCACTGCCCTTGACGGATAGGTTGCTCAATGGAATGAATCTGAAATTCCGCCAACCGTTCTAATTTTTGCAAGGCTTCTTTTGGCAAAAAACCTCCATTGGCATCCAATCGAATTTCAATTTCGGTAGCCGAAAACTCACGACGAATATTTCGTATAATTTCGAGCTCTGTTTCAAAATCCAACGCGCCCACTTTTAATTTTATGCAGTGATAACCGGCAGCTATCTTTTCGCGAAATTGCTTTTGCATAAAGGCTTTGTCGCCCATCCATACCAATCCATTTATCGGAATGCCAATTTTGCCATTCGTAAATTCGGATGGAAAAAGCAATTTTGAACCTTTGGCTTCTAAGTCGAGTATAGCCGTTTCCAACCCAAAAGCAATGGAAGGATATTGTTGTAAATCAATACCTTTCGGTAAAATTCCTTCATTAAGTAAGCGACAAACTTCGTCGAGCTTTGCAGTATACGAATCTTCTGGGTCGATACTCAATCCGGGAATGATAGAACATTCACCAATTCCCACAAAACCATTTTCCTCCAAAAAAATAAACGAAGATGGTTTTGTATGCAAAACACCCCGCGAAGTACCCGCCGGAAAACGAAATTGAAGTATATATTGAAAATGTTGTGCGTTCATTTATAAAAAATCAGGTAGTAAATATAAACAAAAATTGGATTGGGTTCCCGTTTTACGGAACAAGCTGTACCGACCACGTGAAGCCCTGAGTATTAGGTGGTCGCCCTTTCTTATGATATACTTGCTCTTTGTTTATTTAAAAATGGCATCTATTTCACAATGAAAATTACATCTGCAAGTGAAGAATACTCATGAGTTGAATTTTTCGGAAAATTATACTTAACCTTTAAACTGCTTACATTTAATGGATTATATTTGAAACTGTCAAGATATTCGAAAATTGTCGGTTTCAATAATTGTAAATCTCTTTTCAATTTCCACGAATTTCCAAAGTCATTTGTATCGACCAAAACTAAAAACAATCTATTTTCTGAACCGAAACGAGGTGCACTTTGGTTTTCGTATAGCCATTTCGATAAGATTTCCGGGTTAGCCTGTGCTTCTTTAAGGATGTCTACCTTTTCAGTTTTTAGTTTCTCAATAACTTCAATTGAAAACTTATCGTTTTTATTTATCAACTTCTCAGTAATTTCATAATATATTTCACTTGGCTTTGCATTCTTGTCAAAATGAATATTTGCTTCCTTTGCTTTTGCTTTTAAGTAAGTCAACTCAATGGGAAAACCCTTCTCTGCTCTTTTTTCTTTTATATATTCAGAAGGCAAATATAAATCTTTCATTATGGTATTGTTTTTCTATTTGATTTGTTATGAAATGTTTTTTCTTTGGTTTACATACGAATAAAATCTCTTGACTGCCAGCTACACTTCCTTTTCCGCCTCTTCCGTTATGATAAGTTTTTTCTTCAACTGAAACTTCTCTGTATTTTGAAATTAATTTTTCAAATTCATCAATGCCAGGGTAACTCCTATTATTATAGCTAATTAACCAATTAGGAATTTCCTCTGAAAGTTCAAAAAGTTTCTTAAAGGATGAAATTACATCTT
>JFJP01018610.1_pt1 | contig 25270 bp, 30 predicted proteins | sample 431651 | NCBI WGS metagenome assembly JFJP01 (sample SAMN02602958, study PRJNA72255) | Microbial mat metagenome, whole genome shotgun sequencing project. | biome: fresh water; feature: sink hole; material: water; isolation source: purple microbial (photo- and chemosynthetic) mats found in...
CCGGCGGCAGGCAGGTAATCTGCGGGCAGAGGCTCAAGGCATGGTAACCCGCCCACACGACCAGCGCAGCGGCCGCATTCGCGCCACCGGGACACCGGCAAACCCTCGAACCCCCCGAGTTGTCCCGCCATTTGTCCCGTTTGTGTCCCGTGAAATCACCCCGTTTCAGGCGGTGTCATATTTTCACGACTCAAAGCTATTCAGCTACGGAATAAGCACTTACAAGGCCAGTATTCAGGCCGTAAAAACCCAGTTTTCCCGATTTACACCCAGGTGGTCGGGGGTTCGAGTCCCTCGCCGCCCACCACTCATTTTAAAGGGTTTTTCTTCGGAAAAGCCCTTTTTTATTGGCTTTTATAGCGCCACGCCTAGCTATAACTTAAAATTCATAACGGGTGCAATTCTCTGATACAGACGGAAAAACACTGCCATAAAAAACACACATCCTAACACACATTTTCGCCGCATACCACATGTAGCGACGCCACTCCGGATAAAATTATCAAGACCAGAACCGCTTTAATTGCGTCATACTGACCGGAAAATCGTTTATGCGGGGCGGCACGGACCGGACTGACATCAAATCGGCCATGGCAAGGGTTTCCCGGATCGACCGGGAGACAGGCCAAAGGGCGGCGTCTGTAAGGGACTGGCATACGTTGCGTGCGACGTGGGTAACGCTGGCGTTGTCGGCGGGGGTGCCGGTTGAACTGGTGCGGCGGGTGACGGGTCACGCTACCGTGGAAGTGGTGTTGAAGCATTACTTCCGACCGGACAGGGAGCAGTTCAAGGCGGCATTGACAGGGGCGCTGCCGGAGGTGCTTACGGGGAAAGTCGAAAACCAGAAGCCGAAAGTCGAACTGGTGAAAGGTCGAGGGAACAGGAAAGCTGCCAGTGGCAAGGATGAGCTGGTAGTACTTGCGGGAAAGGTGACGGCGGGAACGGCCACGAAGGCCGATATGGCCCGGTTCAAGAAGCTGGCGGCGGGGGTGTGACAAGCCTGTTTCTATTTTCACGGTCTGCCCCTGCGGCCCCCATTTATCGATTATCGTGACCCCACAGCCTCTCCGAGATCGTACCGGATGGATTCGGCAAGGCTTCAATGAGGCCGCGTCTGTGATGACGCGGAAATCCGACCAACCGGAAATCACCCCCCTCTTTTGTCCCAGGCTTCAATGAGGCCGCGTCTGTGATGACGCGGAAATAGATCGCGATCGCGCTCTGCACCGAGGCATTCACGACGCTTCAATGAGGCCGCGTCTGTGATGACGCGGAAATGCTTCATGTCCTCGGCAATGGTACTCATGCGTTCAGCTTCAATGAGGCCGCGTCTGTGATGACGCGGAAATATACCGAGAACACCTGGGACACCATCGCCACCGCCGCGCTTCAATGAGGCCGCGTCTGTGATGACGCGGAAATACCCTGACGCGGCTCCTACCAGCGAGGCAAGCGCATAGCTTCAATGAGGCCGCGTCTGTGATGACGCGGAAATCCCAGGTACCCGCCTCGTGGACCGGCACCCCTGTAATGCTTCAATGAGGCCGCGTCTGTGATGACGCGGAAATACCAGCGTTGCGATCACGCCCACGCCACCCGGCTTGGCTTCAATGAGGCCGCGTCTGTGATGACGCGGAAATGCGAAGGCCGAGCCGACGCACAAAACGAACTTGCCATGCTTCAATGAGGCCGCGTCTGTGATGACGCGGAAATAAGCGCGGTTACGAACTGGACACATAGCCTGATTGTGCTTCAATGAGGCCGCGTCTGTGATGACGCGGAAATCGGTATTCCGTCGCGGACGGACGCGAGCTTTTCTTTGCTTCAATGAGGCCGCGTCTGTGATGACGCGGAAATGGGCGGTGCGCTCCACATAGGGGAGTTCCACTTTGAGCTTCAATGAGGCCGCGTCTGTGATGACGCGGAAATTACATCAGCATGGAGGACGGCCGCGTGCGCGAGGATGCTTCAATGAGGCCGCGTCTGTGATGACGCGGAAATCAACACAATCTACGGGGCCGAGACGGCAGGCTTCATGCTTCAATGAGGCCGCGTCTGTGATGACGCGGAAATTCCGTGCTTCCGAGTGGGCGGCGAACAAAAACGCAAGGCTTCAATGAGGCCGCGTCTGTGATGACGCGGAAATTCCCGCCAATTCGCCTGATTGAAAAAAGTTTGCCCGTGCTTCAATGAGGCCGCGTCTGTGATGACGCGGAAATACCGAACTAATCCTGGCGTTGCGCATGAACGCGCAAGAGCTTCAATGAGGCCGCGTCTGTGATGACGCGGAAATTCCTCTCGCGCGACCGCCAAATAATTCACGGTCAAATGCTTCAATGAGGCCGCGTCTGTGATGACGCGGAAATTTGCTGATTGCAACTATACGGACAAGGTGATAAGGAGCTTCAATGAGGCCGCGTCTGTGATGACGCGGAAATTAGTCAATAATGCTCCTAGATACGATTGCACCATTACGCTTCAATGAGGCCGCGTCTGTGATGACGCGGAAATCTGGCTGTTTTCCGCGTCGTGTTTAAGAAAACACATGCTTCAATGAGGCCGCGTCTGTGATGACGCGGAAATTGGGCAGATCAGCCTTGAACTTGCGCCGTATGCCGAGCTTCAATGAGGCCGCGTCTGTGATGACGCGGAAATACACGGACCGGCTTTATCGCATGATCGAATCATCTACGCTTCAATGAGGCCGCGTCTGTGATGACGCGGAAATAGCCAATCTATGCCACGCCCGCCAGCCAAATAACCGGCTTCAATGAGGCCGCGTCTGTGATGACGCGGAAATGCACAATGCCGAGGGCGTGGTGGTGACCGATTACCTGGGCTTCAATGAGGCCGCGTCTGTGATGACGCGGAAATTCCGTTGTCTGGATGATCGCAAACTACACAAGTTGAGCTTCAATGAGGCCGCGTCTGTGATGACGCGGAAATGACCGTTCCCGGCTGCGCATCTCCCATTCCGGTATCGCTTCAATGAGGCCGCGTCTGTGATGACGCGGAAATCCATAACAGCAACACCTCCAGCGACGGGACATATCCCGCTTCAATGAGGCCGCGTCTGTGATGACGCGGAAATCGCGCCCGCCTTGTCGCTGGCCGCGTAGACGCTCTCGCTTCAATGAGGCCGCGTCTGTGATGACGCGGAAATTTGGCGGTGGTCGGGTGCTCCTACACCCTTATATGTGCTTCAATGAGGCCGCGTCTGTGATGACGCGGAAATATGATATTTGCGCCCTTCCCATTCCTTTTCGCTCGAGCTTCAATGAGGCCGCGTCTGTGATGACGCGGAAATGACCGTGTTGCCGCTTTCGCCGTACTCTGAAAACATGCTTCAATGAGGCCGCGTCTGTGATGACGCGGAAATCAACGGAATCCATTCTGGGTGCATGGTGATATGAATATGCTTCAATGAGGCCGCGTCTGTGATGACGCGGAAATGAACATCAGTGAAAACATTCCTGAGCAATCAATAATGCTTCAATGAGGCCGCGTCTGTGATGACGCGGAAATTCCTTTTGCTATTACTATTCCCCATATGACTAAATTGCTTCAATGAGGCCGCGTCTGTGATGACGCGGAAATGTTATTCCTCCAGTATGTACAGGCTGTGCAGCATTGAGCTTCAATGAGGCCGCGTCTGTGATGACGCGGAAATGCCTGCGTCCGACACCGGGGAGGCCACCTACAGCTAGCTTCAATGAGGCCGCGTCTGTGATGACGCGGAAATCCAGATCGTCGTCAAGCAACAGAAGGCACCCGAACCGCTTCAATGAGGCCGCGTCTGTGATGACGCGGAAATGCGGAACCCGGCGAGGCGGCGGACGGTGGCCTGGGGCTTCAATGAGGCCGCGTCTGTGATGACGCGGAAATACGCCAACGACAAGCCGACGGCGGCGGGCATGTTGCTTCAATGAGGCCGCGTCTGTGATGACGCGGAAATTCGCTTCGCTGTGTCGGTCCACGCCATCATGCGGCCCGCTTCAATGAGGCCGCGTCTGTGATGACGCGGAAATCAGCAGATGCAGACGTGCCGACGTTTCCAGCCGACCAGCTTCAATGAGGCCGCGTCTGTGATGACGCGGAAATATATCTTTTGGATTATCCATTTCCCATGAAGGATCTCTGCTTCAATGAGGCCGCGTCTGTGATGACGCGGAAATTCTTGGGTGGTCTCTTTGCACCGACAATGCAATTCTCGCTTCAATGAGGCCGCGTCTGTGATGACGCGGAAATGAGCTGCGGGGAAAGGATATCAAGAGCCGGACCACAGCTTCAATGAGGCCGCGTCTGTGATGACGCGGAAATCGGGAGAAGTCCGCCAACCCAGGCGCCTCGAACTCTAGCTTCAATGAGGCCGCGTCTGTGATGACGCGGAAATGCCTTGGCCCCGATCCGCACAACCTTCCCATCCGCCGTGCTTCAATGAGGCCGCGTCTGTGATGACGCGGAAATTCGCCGCCCCCGCCCATGCCGCGTGCTCCTCGCTAGTAGCTTCAATGAGGCCGCGTCTGTGATGACGCGGAAATCAGCCTCACCCAGGCCGCGCCGGATACCTATCAGCAGCTTCAATGAGGCCGCGTCTGTGATGACGCGGAAATAACCATCCGCACCGACCACATCCACAACGAACTGCATGCTTCAATGAGGCCGCGTCTGTGATGACGCGGAAATTCGCTCCGGCTGGTAATACACCGAGCATTTGCCGCCTAGCTTCAATGAGGCCGCGTCTGTGATGACGCGGAAATCCCGAGCCCGCGCAAGATGCTCGCCCGCCTGCGCACCTTGCTTCAATGAGGCCGCGTCTGTGATGACGCGGAAATATAGCGGGTTTGTCGAACACGTCCAGCGGGCAATGAGCTTCAATGAGGCCGCGTCTGTGATGACGCGGAAATAGCGTTCGCGCCGGTCTGGTTGCGGGTCGCGTGTCGTGCTTCAATGAGGCCGCGTCTGTGATGACGCGGAAATTTCACAAACAAGACACAAACAACCAAGAAGGAAAGAGCTTCAATGAGGCCGCGTCTGTGATGACGCGGAAATAATTCGGGCGGGTTGACTGCCAGCGTCGGAATGAGATCGCGCTTCAATGAGGCCGCGTCTGTGATGACGCGGAAATACCTACCGTGGTCGCCCCGTTGTTGGACTCGACCTTGCTTCAATGAGGCCGCGTCTGTGATGACGCGGAAATCATCAACATTCATCGTGCGCGGGAACCAGGTTTCTTTGCTTCAATGAGGCCGCGTCTGTGATGACGCGGAAATAGGACGCCTACGCCTGGATGCAGGACTCGATCGATGCTGCTTCAATGAGGCCGCGTCTGTGATGACGCGGAAATGTGGATGGCGGCGACGCTCTCGGTCCATAAAGTACGGCTTCAATGAGGCCGCGTCTGTGATGACGCGGAAATCATAACAAACGTCAACACGGCAAACCTACCGACTGTGCTTCAATGAGGCCGCGTCTGTGATGACGCGGAAATCATATCAAACGCGCTAAGCAAAGTCACCATACCAGAGCTTCAATGAGGCCGCGTCTGTGATGACGCGGAAATTCGCGGAGGCGTCAACGGCAGCAGCACGAACACAATGCTTCAATGAGGCCGCGTCTGTGATGACGCGGAAATTATATTATGCCTTTCCCATTCTCTTACCACCGCCCGGCTTCAATGAGGCCGCGTCTGTGATGACGCGGAAATAGCCGGACCCGGCCCGCTACATCATCCATCGGGGAGCTTCAATGAGGCCGCGTCTGTGATGACGCGGAAATACCAAAAATGCCGAGCCGGGCGCAGCGGACAGCTCGCTTCAATGAGGCCGCGTCTGTGATGACGCGGAAATGGTGGAGCGCGTGTGCATGGACAGCAACGGCAACATAGCTTCAATGAGGCCGCGTCTGTGATGACGCGGAAATGCACACCCTTCCAAACTGCTGTTCCTTAGTGATTTGGAAGGCTGTTTTCGAGCGGCGCCTGAATCGTGCCCGATATAAGCATACAAGGCAAGTCATGAATGCAATATTAATGCGTGTTTTATTCGATTTTCAAGGAGCGGCGAGCGGTCTCGGCTATTTTGCCATCACTGGACCGCTCGAAAAGACAGTCTCAAATAATCTGTGAGCGTTGCTCCGGATTCCATACCTTGCCGATATAGGCTATCTCCGGTACAGGCCGCTCGCCCTCTACTGGTCCAGCATCCAAGAACAGTGTTTGGTCTTCGTTATTGTTCATGCGTGATTTGAGTTCGTTGCACAGGCTCAGTTTCTCGCGTGGATTGAGCTGGCAACAGAAAACAGAAAACTGCACACGTTCACCCCAACTTCGCAGAAGTTTGAAAACTCGCGTGCGCCGCCGATCATCGGGTATATCGTAGGAAACGAGATAGAAACGACGCATAGCGCAAACTCCATTATCGGGTGGTTATTCCAATGTAGGCCGGGATTTCTCCGCGTAGCGTCTTTGCCAGTAATTTGGCTTGTACCCTTATAACGGATCGCCACGAGCAGCGATAGTCAAATACGGGATGCGTAATCATCTGGTCAAGTCGCAGTTCGTAGGCTCGGATCAAGGCTTTACGGGCTGTGTCTTTCATTGCGCATCCGGCAGCACTGGTCACAAAATCCTCGATGGACACCATGCCGGTATTGATCGTGGTTAATACTGCGGAGTCAACGATAAGAGGTCGGAATTCCTCCATCAGATCGAGTGCTAGCGCGGGGCGACCGTGACGCGGACGGTGGAGAAATCCCCAATAGGGATCAAGCCCTTCCGCAAGCAGGGCAATCGTGGCTTCTTTCGCGAGCAGTGCATAACCGAACGAAAGCAGTGCATTGACCGGGTCGCGCGGTGGTCGGCGATTGCGCGATTCCGGTGAGAATGCGTCGCGAGCTTCTCCCTCTGTAATGAGAACGCTCCAGTTTGCAAAATATATGGCGGCGATGGCACCCTCCATCCCCATGAGTTCGTCGGTGTCCGTGCAGGCGTCAATGCGTGTTCCCAGGCGACGCATATCTTCCAGTGCTTCGTCCATAGGAATGCTACAGTTGCGACGTAGGAAGGTGCGCTGATTCTGCGTCTTGGCACGAACGAAGGATCGGGCGATCGCGAGACGCCGTCCGTCGTCTGCTGCCACGGCAAACTGGGCGGCACGGTCATAGGCATTCCGCAGGCCGATGCCTGATGTGATTCCGTAGAACCAGTGGCCCCTTGAAAGATGCACGGTGGGTATGCCGTGTTCACAGAGTAAGTGCAGGCATTGGGCCGTGACACCGATGTTTCCGCAGAGAACAAGTTGCGAGACATCCTTCAGCGGGAATTCACCAAGGGTGGCGGTGCCTTTGGAAACTATCAGTGCGTCACCGGACTTTCCCGCACGCGCACCCTGCTCCTGCACGTAAAGTGGCAGGGCGTCGTCGCGAGCGGCATATAGCCGACGTATGTCAGTCGGTTGTCGCGGCACTTCGCTGATGAGCAGGTTTGTCTCGTCAGGGAGACAAATACCGGCCAGTGAACACCCGTTACACTTTGGTGAATCACTCAGGGGGGGCGGTGCTTCTGTTTGCCGAGAGGCGGCTCGGGCTTCGGATATCAGATGGAGAGTCCGGGCTTCGAGGGGTTCGTCCATCGGAATCGAAACCCGTCTGCGCGAAGATGCATAGTAGACTATGCCGTCAACGCAGGTGAACCCATGTGCACGCAGAAGCAGGGCTTGTACCATGAGCTGGACCCGCTCCGGTTCGTATGAGCGTTGCGGTGTGGCTGGCACGCGCCCCCTTTTGATTTCGATCGGAGTCGCGGTGTCCCCCTTGGCTTCGATTATATCAGGCTTGGCAATTACGCCGAGCGTATCGTCGGAAAGTGTAACACTGCGTGCAGCAACCGGTTCAAGCTCGTCGTCGGCCGTTGCTGGGTCAGTCGATGGTAATGAATCGACTTCGTCGTCCGTGCGCGAGTGGAACGACCGCCCTTGGTCAGTGTACAGATTGTCAGCCCAGCGCCCGTCCACGTACATCAGATGCATGCGTCGCGGACAGTAGGCGAACTGGGCAAGCATGTCAGCGGTGAGCATTTCATTTTCATTCATCACATTCCTCCGCAATTAAACCGGGGTTGCGGGCGAAAAGTAATAGCGCTTGTTGATTGTCTGGCGGCGGCACTGATAGCGCCGAATGGCTGCGCCGATTGGTCCGTTATTGCCGGCTTTCAACAGGCTGGACGCGACCGCATAGGAAATGTCGCCTAGCCACAGGCTCCAGCTCCACGTCCACTCTTTTCCATGCCGGTCGAACCCAGATGTGGCCAGACGATGCCCGGATGGTGCCGATGTAAACGCCGCAAGCCCGATGAAAGCCAGTACATGCAATGGAATGCAGGTTTCCTTCCCGTCTTTTTCAGGATCGCGCCAGCGCAAGGCATAGCTCCGCAACGCTGAGGGATCCCAGTTCAGGTTGGTCAGGGGCTGGCAAGCGTGAATGTTCCTGAGTACTGCGTCCCGTACCTCCTCGGGACTGCAGCGTGCCGCGAGCATCCGGAAGTCCTTCAATAGGTTCTGCCCGGACCCGCCGTTCGAGAAGCTAAGCAGTGACGGAGTTACCTTGCCCTCCTTATCCTCGGTTACCGCATCACTGGCGAAAGCAGAGAAGTAGTCGGCATCCGACAGCATGCCAGGCTTTCCCTTCTCGGGAATACAGGCCATGGCGGCAGTCCGGTAGGTCGCGGAAGCGGACTTGATGATGTCACCAAGGTTGGCAACGGTTGTAACGAGCCTCTTTGCCTCAGTGCAAACCGCTTCAGTGAAGTGTGTCTCGGAAAGATCCGTGCTGATCTGCGGCCATGGTGTGGCGTCGTCAAGGTGCCATCCCATTTTCGCAGCGGGATCTGACAAGGCCGCCACTCGGAATGAGCCCATAGCCGCCAGGAACCCCAGCGGATTCGTTCCGTCGATGCCTTTTAGATCCAGCGTATTCATGTGTTGATCTCCTTGTTGTCGTAGCTTTCCGAAACACGGTGGTCTGCCAGCCGGACCAGCGATTCGATATAGGGCAGACCCCACCAGCCATAGCGACGGATCAGCACCCAGAACCGTTCGGCTACGCCGCTGTCGAGCTGCTCCATGCCACTAGCGCTTGATGCGGTGAAGTCGGTTTTGTCGAAATGCCAGCCCACCGTGACAGGGCTGGAGTCTTTCACGGTGGCTGCAAACGGGCGGCAGCCGCCATGATGACTGGCGATCGCGTGCAAAACGAGGTCGGCGTCGAATGCGGGATCGAGAATGCCTGACGACTCCAGCATTCGGGAGGAAAGCATTTCATGCCTGCCTCCTGGAGGATAGCCGCTGTGCTTGTATGCTACGGCCTGTGCATTCCGACTGCGCGGTTTTTCAGGCGATTTCGCAAGAAAACCTCCCTCCTTGCGTTCGGCGCGGATCGCCGCCGCCCGGTCGCCTCCGTACAACAACGCTTGAAAGCGCGGGTCGGCCTTACCGAGGTCATGATGCCGGGCCGCGCAGCGGATCGCATCGTGCAGAGGCCCTGTTATGCCTGATCCCACCGCGAATTCCGATGCCTTTGCCGCCACGTGATCAAGATGATCGGCAAGTCGCACCGCACGGGCAGCGACGGACGAATCCTCTGTGTCGTCAAAATCCGCAGCTGCATAAGACCAGCGTTTGCATGAGAGCGCGACCCATCCGCCATCAGTACGGTGCACGAGTTTCAGTTTCCGGTCCGTTGCAAGAAGGTTGCATATTTCCTGCAACCATGGGTGCATCATTTCCGGAGGTGCCACTGCCAGATGCGAGAATATTTCCTGTGCAAACAGGACCGGATTCTCCGTGTCTTCCATAAGAGCTGCAATGGGAAGCAGCGCTTCAGCGGCAGTCCCCCAGTTATTCAGTAATGATGGATGCAGGCGCAACTGTACCGGGCGCCTTGCATTGAGGCGTGCATGGTCGGCAATGTCCGCTACGGGTTCCCTCGATGACGGATTCCAGCCGAATGCATCACAGCCGCCATAGGATGCGGGAACCACCACCGTGTCGCCGGGGCGGATATCGACCGTGCTTGTCTGCGGTGGGGGCGAATCAGACGCCCCGCGCCAGAGAAGAAACGGCCTCGTCCGCTCCTTTTTGGGCGGCACGGATTCCGGTATCAAACCGCCCTCGACATCCGGCTCGTCGTTTGTGACCTTGTCTTCCTCCAGCCAGGATCTGGCGGTCGAAATCCGGACCGCCAGCGTTTCGGAGGACAGCGGCGGGCTCAATGTCATCGCGTCCAGCCATTTTTCCGGATTCCCCGCGTCCAGATCAGCCCGCCAGACAATTTGCACATCAGGCTCGCCGCGCTGCGCTCCATGCAGGAAAACGGAGGGATCAGGCGAAGGCTCAGCCGTCGGACTGGTCTGCGCCCAAAGGTCACAGTAGGCCGGGAATATCAACGGTCCGGGGGTTGTCGGGGCGTTCAGCGGCGCTAGGTTATCGGGCAGAATGGCAGACAAGGCCGAGACCGCGAAGTCAACGGGCTGGTCCTGTGCATTCAGCCAGTTCCAAGTTTCGAATGCAGCGGTGCCGTAAATAGCATCAGGCTTGCCTGCGAGCATATCAGCCCCTGCCACGATCACAGCCGATGCATCCGTCAGTTCACCAATGCGGTTTAGCCGCCCGAAGCGCTGCCTCAGACTGTCAAGCGGGCAGCATTCCGTAACGAGAGCGTCGAAGTCAAAGTCTGCCCCGGCTTCGACGCATTGCGTTGCGACCACGATCAGCGGTGCTTGTCCTTGCTGAGCCGCCCGGTCGCGTCCGGCGAGGAGCCGCTGTTTGCCGGTCAGCAACAGAGTATCACGGTCAAGGGTACGGCTGCGCCCGGTCAGCAGCATACAGTCCCCGTTCAATCCGCCTTTCTTTTTGTTCATGCCTTGAGAAATCAGATTATGAATAGACCTGGCCGTCCCAACGCGGTTGACGATAACGGCAATTGTGCCGCCATTGGCGGCAAGCGCAAGCGCTTTATCGGCGCAATGCCTGGGGAAATCGGAGGCTTTCTCAACGGCAAGCAGCGTGGCTGTCTTTGGCTTCATCAGTCTTGGCGAAAGCCTCGAGTCGTTGTTGACAATCGCGTCGTTATCCGGGAATACGTTTTCATTGGTGCCGGAGGTGGCGGACATCCGTACCACTTGAAACGGCAGGGATAGCGGGCAGTCCGCCCATTGCCTGTATTTGGTTATCCAGCCCAAGGTGTCATCGAACGCGCGACTGAGATGGGCCTCATCCAAAACGATCAGGGTATCGTTGGCAAGTAGTCCGGCATGGATCGGCCATGCCGATGGCGAAAGCCCGTAGCCTCGATGCAGAAGACGCGATCCGACTTGATCGACAGTGCTTACAAGGACTGTCGGTTGTAGCGGCGTTCGAGCCCAACGCTCGTCGCGCCACATGCCGCCACGCAATTCCGAGCAACACAACGGTACTTCTCCGCCGTAGCGCAGCAGTGCCGCACGCATGGATGCCAGTATGCCCTGATCAGCCTGCTCCAGTTTCCCTGCAATCTTGCGGGCTCGCTCGGCGGTGGCGTCAACCACGACGCGCCGATCGACAACGAAGACGATTCTTCGCGGAGCAGTGCGTTGTGCAGGCGGAAGTTCAGCTTGTTTTGCCAGCGCGAAAAGCGCGATATCGAGAATCGCGGTCTTCCCTGCCGCCGTAGGAAGAGCCAGGACTCCCGGCCATGCGGTTGACAACACCTTCTCGGCAAGCTTCTGCTGCCAGTCAAACGGAGGGTGGCCGTGGCATGCCATGAAATATGCAGGGAAGTCACCAGTTTGAATCGGGGTCATCACGCGTTCTCCTCTCGGGGGTTGTATGGGCGGCAGATGCCGTAGCTCCGGAAGCGACCGGCTCCCAGCAGGAGCGGCCCGTGAACCGCTTCGGCAAATTCGATGTCGGCATGCACGTGCCAGCGCGGTCCTCCATCACTTCGGCGTTTCAACGGTGCGAAGGCACGGCAGGTTGGTGCACCGGTAAATCTTGAGACCGGCATGGTCCGCACCGAGGCGGGACAAGGCAGACCGATACGTTGACAGGCCAGTGCAACCTGTTCCTCTGCCCACCTGTCGGGATCGGCGCAACGGCGTGGAGGCATCCGGTCCAGCGCGATCGGGGTGACGCTTGCCCAGCGAGCCGATGTCCGGCACCAGGTCGCGGGTCGCAGTGCGTCCGGTGGCTGTTCACGATCCTCCATGAGCAGCGTGCATGTCCCGGCTGTGCCGAAGGTGAGCGTCACCGCCCCGGTCTCGGCGTCGCCGGCATTCACCAGAGCCCGGAGGCAGGCGTCGCGGTCCTCATAGGATGCGTCACGCGGCAGAACGACAGCAATCCCGAGCAGGTGCCCGTCCGCATATTCATGGCCTGCGAAGCCAAGGGGGACAAAGGCGACGTGCGCAACTTCGGAGGAGGTGCCATCGGCGGCATGGCCACTCAGCAGTGAGAGTGCTGCCGGCAACCCATTGGCTGCTTTCATGAGAGTGCCGCGCAAGGCTTCGGCGAAAGCAGGAGCCTGCTCAAGGTTGAATGCCGTGCCAGCAACACGTCGCAGGACGGCCCAGTCGTCGCCGAATACCGACATTGCCGGTGTCTTTCCGTCGGTATTTGCCGTTATGTAGCCCTGCCAGCGAGCAGCAGCCGGACGCCGCCATGACAGCCCCCCCTCTGCATAGGCTTCAATCAGCGCATCCAAACGACCCGGGTAAGGAAGTCTCAGGCGCGTGTCGCTGACGGAATCCGAAGGAATATGGGTTGGCTCGGGCGCCGAATCCGTCACCCATATACGAACCAGTGAAGAAGAGTGCCCGATGTGCGTTACGCGAGCACAAAGCGTTTCGAGGGCTTCACGGATGCCGGGCGGAGGTTCAGCATTAGGCCAGACCAGGGAGCAGGCACCATCGACCGTGTGCGCCGGGAAATGGCGTTGCGCCTTGCCGCGCCGGTGCGGAAGAAGTTCGTTCATCTTGTCCGAATACGTCTTTGTGCGAGCCGACGCCTCAATATCATTGGTCGGGACAAAGACAGGCCGGTCGCTGCACGGTGTCGCCACAGGCATGCAAAGGTGCGGCGCGCCAAGGCGCTCGATCCAATGCAGCGCATTACGCAGCGTGGCATCGGAACCGGACTCCCCCCATGCCGCGACAAGCGCCTGGAAGACGCGGTCGGGATGGGGTGGCCACTCCGCCGTTGATCGCTCGTCCCAGTTCGAGGCGACCACTTTATCCGTCAGGTATTCCCATTGGAGCGCAAACATGAATTAACCCTCCGCAGGTTGAGCAGACTGAATAGCGCGGCTACGCCGCACGAGTTCGGCCAACGGGGCCGAAGGCTGGAGCACGAGCACGTCCTGTTGCCACGGGAGTCCGGCGACCTGTGCGGCCTTGACGGCATCGGCAAGCAGCGCTTTCGCAGACTCTGCGGTTAACTCATACTCGCTGATCGAACCATTCGCGCTGATACATTCCCAGATCGCGGGTCCTTCCGGCACAAGCAGACAACGGGAGCGCAGGTCGGCGTCGGACTGCGCCAATACGGCTCCGCAAAGACCGAGAGCAGCCAGTGTCGTCCTGGCGGCAGGATCGGTCACTTTGCCGTCGACGGGGAAATGCAGACGGCGCAAGGCGGCTAGTGATAGGACCGTGATCTGGAGCGCGTAGTCGCAGGTGACGCCGCCGGTGCCGATCGAGGGCGTTACATTGCCATGATTGACTTCGGAAGGCTTACCGTCTTTTCCGATTTTCTCGGCTTTTTTTCCGTCTGACTCCAGCGTCCATCCGCCATCTGCAGCCTTGTAAACAGGACCGGCACCGAGCGCAATGTTCAGCGGGTCAATCCTGCTGCTGGTTTTTACGCCAATCGAAGCGTTGACAGCAATAATCTCACTGACAACAGCTCTCTGAACTTTGGTGCCAAGACCGCCGTTCGGTCCGGTTGAGTCCCACATCCCAAGCGTCAAAGCCAGCGGGCAGAGACCGAAAAGGGCTGTTGCATTCTGGGCGTTGGCGCTTGTAAAGGCCTTTCCAGCTTCCGACTCACGGAATTTGACGCCTTCGCAGAGCGAGTCACGGAGGATGGCATCGGCAATGCGGTGCGGTGCGTCAAGAGTGGTGATCCAGCCGACTTCGGGTAATCCAGCCGACGGGAAATCCACGGCGACTACAGGAATCCCAGCGGTGGTGTCGCCGGGGTTGTAGTAGGCCGTTTTCAGAGCCTGCTCAATACGGTTGGCCTGTGATTGAACGCTGTCAAGCAATACACAGGGAACTTTGGTGCCATCGATCATCCGTTCTTCCGTAGCATACTTCCCCCCCTCGAACGTCGAGGGGAAAACCTTGTCACCGACTCCACCAGCCGGTTGAAGCTTGCGTCGGCAGCGGACTGCGATCCCGTCACCGCTGACGGCCTGAGCGAGGGCTTCGAGTGTTAGTGTTTTCATACTCATCGGGTCTTTCCTTATGTTGTATGGGAATAACAGAATACGGGCGTCAGCCTCCCATAAGGGTTGGCGTCCGGTTGCGTGTTGATTAGACCTGTATTCGTATTTTCCTGAGACATGCAGCAATCGCAGCGGCTTCAGGATGCTGCCGGATCAGCGCGGTGTGCAGCAGATCTCCGAGGCGGCCATTCGGGGAAAGGATGCGTCGGCTACTTCCGGGTTCCGCAAATGCGTGCGCGGCATAGTGCGCCTGGATCACCTTTCGGAGCTCGCCCTGTCGCTTGCCCGTTATCAGCCCTAGCTCCAGCAGGCGGTAGTTGAATGCCTCCGCAGAAACGCCGAAACGATGCTTGAGCCGCAGCAGCAGTTCAAGATCCCATTCGTCGGGGTGTACACCGATTTGACTTACGCTATTGCGCACGACAACTTCCGGCATCAGGAAACAGGCGGCGAAGAAGCGCGCATTCTTGTGTTGAGCAACTTCGTGGGCAAACGGGTTTTCACCAAGCTGAGTGGCTCGGTTATAAAGCAGAATCCGGCCCATCTCGACCGCTAAAGCAAAGATCTGCTTTTCGGTTGTGATGCTTGATTGAATCAGAATGAAAACGTTGCTGTTTTTCGCATCGTAAAACGACAGTCCGCTTACGGCTTCCGGCAACCGCATGAAGACAACGCGAAGACCGTGGTTTTCGAAGAGTTCAAGAAGATCGAAGACAACGGCAGAGTCAATCCCCAACAGTGTGCGAAGCTGCGAGGCAAGCCGCTCTATGCCGGACGGGATCAAATCGAATGCCATTTGCAACGGGATTCGGGCATGTCGCGGAGCCCGGCAGATATCCTCAAGGGCGAGATAGTCGCGTATGACCGTTTCCACCTTTGTGTAAAAAGCGTCAGTCGAAGTCAGTTTGATGGCCGTTGACGTCAGGTAAAGCGCAGGAGAGCCAGTGTTGCGGACCGTAGGGGGGCTGGATTTATCATCACTGGCCGAAAACACGGGAACATCTGTTAACTGAACCTGCGTGACGGTGTCGGTGTAGGGTTCGGGCCGGAGCAGGCTATCAATGGTGACGTTCAGAACCTTTGCCATTTTAATGAGCACTTGGGCTGATGGAAGATTCTTGCCCTGCTCGATATTGCAGACCGGTCCCTGCCTCATGCCAAGACGTAGAGCGAACTCGCCTTGGGAAAGATGCGCACGCCGGCGCATCGCGCGAATGTTCTCTCCGACAGTGTTAGAATCGAGGCCCGTGCCAGACTGAATACGTTTCATGATTAGATGAAATCAGAATACACATCATGAGTCAATTATAAACTATATAATTAAAAACAGCCCGAAACAGAGTACAAATATAGAGCAAGGATGAGCGGCTACCGCCGGAATGGACGGTCGAAGGTGAGCATCATCTGGTCGGCACCTACACCTTCCGCAACTTCAAGCAGGCTCTGGCCTTTACCAATGCCATAGGAGCGGTTGCCGAGCACGAGAATCACCCCCCCGAGATCATCTTGACCTGGGGACGCGTAACCGTCCGCATCTGGACCCATAAGATCGACGGCCTCACGGAAAGCGACTTCATCCTGGCCGCCAAGATCAGCGCACTCGACAAGACGGCAGATTCGACCAATTGACCTATGCCTGCCGCTGGCACACAACCCGCCGCCTCTGCGATGACCTTTCAATCGCAATCTGCTGGGATGCCGACCGCCTAGACCTCACCCGTATCGGAGCTACAGTGAAGGACGACGCAGGGTGGATTATCTGGAGGGCGGTAGAACTCTGCAAAGGCCGATATCAGGCACCAGAGGACACTGCTCAATAACCACATTGTGGGATTGTGGAAACCCACACTGTGGAAAATGTACACGTAGTAATAACTAACCCAATACAAAACCCTAAACCCCAGGAGGGGGGAATAGGGTGCTATTGACCGATCGGGTAAATCTTCTCGTCGGCAGGCTTTCGAGTTTGGCGGCACATGGTAAAACTCAAACACACAGCCGACAGCGTCACCATATTTGGAACCACGCCCATAATAGGCGATGACCGAGCTGAGAAAGCCGGACTATGGGACTATTTTCGTGCGCTGAACACATCGGGGGGAAGGGGTCGCCGTTTCATCGACCCCTTTGCAATGAGCGAGGGTAGCGTTGACATCTGATCTGAAAACGTGATCAGCCGGGTGGTATTTTCAGGGGAACCTACCGCGGTTTCCTTAACTGGTTCTGGCAGTTTGTACTCACCGGTCTTGTCAACAGACACGAGCACCTTCCTGTTGATCCAGTCTTTACACGGCTTAACACCAGACAGTTGGCTGTTGCTTACCAGCGCGAACACATCGCCGCTCGAGATGATCTTCGTGAGCTGCGGCCCTCCGGGGGAAGGGAGGGGCATTTCACCCGCCCCTTTGCAATGTTCGCGGATCGCCCTACCGGGGTCTGCGTACCCCAGCGCCGGCGCCACTTCCTTCGCAACATACCAGTCATTGCCGTCGCGGTCCACGATCCGGATGTCGGCGAACATCTCATGACGGAACGGACGGAACCCGGCGGTTTATCGCATCTTCCACTCAAAATACAAACACGGATACGACAGCGTCACCATACTCGGCACTACGCCAAAAAGCGATAGACTTCGGGATCGTATCGTGCGCCAATAACTTCCGGGGGAAGGGGTCGCTGAAACGGCGACCCCTTGTGATGCGCTACAATCGCTTTGCCGAAAGTGAGTAATACCTCGCCGACTAGCCACAACAGAAACGGCAACGTAGCCGGCTTGGCACCCCGCCAAAAGAAGAGGTGGAGCACCCTACCAGAAATAGCTAGCAACAACCCCCGCGAGCAATCATCTGACATTCTCCGAGTTAAATTGCGGGAAAATGTTGCCGATCTGAAGCCATTTGATACAATATGCGACCATGAGCTGTGCCGATTTCGCCGCACGGCGGCACTTAGGCTTTAATATGGATAAAATACCCGACAGTCAATGGCAACCAACCACTGTGCAGTGGGATCGCACGGACTTTGCCGTAGAGTTGCCGCCGGTGCTTGAGCGGCAACATGACCACGATCCCTGGGACGAGCAGTACGAAGCATTCATTGACAGCCTGCTAAGCGACTCGGAGCATGACTACAGCGACGAGATATACCACGGTTTCCGGCTTAAATTGATCAATGAACGCTACACCCTTAGCCTGGATATGATCATCAAACAGGATCCACCCGAGGTTGGATTCATACCGGACAGGATAGAGAGCAAGCCGGGGCGGTATGACAATCCGACGATTGCCAGCGTGTACACCGACGGCAGGGTGTTCGAAGCGGTCTATGAACTGCAAGACACAAAAGAGGAGCTGGCGCAACAGATCCGACGCATCAAACTGAGCACCGAAGTCCAGACTAAGTCTGGCAAAGCAACTGCTGACGCCCACATTTTCGAGCAGCGCGGGTGGAAGAACCACCGCCTCGACAATGCACCGTACAGGATGCCGACCTGGAAGTGCCACTTCGAAGGCGGCTCGTTTGACATGCCCGACGAGGTTGGCTCCGTACTGCTGATTCACCTCGCAAAGAACCGCGGGCAAGAGTTCAAGGCGGACGACCTTGTCCGCGCGATCCGGGGGACGACCGTCCTAGCTGGCACAACAGGTGCAATGAGCGATAACGAGGCGCTAGCCAATGGTTTTTCAATATCAGAACAGGCGACAGGCGGCACATTGATGATATCCCAAAAAGATCTGGCCAAGCTACAAGCCGAGCACCGCGAGATCAACAGGCAGATTGGCGAGATCGGCGACAACCCCGGATTGCAGACCGGCCGCGCAGATCTTGAACGCAGGAGGGATGAGCTTGAGGAGCATGTGAGAAAACTCACCCGCCCAGGCGCCTATGGCCCGCAGCCTAGAATTGCCGGAAGCGATGTCAGTAGAGCCGCTAACCTGATTGGCAAGCAAATCCGGCGAGTTCTGGAAGCACTTGAAAAGCTTGATGCGGGTTGCCACGAGCACTTCGCCAACAAGCTTGTGCTGACATTCGGCAAGCGCTGCGAGTACAGCAAGAATCTCGGCCACCTCTGGGATATTCGTCCGCTCTGATCAAAAGGAACGCCGAGTTCCTCCAAAGGAACGTCACCTTCCCGCATAGGTTTATAGCGGGATAGAGGATGGAGCCCCCTGCGTAGGAAGGCTTCCAATTTCGCCTCACTCAGTTTCCCGCTGCGAACCGGCGCAACCCGGTGGGAGATAGAAGATGGTTACGAATGTATCACTCGAAGACATTATCCAGGCCGCCTTGCCTGCCGGCCAGGCAGCGCGTAACACCGCACACGCAGTGCTAACAGGAACCGGCATGGCAACCACTGCCATAGAGCCGTTCCTGACGCTGCGAGAGTTGTCGAGACAGCTTCAGATTTCAACGACGAGCTTGTGGCGATGGGGCACACCGGCGCATTTTTTCGGGTCGAGGCCGCGTTACCGAATCAGCGAAGTGGAGGCATACCTTGCAAGTCCGGAGTTCCAAGCGCGCACGGCCGAGTTAAAGGCGGAGCGCATGGCCAGGCAAAAGTCCACAATCAAGCACGCGTAAACAACATAGCAAAGGAGAAACATGAGTATAGCATCAGTTGACTTTTTCACAAGATTAAACACGATAGACAAAACCGTTTACGACATATGCATTGAAGCATCCGACGACGGCGGCCGTATAGGCATTCGACCGCAAGCCGGCCACGTATACGGGGTTCTCAGTCCGACAATCGAGTCGTGCGCCCGGGCGGCATACTGGGCCATGGGGCACGAGCGACCGTACACATCGTTTCACCAGCCCGCCCGGACGCGCAAGGACATACGACAATTAAAGCGCGACGTGCGGACCATCCTGGCTGAGAATGATGCCTATATCGCGAGCGCCACTGACGGTGAGTTGACGCTTTGCTGTACCTCGGGCGGGTCGTTTGCCTTATTCACGGGTGTCGAGAAAAGTCCCGATGGCACGGTCACGCACGATCGCAATGGGCAGCGCGTTACGCTTACTGCGCTTGATGTCGCCGAGTCGGGAGTATACTGCTCGGCTAGGGAGCACGTTCTTAAGATGAATCACTACCTGAACGAAGTTGGCCACGAGCCGGCATGCACAGTAGGCGATTACGCGATACTTGTCGCATTACCGCTTCGAAACGCGGAGCATACGCTTGAGCGTCTGGTAGCCCATGCAAACGCGCGGAGCGACCATGAGCGGGCTATCGTCCACGTGACCGGGCGACTGATCTGCAGCGTGGACATGGAGAGATCATGATTAACTACGTTGAGAACCGCACCGGAGACTTCACCATATACTCGAACCGCTTCGCGCAGTCGCCGGAGCTCTCGTTCGAGGCAAAAGCGGTACTCCGGTACCTGCTGTCGAAGCCGGACACGTGGAATACGTGCAAGAATGCCCTGAAAAACGCGCTGGGAGTGGGCAGGTGCGTCGTGGACAGGGTTATCAAGGAGCTAGTGGCCGCAGGCTACCTGCTGCCGCGTAGCGACACCTACGTGGTCCTGGAGGACCTGGCACTGGCGCAGAAGGCAGGAGAACGCGGAAGCGGTATCGTGAGGTTCACACGCGAGCAGCGTAAAGGCAGGTTTGCGATCACGAGCAACGCGCCGTTCCTGAACGCCAGGCTCTCGCTAATGGCGCGCGGCGTGCTCTGCTACCTGCTCACGATGAAAGACAGCTGGGATGTTTACGTCCCGGCGGTTGCCAAGGCTGGCGGGGTGACGGACAAGCGGGCCGGACGCGCGATAAAGGAACTGGAGATCGCGCGACACATTGTACGAACCCCGAAGCACGACGACAAGGGGCGGCTAGGCGGGTGGACATTCGACATCTTCGAGAGTCCACTGACGAGTGCTGATTTACAGACATGTGGAACTACGGTTGACCGTGAGGCGTCAAACCAGCATGTAGTAATAACTGACGTCAAAATAAAGATTGAAGAAAACAAACCCCTATATCCCCAACAGGGGAAAGAGGGTACCGTTGATCAATCCGGGGTGACGGGTAGCCGGAAGTCGTTTGACGTCTTGGCGGCAGAGTATCCGGCTCACCGCAAGGGAAACCTTGACGACGCCTTCGGCGAATACAAGGAGGCCCTGCGCAGTGGCGAACCGATCCCGAACATCCCCGCCTTGATTGACGCCGTCCGTGTTCTCATCCGCAGCGAGCAGTGGACCGCCGAAGGCGGGAAATACATACCCAGACTCAAGAACTGGATCCACAATAGGCAGTGGCTCGAGGTGATGACGCTGCCCGAGACGCCGGTGCTCGAGGAGTGGACCCCGCAGGAAATCCTTGCCGCAGCCGACAAGAAGGTTACCGCGATCCTGAAGCGCTGGCAGGCATCGGGCAGGTTCGAGAAACTGACCCCGGATATTTACCAGCAGGCTGTTCTGGCGTGCACCGAGATAGCCTCATGGTCGCAGTGCCTGCTTTCCGGCGGGCACGACAGCGTTATCCCGCGCTGCTCGCGCCTTCTGGCTTTCGACCTGGCCGACACGCCGGGGCTGCAGGCTTTCCTGGAGAAGGAGCACCAGTGGCTTCTCGAGGCCGTACGGAGTTACACGGAGTGCGGCGATGAATCTGCAGGATAACGACACGATGCAGCTCGGCAGCCTGATCCAGCAGCAGATAGTGGTCCATATGGCGCGCTTCGACAAGGCGCTGGCAATGGCGGCACGCACGCTGACGCCTGAGCAGTTCCCGTGGAATCCGGGCGCGGTACTGGCCAGGGTGCTGCTCGACTACTACGGCAGGTACGGCAGCCGTCCGCCGTTCCAGATTCTGGCTACCGAGATCAGGACGCTGCTGCAGTGGAAACCACCGCGGTATCTGCTGCGGCGGCGGGCGTCATATACGCGCCATGCTTCCGGATACTCGGCAGCACCTCATCCATCACCCAATCCTGGAAAGCTTCCGCGGCCGGCAGCTTGCTATGCATGACCAGCCGGTACAAGTCCTTCTCGGATATGATCTTGGTGGATTGGGCACCTCCGATGGAAGGGAGTAGCGTTTCGCGACTCCCTTTACAGTATTCGATGATCGCGTCGCGCGGGTTGACGTATCCGAGCGCCTTCGCCAAATCATTCGCTACGAACCACGGCTCGCCACTGTTGTCGACGATCCGGATATCGCCGAGCAGGCCGAAATTATCGCCCAGGATGCGCGGCTTTCCCCTACCCTACAATCGGCACGGCAAGCTCCGGCCCGTCACCAGTCTTAGCAGCCGCAATACGGGCAGCCTCGGCCGCGCGCGTCAGTGCCCTTGCCAGCTTAACCTCCTGCAACAGTCGTATTGCCGTGTCCGGATCGTCAAGCGCGTTCTCTATGAACTGGTCCGTCATGTAGGTGCCGTGCCGCTGTATCGCCGGCACGACCTCGCCTGCAAGCCACAACTGAAACGGCAGGGCTTTCGGCTTATCACTTCGTCCAAGGAAAAAGTAAACCCCCTGATCAGAGAGAGTTAGGACGCTCTGTGAACCGCCCGAATTGGGGGTATTAACCCGATTAAGCCTTTTCCATTGATCTGGAACGTGCGAGATCAGGTTTGGTTGCCAAGCATAGTCAAGCGCTTCCGCCACGTCTTTAGCGACAAACCAGGTCTTCGCGTCTACCTCGACCGTGCGTATAGTGCCGAACTCGCCTGTAAACGGTCGCACAGCCAGCGGCAGCTCGTCGGGCTGGTCTTCCTGCGCCGTAGTCGTTTCCGCAGGCGGCACTTCTGCCACTGGCGCGTCAGCCTGACCATTATCGGCTTCGATAGCCGCCTGAAGGGCCAGCCACGCTGCAGCCTCTCCTCGTCGCCAGCACCAGTGCGTCCTCCAGACTGATCATCATCATCTTCCGGCCTGCGCCGTCCAGCTGCATAAGCGTCTTGCTCGGCATCGCGGACGACGGTATGTGTTGGTCAGGAATAGGCTCTCAACCGTTAAAAATCGTGACTCGGCAGAATTTATAGTCCACATTGGTGTGATGCGTCTACCAATATCGCTCAAAAAGACCCACCTACCCCACCCCCCCTCAATAAGAGGTATATATTGAGACCAGGGGGGGTAGGCACCCTTTTATCGATGATTTCGCCTGCCGAGCTACGACCGGGAGGTCAACAGACTGGCATTCACGGCGTATGAACATATCAGTACCCGGAGCCGTATCTCACTGGTTATGTACCCGAAAACGCCCGTTCTGTACCCGAAACGCGACCACACTGTGCGTCATAATCCAAAACCAGCCAGCCCGAACGAGAGACACTAGGCGGATCTGCATAACCAAGCAAGACACACTAAAATATCGTATAAACCGGTTGTTCGTCTTTAACTGCGTTTTTGCGGTTTAAGCCCCCACACAAGACTAGATTTTTGCGCTCTAGTGACTTGTTTTATACTAGAATAGACTACACTAGTTTGTCGTCATAGTTCTTTCTAGTCTGACGCTCTCGACTAGGCTGTCTTAATCGGAAATAGATAGCAATGCTTTGCAATCGTTTCTAGTACTAAATCCTCGCGGTACACACTTGATCGCCGACCGCTCGCGAAAAAGCCGCCGCGTACAACCCCATTTTAAAGGCGCGAGACTCTTCCTTCTGTGACCGCCCGCAGACCATGTGAAGCCACTTAATATTAGCCCGTTTTGAGTTATATTATAGTGACAGGATGCGCGTCTGATCAGCCACCTGACTAGACTCGCTTTCTTCCGCTTGCGCCCACGCCGGACAAGCCGCAAGCGTCTCCTCCCCCCTACCAGTTCGCCGCGAGCCATCCGGCAGTCTCGCTCACATCACCCGCCGCCATACGTCACCCGACGGCAATACCCCAGAAAGGATCCGACATGAAAAGAGTTTTCACCGCCGCACTCGCAACCGCCATGCTGCTTGTTACCGCAGGCTGCGACGGCAGTTCCCGCCCGAACGCCATACACGAACTCCAGCAGCAAAACGCAGCCCTGCAGAATAACCTGTCCAGCGCCGGGACAATCTCGTCGACGCTCGGAGTCGTGGTCGTGATCATCGGCTGCGCCCTCGCCGTCTCGCTGTACGTGAACATGCGCGACGCCAACCGCAAGGACGGCAAATGACCCGCCGCGTCATTGTCCGCCAATCGGCCGGCGGCCCGGCGATGATCGCCGGTCTTGCCGGAGCGATCGCAGGGTTCCTGGCCGGTCACGCGCTCGGCAGCAAACTCGCCGAAGGCATGCTCACAGCCGCCTTCGAAGCCGGCGGTTCCATGGCGCTGCGGATGAGTACGCAGGCCGTCATGGCACTCGGCATCCAGGCGTCAACGGCAATCCTGTGCGCCTTGATAATCCCGGCCATTACCGTAGCCGTATTACATCACAAACTGAACCCAAAGGAGAAATCAAATGCTGATCCGACCCATGTCACAGTCACAGAAGCTCACCACGAACACGATAATTGGCGGAGCGATCGGCGCCTTCATCGCGACGCTGCTGGGCGTCCCGCTGAGCGTGCTCTTGCTGCTGGGCGCGATAGCCGCAGCTTACTCATTCCGTTGGCGTGTACTGATCGTGAGGAAGCACCCGGAAGACGCCCCGACCCGCCAGTAATCAGCCCAGCACACCAACCCGACAACCACAACGCAACCACAACACAAAGAGGAGAATCACATGCAAGCAACACTTCCCAAGATAGAACTCCGCGATGCCCTTACCGGACTCGCCCGCATCATCAACAACCGCACAACGCTGCCGATACTGCACGGCGTCCGGATCAGCGCAAGCCCGAGCGGACAGGTCAAGGCCGAGGCGACCGACCTCGACAGCACGGCGACGTTCACTTTCAACAGTGCTACGTGCGAGGGTAACGGTGCCTTCATTCTCGGTCTCGACCTGCTGAAGCCGTTTACCCAAGGCAATGGCCCAGGCACGCTGACGTTCGACTGCGCTGACGATAACCGGCAGGTCAACGTTACAACCTTCGTCGGCGGTCAGGCGCTGCGGCGCACGTTGGCCGCCTTCGATCCCGAAGATTGGCCGGAGCTGCGCCCCGTCGACATGAGGACATCACCTGTGCCGGGCTTCATCGACGCATACCGCAAGTTGGTTCCGTTCGCGTCGACTGATGAGACAAGGTATGTGCTTAACAGCATCCACCTCGACGTTTCGGAAAAGCAGGCTGACGGTTCGGTGATGGTCGCAACCGACGGGCGACGCCTGGCGTGCCGAAATCACATGACGCTTCCTCTGCCTGAAAGCTGCGTGCTGCGAACCTCGAAGTTCCTGATGTGGAGCCGCCTGCCCGCAGACGCGGAAGTTGGGCTTTTAAAGCATGCTTCCGGCGCAACGATCGGCGTCAAGGCTGGCCCGTGGCAGTTCACGACAAAAGCCATTGACGGGAATTATCCGAACTGGCGACAAGTGGTTCCCGCCTACACAGACGTGGAAAATCACATTGTGATGAGCGATAGCGACTGCGACCTGCTGCTGAAGGCGTTGCCGACGCTGCCTGGCGACAGTAGCGTCACTCTGGTCGGCCGTGACGGGCATTTCGCGGTCTGGGCACGCGGCGTCGAGGACAAGAACTGGACCGTGCTTCAGATTCCGGGAGCCACGTACCAGGGAGCGGCTGTCGCCTACACGACGGTTGACCGGACGTTTCTGAGGCAGGCTCTCGAGTCGGGCATGATGCGCGACATCCGGTTCCGCGACGAAATGAGCCCGATCCTGTCGCAGGACGGCAATGGCGGAACGCATATTTTGATGCCGCTTAGCGGCTGTAACGCGCCGGAGGAGATAGCCGAAGAAG
>JFJP01037609.1_pt1 | contig 25259 bp, 20 predicted proteins | sample 431651 | NCBI WGS metagenome assembly JFJP01 (sample SAMN02602958, study PRJNA72255) | Microbial mat metagenome, whole genome shotgun sequencing project. | biome: fresh water; feature: sink hole; material: water; isolation source: purple microbial (photo- and chemosynthetic) mats found in...
ATTACAGGTACTTCTATTTTCCGGGTTTCCATATTCTATTCTTTAGTTTTTATTTCACGGAAGTGCCAGGATATCCGACACATTACCACTTAATTAATTCACAATTATTTCTAAATCTTTTGCCCAGTTCAACCTGTCTTCAGCTGAATACTGCCATGGGGCTCCGTTATTCTCAATATTATTAAAAACAGCTTTAAGTTCACCTGGTGCCGAAGCCTCTTCCATTACAAGATACCTTCTCATATCTATGATAAGTGAAGGGTGGTTGATATTTATCGGGCACTCTTTTGCACAGGCATTGCATGTTGTGCAGGCCCACAATTCTTCCTCCGAGATATAATATCTTAATAGAGAGCGGTTATCATTAAAGTCCCTGCCATTTTTTACCATCAGAGGACCCTTTTCTTTCATCCTGGCCCGGAGATCCATCATAATTTTTCGCGGTGACAGTTTTTTACCCGTAATATTTGCAGGACATACAGATGTGCATCTTCCGCATTCGGTACAGGCTAATGAATCAAAATAGTTTTTCCACGAAGCATCTTCTGCGTCTTTTACACCAAATCGCTCAACCGGAGTATCTGCCGGGGCAGCTGCATAAGCTGTATCGGGGTTGAGCATAAGCTTCACCTCCCTTGTTATACTGTCCATGTTCGAAAGTTTTCCTAGCGGATACAGCCTTGAAAGAAAGACATTTGGCACCGACATGAAAACATGAAAATGTTTTGAATAAGGAAGGTAATTGGCAAAGAAAAAGATAAGAAGAATGTGACACCACCATGAAGACTCATAGATGAGGTTAAATGTTTCAGCAGTCAGACCCGGGAAAATGTTAAGGAGCATCGCTCCAACGGGATAGATCCCTTCTACTGAACCTCCGGTATGGTGCTGCAAACCAAGATATCCCATATTCATTGCCATAAGGGAGATCATCAGCAGCAAGATTAATGAAAGTGAAATATTGGCATCAGTATGAGATCTGTGCTTCATCTCAATTCCCTCGAAACGTTTAATATGAAAAAAGAGACGCCTGGAGAGAAATATAAATATTGATACAGCTACCAGAAGTGCAAATATATCACCTGAAGCCATCAGTACGTCATAAACAGGACCCATAAATTTCAGGGCTTTTTCAGAACCGGTCAAACCATCAATAACCATCTCAATGCTCCCAAAAATGATAATACAGAAGCCCCAGAAAACAAGTGCATGGATAAAGCCCAGAACAGGTTTACGCATAATTTTTGTCTGGCCGAAAGCAACAGAAAGCATAACCATTATTCTCCTGCCGAAATCCTTAACAGGGAAAGCAGGTCTGGTAAATCTGAAGAAGTTTACAATCCTTCTTATAGTAAATACGAATACCCCTGTTGTAACCAGAAGAGCAAATGCAAATATTATCTGTTTAGTCATTACGGTATAATTCAATTAATAAGCAGAAATTTTGGGTATATTTTTTTAAACCGCAAATGTTGCCGGGCTTTTACAAAGATTGTCAGGTGCTGTTTCCCCTCCATTCTTCAAATCGTTTGGCAGCTATGGCAAATAATTATTTTTTTATCTCTTTAACCGCAGCAACAAGCTTAGGCAGAACCTTCATTGCATCACCTACAATTCCGTATTGAGCTGCTTCAAAAATAGGAGCATCTTTATCGGTATTGATAGCAACAATATATTTCGATGAACTAATACCTGCTAGATGCTGGGTTGCTCCGGAAATACCGACAGCTATGTACAGGTTTGGAGCTATTATCTTACCGGTCTGCCCTGTATGTTCTTCGTGAGGTCTCCATCCTTCATCGGAAACAGGACGTGAACATGCTGTTGCAGCTCCCAGAATATCGGCCAGTTCAACAAGAGATGTCCAGTTATCAGGCGACTTCATTCCTCTCCCGCCTGAAACAACAATATCGGCATCTGTTAAAAGAATCTTTCCTGACTGCTTCTGAACATCTGTAACTTTTGTATTTATCAGTGATCCGTCGACTGTTACATTTCTATTCTCAATTACAGCACTATTTGCTGTTTCAACCAGATCGAATGAATTTTGTGAGAGAGTAAGGATTTTAACATCCGACTTGATTACAAGATGTGCATAAGCATTTCCTGAATATGTTCTTTTATACACAGTAAATGGGATCAGATTTACAGGAAGTTTGCTCACGCCCGATCCCACTCCTGCTTTGAGCCTTACAGATAGCCTTGGAGCAATAGCTTTTCCCGTATTGTTATTCGAAATAATAATCACTCTTGCATTTTCTGCCTGTGCTGTTTCTGAGAGCACGCTGGTATAGGCCTGGCTATCAAGAGTTTTAAGATTTTCATTATCAATACTTATTATTTTATTTGCACCATAATTGCCCAGTTTTTTCAATTCAGATTCTTCAACCTTACCTATTGAAACCGCAGAAACATTTGTGCTTAACATTTTAGCTATTCCAGCTGCATAAGAAACCAGTTCGAAGGAAAGTTTTTTAAATTTCCCATCCCAATTCTCGGTATATACTAATACTGACATATTGTAATTTTTAACAGTTATTTCTAAAAATCAGATAACCTTTGCTTCGTTCTGCAGAAGATCAACGAGCTGAGCAGAATTATCAGCATCAATATACCTGCAAGCCGCACGAGGCTGAGGTTTCTCAAACGATATTATCTGGGTCAGTGGTTCTACAGCAATCGGTTCAATAAGCTTAACCGGTTTCGTCCTTGCGAGCATAATTCCACGCATAGCTGCAATACGCGGTTCTTTTGCTATACCTTTCTGAACGACAGCCACAAAGGGAACAGGAACTGTTACAATCTCTTTACCTCCGTCTATTTCGCGGGTAAGTACTGGTTGTCCATTTTCAACAACCATACCTGAAACAGCTGAAACAGAAGGAATTCCAAGAAATTCAGATATCATTCCTCCCACCACAGATCCATTATAATCGCTCGATTCAATTCCACACATTATGATATCAAACTGTTCTTTCTTCACAACTTCTGCAATCTGTGCTGCAACGAACCATGAATCAGCCGACTCTGCATTAATTCTGATAGCATCATCAGCACCGATGGCTAGTGCTTTTCTTATAGTGGGTTCAGAAGCAGCATTACCAACATGAACAACAGTCACCGATTTAATTCCATTCGCAGCATTATCCCTGAGCTCCAGAGCCCTGGTAAGTGATAATTCATCCCATGGGTTTAAAACCCATTGAATTCCTGCAGTGTCAATTGCTGTATTTCCTTCGGCAAATTTAATTTTTGTCGTGGTGTCAGGAACATTACTGATACAAACCAGAATTTTCATTTAAATATTGAATTAGTTATCAATCTTATAATAAGTAAATTATATTTTATTTTTGTTGCCTGTAATTACCTTTAAGGCGGCAAATATAATAATTTAAGATTCACAATCAAATCTGAGAAATATCAATTATATCACCTATTCGAAATAAACCTGTTGGTCAACTGGCTCTTTCTATGTATTTTAAATATCCTGTATTGCAATAATGAATCATCTGGTCGAAATGTTGTATTTGAACGGGTCTGGTTTTCATAAGATTTTTCGGGAACTGTTCGGATATTAAAATATTAAAATTAATTTCGCTGCACCCCGATTATTAACTATAAAAAGTCATAAAGCATTGAACAGCAAAATAAAAACATATGGTGCAGTAGTGCTGTCAATGATCTTCTGGTCATTTTCCTTCATATGGTTTAAGGTTGCGAATGAAACATTCCATCCCATTACAATAGTATTTATAAGACTAATATTTTCAGTTATACTTCTTTCAACGTTTCTTATCATAACGAAGTCATTCATGAAGATACAGAAACGTGACCGTAAACTATTTTTCATGCTGGCATTGTTTGAGCCATTCTTTTATTTTCTTGGTGAGAGTTTCGGTCTTACTTATGTTTCGGCTACTGTCTGTTCGGTGCTTATATCAACAATTCCTGTATTTGCTACAGTTGCAGCATGGTTATTCTTCAGGGAGAAACTGAAGATCATCAATTATGCCGGGATTATATTATCCTTTATAGGCGTACTGGTATTCATTCTTAATTCAGACGGATCCATTTCATTTAATATAAAAGGTTTAGGCCTTATTATGTTTGCTGTCATAGCAGCAGTAGGATACAACCTGACCCTCAGCCGTCTGGTAGGTTCCTACTCTCCGGTTTATATTGTAAATGTTCAGAACGTTCTGGGAGCAATATTGTTTCTGCCTCTTTTCTTAATAATCGATTTTAAACATTTCATTGGCACTTCTTTCACCTTTGAAATGTTTAAACCAATAATAGAACTGGCCGTTTTTGCTTCATGCGGTGCTTTTATTCTATTCGCATACTCGGTGAAAAAGATGGGAATAACAAAAGCAAATGTTTTTTCAAACTCAATTCCAATCTTCACAGCCCTGTTTGCTTTTTTTCTGATCGGAGATAAGCTTACCATTCAAAATATTGTGGGAATGGTAATAGTAATAGCCGGTTTATTTATGTCGCAGATGAATGGCAGAAAGAAAAGTATTGATGAAGCATTGGTCCTGACAGGAAAGACTGCCTGACTTCATCTGGTTTTGGGATATTTAGTTCATTAATAATAATTTACCTGAAATCATCGTTAAACTAATTCATACTATCTTTGAACTGTATTTATTGTTATGGCAAAAAAGGTATTTACATTCTTCCTGTGCATTATTACCCTGCCTTCATTTTCACAAACAGGAGGTGATAATATCTACGAATTTCTTAACCTGACGCACTCAGGACTGGTTTCTTCCCTTGGTGGTTCCAATGTGTCACTCCAGGGAAGTAACCTTAACCTGGCATATCATAATCCGGCACTTCTGAATTCCGAAATGGATAAGAGTCTGGCATTAAATTATGTTAACTATTTCGCCGGAATAAATTATGGCCTGGCAATGTATTCCAGGTCATATCCCGGAGTGGGAAACTTCGCAGCCGGACTAACCTATCTGAATTATGGTTCATTTACTGAGACTGATGCTTCCGGTATCATTATTGGTGACTTCAGGGCTGCAGAATATGCCTTTTCATTTATATATTCCCGCATGATCGACTCCATCATTATGATTGGTGTGAACTTTAAACCGATCCTTTCACATCTTGAGAGATATACCTCCGTGGGGTTTGCATTTGACATCGGCGCTTCCTGGCACAACGCAAGCAATCTTTTTTCAACAGGCCTTGTTATAAAAAACATAGGTTACCAGCTTACTTCTTATGCAGGGGAGCCACGTCAGAATCTTCCGTTTGAAATTCAGGCAGGGGTTTCTCAGCGACTGGCTCATGCACCTTTCCGATTCTCATTAACCCTGCGACATCTCGAAAAATTTGACCTTACTCATCAGTATGATCCGCAGTCAGCCACTGATGGAGGTGATCCAATATCCTCAGGATTCGCTGAAAACCTGATGAGACATGTCGTCCTAGGGGCAGAATTGATACCTCATAAGAACTTCTATTTCAGTGGTGGATACAATTATCAGAGAAGAAGCGAGTTGCAGGTAGCCTCAAAAGTATCAACAGTAGGATTTTCGTGGGGGTTCGGCATTAATACTTCAATCCTCGATATTGAATTTGCCAGGGCAACTTATCATCTTGCCGGCTCATCAACACATTTATCACTGATCCTGAGGATGGATAAAATTTATAAAAAGTATAAGGACTAAAAAATGATAATAAAACTACATAGCAATTCACCTGTCAACAAATATTTTAAAACCGTATTTTGATGAAAAAACTACTCTCAGCAATGTTCTTATTACTTTTCCTGATGAATTCAGGCATTTGTCAGGATCTCAAAGAAATAGTCCCACCATTGTCGAATGGATTGAGGGCTCCTGCTTATCCGCTGGTGACTATTGATCCTTATACTAGTGTCTGGTCTTTTACTGATAATCTCTATGATGAGAATCCAAGACACTGGACAGGAACAACCCGCAGGTTTCTGGGTGTGCTGAGAGTTGACAACAAAGTATACAGGTTCATGGGGTCAGAAGAGATTCCTCTTTACCCTGTAATTTATACTGCCGATCTTGAACCATGGAATTGCAGGTATACCCAGGAAAAACCAGATGAAGGATGGGAAAAAATATCATTCGATGATGCTAAGTGGAAAGAGGGCAAGGGAGCATTTGGGTCGAGGAGGAATGCAGTTTCAACACAATGGAGATCAGAAGATCTCTGGATCAGAAGAGAAATCACACTTAATGAGGATATTTCTACAACTGATCTGCTTGCCAGATATTCCTGTGATGACATGATTGAATTATATATTAACGGTATACTGGTTGTCAAAACTGTTCCTCCGGGAAAGATGAATGCTACAGAACAACTGTCAGCCGAAGTAAAAAACTCAATCAAAAAAGGTAAAAATGTGATTGCAGCTCATTGTTATAACGGATCTGGCAATTCTTTTGCTGATTTTGGCCTGTATCGTCCTACGGGTAACAAAAAATATTTTGAACAGACAGCAGTCCAGAAATCTGTCAGTGTAATGCCAACACAGACATACTATGTTTTTGAATGCGGTCCTGTTAAACTCGATGTCATCTTTACAAGTCCGCTCCTGATGAGTGATCTGGATCTTCTTTCACGTCCTGTCAGCTTTATAACCTGGCAGGGAAGATCGCTCGATGGAAAGAACCATAATGTACAGATATATTTTGAGACAACACCTGAATGGGCAGTAAACACAATCAATCAGCCAGTTATGACCGAGAGGATTGCCCGGAATGAACTCATTTATCTTAAGACCGGTACAGTAGAACAGCCGGTTCTGGGGAAAAAAGGTGATGATCTTAGAATCGATTGGGGCTACTTTTATCTTACCGGAAAACAGGATAAATCAGTTTCAATGTCTATTGGTGATATTTATAAACTGAAAGAAGAATTTGTCAGTAACGGGAAGCTTTCGAATAGCTTTGATAACTCAAAGGAGTATAAATTGTTTCTCAGTACTCCGGCACTCTCATATTCCCGCGATCATGGAAAGGCAGGTAAAAAAGTATTCGGGGGACATATAATGACAGGATATGACGACATCATGTCGATACAGTATTTTGGCGATAACCTTCCGGCTTACTGGAAGAAGAACGGAATAACAGATATCTCAGATGTTTTTGATGAAGCAGAGAATACTTATTCAGCAGTGATGGAAAAATGTTCCGCTTTTGATAAGCAGCTGATGGCAGATGCAGAGGCTGCAGGCGGGACAAAATATGCTGAATTGTGCGCACTGGCCTACAGGCAGTCTATTGCTGCCCATAAACTTGTAAAAGACAAAACCGGGGAGATCCTCTTTCTCTCCAAGGAGAATTTCAGTAACGGATGTATTGGTACTGTGGATGTAACCTACCCTTCCGCTCCTCTTTATCTTCTTTATAATCCTGAGCTTCTTAAAGGTATGCTTAATGGTATTTTTTATTTCAGTGAAAGCGGAAAATGGACAAAACCTTTTGCTGCTCACGACATCGGTACCTATCCCCTTGCAAATGGTCAGCTATATGGTGAGGATATGCCAGTTGAGGAGGCAGGTAATATGCTGATACTTACCACTGCCATAGCAGTAATGGAAGGAAATGCTGATTATGCCGGGAAACACTGGAACACCCTCTCGACCTGGGCAAACTATTTGCTCGAAAACGGACTCGACCCGGCTAACCAGCTCTGTACCGACGACTTTGCCGGTCATCTGGCTCATAATGCAAACCTGTCTGTAAAAGCAATAATGGGAATTGCAGGCTACGGAAAACTTGCCGGCATGCTCGGAAAAACTGATCTGGAGGTAATATATAAACAGAATGCAGAAAAGATGGCCAGGCAGTGGATTGAGATGGATTTTGAAGACGACCACTTCCGGCTGACTTTTGATCAAACAGATACATGGAGTCAGAAATATAATCTTGTCTGGGACAAATTACTTAAATTAAATATCTTCCCCGATTCTGTAGCCAGTAAAGAGATAGCCTGGTATCTTAAAAAGCAACTTACATATGGTCTTCCTCTCGACAGCCGTAAGACCTATACAAAATCTGACTGGGTTCTATGGACTGCTGTCCTGGCAGATGATACAGAGACATTTATCAGGCTAACAGACCCGATCTGGAAGTATGCTAATGAAACCCAGACCAGGATGCCACTATCAGACTGGCATGAAACAACAAACGGAAGATCCGTAGGTTTCAGGGCACGATCTGTAGTCGGGGGCTATTTTATGAAAATGCTGGAATACAAGATAAAAACCAGCCGGAAATAGAGTCTGTCATAAATATTAATCTATAAAACATTAATTTTGTGATCAGTTTCTAATCCCTAAATCTATTCCTTAAAAGAAGGATATTAATTTTCCTGATAAAAAGTGGGTCGGACAGGAGAAAAAAGATTATCATAATTTAACAGCCATTATTAAAAATACAGGGATTGAATATGGTTCTATAAAGTGAAGCATGAACAAAAAACTTATAATAGCAATTGACGGTTATTCCTCTTGCGGGAAGAGCACTTTTGCCAAGGCAATAGCAAAGGATTTGAACTATATATTTATCGATAGCGGGGCTATGTACCGTGCTGTTACTCTGTATTGTATGAGGAATAATTTTATTGGCAAAGACATGCTGAATACAGGAGGAATAATAGCGGAGTTAAAAAATATCAATATTGATTTTCTTTATAATCCTGATATTATGGAATATGAAACATTCCTTAATTCTGAAAACATTGAAAAAGAGATCAGGAGCATTGATGTGGCAGCTCATGTAAGCAGAATCAGCCAGATACATGAAGTCCGGACCCGTATGGTTGAATTGCAAAGAGAGATTGGTGTTTCGAGGGGAATCGTAATGGACGGAAGGGATATAGGCACAGTTGTTTTTCCGGATGCTGATCTTAAAATTTTCATGACAGCCTCTATTGATATCAGGACAAAAAGGAGGTACGATGAGATGAAAGGACGAGGGATAGTGATTGATCCTGAAGAGATTAAGAGAAATATTATTGCCCGTGACATAGCTGACGAGAACAGGGATATTAGTCCATTACGCAGAGCTGAGGATGCTATTATTCTCGATAACAGCAGGATGACAGTTGCTGAACAGATGGCATGGGTGAAACAAATAATTAATAAACTGACAGGTGATAGTAGAGGTTGATAAACACTCAGGATTCTGTTTCGGTGTGCAAAACGCAGTTGAGATTGCTGAAAAAGCCCTTCTCCAGGGTGAAAAAGTTTTTTCACTTGGTCCAATAGTGCATAATGATAAAGAAGTTGAACGATTATCATCTCTGGGGCTGCTTTCTGTAAATCATGATGAATTCAGAAAACTTCATAACTGCAGAGTCCTGATAAGGGCTCATGGGGAACCTCCGGAGACTTACATCACAGCTGAACAAAATAATATAACAATTATTGAAGCTACCTGCCCAATTGTAAAAAAGTTACAGTCAAAAATTAAGGAGACATGGAAAAGAACAAAGGAGGGTATGGGGCAGGTTGTTATCTTTGGAAAACAGGGACATGCTGAAGTAGTTGGACTCATGGGACAGATAAATAATGAAGGTATCCTGGTATCAGGTGTTGATGATCTTTACAAAATTGATCTCACCCGGCCTGTGTTCCTGTTTGCACAAACTACCATGGGGGTAAAAGATTACAATAATTTTGCCGACATACTGAGCATGAAAATAGCTGAAAAGCTTAAATCAGATTCTGAGAATAACCTGGTGATCAATAAAACAATATGCGGACAGGTATCAAACAGGGAGCCTCATCTGAAGACATTTGCCAGGGAGCATGATACCATAGTCTTTGTCAGCGGACGGGAAAGTTCAAACGGGAAGATCCTTTATACTGTTTGCAAAGAAGTAAATCCGGATACCCATTTTATCTCATCACCTGATGAGATTGATAAATCGTGGTTCACAGGGAAAACCTCGGTAGGGATCTGTGGTGCTACTTCAACTCCCAAATGGCTGATCGAAAATGTACGTGATATCATTTCAAATATCTGACTGTAGCATTGTTCCATTCCTTGCCGGGCAAAAAAAAAATATTACCTTTGTGCCCTTATTTTAAGAATAAACAAATATGGGAAAAATTAAAAAAATCGGGGTTCTGACATCAGGAGGCGATGCCCCGGGTATGAATGCAGCCATTCGTGGTGTTACCAGGACTGCAATTTATAATGGACTGGAAGTAGTTGGAATAAGACAGGGTTATGCAGGAATGATCAATTCAGATTTCATCCCTTTGCAATCATCCAGTGTAAGTGACATTATCCAGAGAGGTGGTACAATTTTAAAAACAGCAAGGTGTGAGGAATTCAGAACTCCTGAGGGAAGGCTGAAAGCTTATAATAATCTGAAAGAGGCACAGATTGACGGAGTGGTGGTAATAGGCGGTGACGGTTCCTTTACAGGTGCCAGGTTATTCAATGAGGAGCATGATATTCCATTTGTAGGAATTCCTGGAACAATTGATAACGATATATTCGGAACTGATTATACTATAGGATACGATACTGCTCTGAATACAGTCGTTGAGGCAGTTGATAAAATAAGGGATACAGCAAGTGCTCACAACAGGATGTTTTTCGTTGAAGTTATGGGTGCAGAGGCAGGTTTTATAGCTCTTTACAGTGGTATTGCAACAGGTGCCGAAGCTATTATAATTCCTGAAATGAAAGGAGAAGAACGTGATCTTAAGAAGATGATTGAGACAGGAAATTCGCGAAAAAAATCAAGTAATATCATAATTGTAGCAGAGGGAGATGAGAGCGGAGGTGCTTTCGCAATTGCAGAAAAAGTTAAGCATGAATTTGTTGATTATGATGTAAGGGTATCTGTACTGGGTCACCTGCAACGAGGCGGGTCTCCATCGGCTATCGACAGGGTAAATGCCAGCCGTCTGGGACATGCCGCTGTTGAAGCTCTGCTTGATGACCAGAAAAGTGTTATGGTTGGATTATCAAACGGAGAGATTGTTCTTGTTTCGTTCAGGAGAGCCGTAAAGCTTCATAAAGATGTAAATCACAGCCTCCTTGAGTTGGCAAGGATACTTTCAGTATAATAATAAATGACATGTCAGCATCAGAAGTTTACTTTACAAACCTCAGGGCAAAACCATCACAAAACCTCTTAAAAAAGCTTGAATTACTTGTTATCAGGGCAGGTATTGAAAAGATTGATTTCCAGAGGAAGATCACTGCAATAAAAATTCATTTCGGGGAACCGGGAAACCTTGCATATATAAGGCCCAACTATGCTGCCCGTATTGTAAAGATGCTTAAAGGAAGAGAGGCAATCCCATTCCTGACCGACTGTAATACCCTGTATTACGGAAGACGATCCAATGCACCTTCCCATCTGGAGGCAGCTTTTGAGAATGGATATAATCCTCTTGCAACAGACTGTCCTGTTATTATCGGAGACGGAATAAGAGGTACCGAATTCAGGGAGATTGAACTTAATCTCGAACATTGTAATTCTGCCAGGATAGGCAGTGCAATTGCCGATGCAGATATAATCATCTCTATGAATCATTTTAAAGGACATGAGATGACAGGATTCGGAGGTGCCCTCAAGAACCTGGGAATGGGTTGTGCATCAGTTGGAGGAAAATTATTTCTGCACTCAGGCTCTTCACCTGAAATATTCGAAGAAAACTGCACCGGCTGTAAAATATGCGAAAAGTATTGTGCCCATGATGCCATTGCCGTAGGTAAGGATAAAATAGCACATATAGATTATTCAAGGTGTGTCGGATGCGGACAGTGTGTTGCTGTATGCCAGTATGACTCTGCTAGGGTTGTCTGGAAAAGTTCATCTGAAACGGTATGCAAAAGAATTGCAGAGTATTCACTCGCTGTTGTGAAAGACAAACCCGCTTTCCATATAAACTTTATTATGAATGTCTCACCCGATTGCGATTGCTGGGGATTTAATGATTATCCTCTCATTCCCGATCTTGGAATGGCAGCTTCATTCGATCCTGTTGCACTCGACCAGGCCAGTGCCGATCTGGTTAAAGCTTCGCCGGCATTACCGGGCAGTAAGATATGCACTGACCACCAACATGGAGATAATGCCGGGGTCGATAAGTTCAGGCTGGCACATCCCGATACTTTCTGGCAGGCAGGTCTCGACCATGGCGAAAAGATCGGGTTGGGAACCACAAAATACAAACTGATAGAAGTTTAGCTCCTTATTGTTTTAAGATAACCTGCGGGTTTGTTCTCTGAATATTTTCGTATTAATTTTGATATCCAAATAATACATACAGGAACCTTATGAATTCTAAAGTAAGTATAGCCCGTCTTTCAATAATCTCCAATTCGCTTCTGATTCTGATGAAGTTACTTGCAGGGCTTTTAAGCGGTTCTGTAAGTATCATATCTGAAGCAATACACTCCTCAATGGATCTCATTGCAGCAGTTATTGCATTTTTTTCAGTGAAAGTTTCTGATAACCCTCCTGATTCGAGGCATCCATACGGACATGGCAAGATTGAGAATATTTCGGGTGTAATTGAAGCTCTGCTGATCTTTGTCGCTGCAATCTGGATTATTATAGAAGCTATAAAGAAACTGGCAGGTGAACAGCCAGATCTGGAATCAATAGGCCTGGGTTCAATCGTAATGGTCATCTCAGCTGTAGTAAACATGTATGTATCAAGGCGATTATATAAAGTTGCCCGCGAAACAAATTCTGTAGCTCTCGAAGCTGATGCTCTGCATCTGAAGACTGACGTTTACACCTCTCTTGGCGTAGCTGCCGGTTTAGGACTGATAATGATTACCGGAATAAACTGGTTAGATCCTGTAGTTGCTATTCTTGTAGCTTTATTCATTATCAGAGAGTCTTACTTCCTGCTGAAAAGGGCATTTACCCCGCTGCTGGATACTGCCTGGGGAAATGAAGAGATAGAAGATCTGAAGAAGACATTAACCCGTCTGGAGGTGAATTATCATGACTTAAGAACAAGGGTGGCAGGAAACTACAGGTTCATTGATCTGCATATTGAAATTCCTGAAGATGTTTCAGTCGGAAGTGCACATAAGTATTGTGATAAAATTGAAGACGAACTTACCAGTACATATGAGAATCTTACAGTCACAATACATGTCGAACCGGGTTAATTGCCTGCATCCGGATTTCTAAGGTACGTTTCCAGCACACTCTTCTTTTCTTTTTCACGGTCTTTCAGGAAGGGGATGAGATCTTCTCCGGCCAACCTGAATTTTTCAGGATTTTCAGGACTATTGAGGTAAAGCATTACTCCTGGTTCAAGTCCCTTTTCAATAATGATGTTTTTCTCATTCGATTCACCTGGCAGGACTATCTGTTTTGTGCCATTTTTTCTGTAAACGTATGGAATGCTGTCAACCCCTGCCTGAACACATTCAATAGGGATAAACAGAGCATTATTCACAGTTTTAATGACAATTTTATTCCAGGTAGTCATTGAGGGTCTGAGAAGATGGTCACTGCCTTCAATTTTGATCTGAACTTCAAATACCTTATCATCGGTATTTGGCAATTTCTCACCGATGTTTGCTACACCTGTAACTGATCCTTTAAAAGACTTTTCAGGAAAAGCATCAACTTTAATATCTACTTTCAATCCGGGTTTTATTTTGCTCACATCAATCTCACTGATATATGTTTTTGAAATCATGCTCGTAAGATCGGGAAGTGTTGCTACTACCCTGTCAACCGGATTGACAGTTGATCCGATCTTTCTTTTATTACCTCGCCATTCTCTCTTGTAAATCACCATTCCTGAGGCTGGTGCTGTAATTGTAAATCCTGCAAGGACCTCTTCCAGGTCATTTACCCTCCTGGAGACCCTGGAAATCCAGTATCGCTGGTTATAAATATCTGTCTTAACCTGGGCAACACGCCGTGCATAACTTCTTTCTCTCTGCTCTAAAACCCTTTGTGCCTTATTAAGATCAATTTCAGCCTGCCTGATCCTTGTCGGAGGCTCATATTTTGAATTTCGAAGCGTTATAGCAGCCTCCTCCACAATAAATCTCTGGTTTTTAATCTCATCTCTTAAGGAATTAAGTACAACAGCTGTATCGAGCATTTTTACTTCCAGATTTGCTTCAAGAGTAGTGAGTCTTTCACGTTCTGTCTTCAGAGTATTATCTAACTCAGTTCGCTCAAGAGTAGCAACATAATCGCCCTTGTTAACAAATGTTCCCTCGGGTATAAGGTCCTGAATTTTTATATTCACCGACCTGATATCCCTTCCCTGTGCAAACTCAGGCCCCTTTATCTCAACTGATCTCTCAGGAATAAGTTCACCCATAGATGTTAGAGCTATTTCAAAATCTCCTTTAAGGACCTCTGTATACTGAACATTTGAGTACTTCCGTGAACTCATTCTGTTAAAAACAAACAATGACAGGAATGCGACACCAATAACAATGCCCGTTACAATAATTGTTCTCTTCATCTTCTATCTCCCGATATTTTTAACCTGAATAAAAAATATTTTGCCCAAAATTATTAAAAAGATAGACTTTGAATGCTCATTTATAATTATTTAACAACTATTAACATCTGACTAGAATAATTTAGGATCCCATTTTGCTTATTACTTTTGAACACGATCTTGTATCTTTATATTATAATTATTTTAAATTACCCCGTTCTAAAAACTATTTTTATGTCACTTACCGAAAGAATAGCTGCTGATCTCATCACAGCCATGAAAACAAAAGATAAAGTTGCCCTGGAAGCAATAAGGGCAGCAAAAACTTCATTTGTCCTTGCCCGCTCAGAAAAAGGCGCTGACTCCGTACTAACAAGTGATGAGGAGTTAAAAATAATCCAGAAACTTGTTAAGCAGAGAAGAGAATCTGCTGCTATCTATAAAGAGCAGAACCGTCCCGATCTATATGAAAAAGAGGTAACTGAAGCTGATGTTCTTGAGAAATATCTGCCTGCTAAGATGAGTGAGGAGGAACTTGATAAAATTATAAAGGAAATTATTGCCCGGGTAGGTGCAAAATCGCCAGCTGATATGGGAAAGGTTATGGGAGTTGCCACAAAAGAACTGGCTGGCAAAGCTGACGGAAAAGAGATCTCAGCAAAAGTAAAACTGCTTCTTGCCTGATAATCTGAAATTCATAAAACTATTTAATACGCTGGAGTGGAATTTTATAAATACCCTCCAATATTCCCATGTATTATTGCTTTTGCAAAATCAATGTGATACCACATCCTTGCATAAAAGTAAAACAGAACCAGGAGACCTGCGAGGAATGTCAGGAATAATCCGAGGTATTTGCCGGCAAGTGATTTGCCGGACTTAATGAGTCTAACAGACAAATACTTAACCCATTGTTCAAGTTTTAGAAAAAGCGGATAAAAAATCACTACAATTATTGCCATGCCTATAAGCGTGAATATAAATGGTTTATAGTGATTCCTGTAACTTACCATATAGTCGCTGATTGCAGTTGTAAGCAGGTTTGCCGTCAGAATAGTGAGTGTAATAACAACAAAACGAAAGGAAAACTTATACATAAAAGTGATTATTAGGTGCGGCAAAAATATACTATTATCCCGATAATGCAATGACAGGTTTTTGATAAGATCTGCCAGTTTCTGCTCCATCTTAACCTACAATAGTTCAGGCTGCAAATAAAGCCCTTAAAATGTGTGAATTATACAAATCTGTTATTAAATTATATAACAACAGTTCTCTGGCTCAATATACCTTTGTATGAGTACTTTGCTCTAACCAAAGAATTACCTGACTTTGGTACAATATAGTATAACAACATATGAATCAATAGGAAAAACATAAAACCAAATGAAAATATTTAAGGGATTAGTCATACTCGTTTTATGCACAGGGATCCTGTTAAGCGCATCCTCATGTGTAGTTTATATGAAAGGTGATAATGGCCGCCACAAGGGATGGTTCAAAAATTCTCATAATCCACATCATCCGTATACAACAGATCAGGCTAAACGTAAAGGCAATTCCGGAAAATAACTTTTTGTAACAAAAATTATCTTAATAAATATCCCGGATAACTGCTAACCCGACAGAATGATAACCAGACTATCGGAAAGTGATTTTATTCCGGCATTTACGGTTAACGGAATATTATAGTTCTTTATTCCACCAACTATTTTCAACAAAAAGTCCTCCCACAGTTTAAAGCCATACAGAGTTTAAAAAAATTCCTACATTGTATGCCGTTCATCTCAACTAATAGATCCTGATATGAAAATGAACAATCCAATCCCGGCAACCATGCAGGCGGTTTTTCTCGAAAAACCTGGTGGTCCTTTGATAGTTAAAGAAGTAGAGGTTCCTGTACCTGGTCCGTCTGAAGTACTTGTCAAAATGTCGGCAGCGCCTGTTAATCCCTCGGATGTTGCCCTGTTAAGAAAAGCACACCTTGATCATGATCTTGGTGCATTTATCCCGGGTATAGAGGGCAGCGGAAGAGTAGTAAAACCGGGGAAAGGATTGCTGCCTCATCTGTGGCTTGGAAAACGGGTAGCCTGTTCATCAGGAAAAAAAACCAGCGGTACCTGGGCAGAATATATGGTTACATCGGCAGCAATGTGCTTTCCTTTGAGAAGGAATGTTACTGACGAACAGGGATCAATGTCGCTTGTGAATCCGCTCACAGCGCTTGCGTTCATTGAGATCGTCAGACAAAATAATCATAAGGCAATAATTAATAATGCCGCTGCGGGCGCATTGGGCAGGATGATAGAATTACTGGGAAAGAAAAACAGTATTAATGTTATTAATTTAGTCAGGAAAAAGAATCAGGCAGAAGTCCTCAGAAAACTTGGATCACCTTATGTTTTAGACAGTTCCGATCCCGGTTTTCTTAATAATCTGAGGGCTCTTTCGGGGGAACTCAAACCAACAGTACTCTTTGATTCTGTATGCAGCAGGGAGCTTCCTTCGATCATTGAGGTCCTGCCTTACGGAAGCTCCGTTATCATATATGGTAATCTCACCGGAGAAGAGCATATTATGATTAATCCAAGGAGCCTGATTGATAATAATGTTAAAATATCCGGATTCTTCCTCGGCAACAGGACAAAAGAAAACGGGCTTTTAAGGAATATGCTGAATCTCATCGAAGTGAGCCGTCTCATGAAAAAAGACATGAACATAATGATCCAGGGAAGGTATCCTTTAGCCAAAGCCCAGGAGGCAGTCGATATATATCTTGGAAATATGTCGGCAGGAAAGGTAATACTCGCTCCGTCCATGGGAAAATCTCCTGAGTAATTCAGGATTATTATCATTAATAAATTTGTGCCTCAACAAATTATTATTAAATAATCTTTTCCAACTAAGGCTCTGACTATAAAATATTTGCTTTTGACTGGCGCATAGCTTAATTTTGGTATTGCACAAACGGCATATGTTAGATTCATAAACTATAAGTATGCTTAGAAGGAACAGAATATCTGGTGCTGATTTTTTTTTGATTTTCCTGGTCGGTTTCCTGACCTTCAGTTGCCAACCAACAAGGATAGTCCGTGAATTTCATGATCCGGTAAGACTAAACACATCACCGGTTAAAAATAAAACTATAAAAGTACATATGACAGATGGCTGTCTGTATCTGCTTGATTCTCTGATTGCAACAGGCAGCTCGGATACTGTAGAAGGTTTTGGATCATATTATGATCAATACAGGGATCTTATCAGAACAAATGTAACTCCATCAGGTTCCAGACTTTTTCCAGTGTTTATTATCCCACTTGATAAAGTCGCATTATTTGAAACAAACAAAGTTGAGGGAGTAAACGGAAAAATCCTTGCAATGACACTGGTCGGCGTACCTTCAGCAATAGTCAATATATATTGCATTATTAACCCCAAGGCATGCTTTGGTTCATGCCCTACATTTTATGCATGGGACGGGAAAGATACTCTTTTGATGGCAGAAGGCTTTTCCTCGAGTATACTCAGGTCGTTTGAAAAACAGGATATTGATATGCTCTACCATGCCAGAACAACCGGAAATAATATAGACTTAAGGCTTACAAATGAGGCTCTTGAAACTCATATTATCCGATATGCAGATCTGCTGGCATTCCCCAGGAAAGAAGATGAAAGGGTATTTGCAACCGAATCGGGAACATTTGCACAAGTATCTGATATTCAAAGACCATCATCCTGTATAGCCGACGAAGGATCTTGTCTAGAGGAAGTTATGTATATGGACAGAAAAGAGCGCTATTGTGAAACTGATTCCAAAAACCTTGCAGCCAGGGAATTCATTGAAGTATGCTTCGATTCTGTACCGGGGGGCGACCCTGGATTAATAATAGGGAGCAGGCAAACCTTTCTGACTACCTTTCTTTTTTATCAGAGCCTGGCATATCTGGGTCATTCAGCAGGCAATTTTGCGGCGAAGGTCGAAAGTGGTAACTTATCACTTCAGAAAAAAGTCAATAAAGTCTGGGATATCCTGGGAGGAATTGATGTATCAGTACAGGATCGGGAAGGAAATTGGATCAAAGTAAGTACAATTGAAGAGATGGGGCCTATCGCCTCTGATGTTCATCTTGTTAAACTTCCTGAAACCGGGAGCACTGACCTGAAAATAAGATTAGGACTCACAAGGGGATTATGGCGGATTGACTATTTAGCCCTTGGCAAAATGGGTCAATCTGCTGTTCCCGCAAGGATCAAACCATCAAGGGTAATTACTGAAAAACAGAACTTTAATAAAAATCTGGCAACACAGCTTAATGATACTCTCAATCCATTGATCACATTACCGGGCGATTCCTATATTCTCTCGTACGATCTTCCCGGCACAGCTGATACATATGAACTTTTTCTGTGCAGTAAGGGATATTATATCGAATGGATGAGAGAACCCTGGCTTGAGGAGGAAAACCTGAGGAAAGCTGCTATGTTCTTTGGTTTTCCCAGACTATTCATGAGAACGGCTGCAGCAGATTTCAAATTGGTCGAACCAACGATGGAAGAGAATTTCTGGAAGAGCAGATATGTTAAAAAGAATTAGTTCAATATTATTATCAGGATTTCTGGTGTTCCTTTCAGCCTGCAATACCGCAAAAATCCCGGTTAGCTACAGGCATTTTCCTAATCAGGTAAAAAAAGAGATCACTGGCAGTTGGACTGAAATTAAACTAAACGCAGACGATATCACAACACCTGAGTTGATATTATCCGGCGAACTTATTGCCATACATGCCGATTCTATCTACATTCTGACAAATATGAGTCTCACAGTAATACATATAAATCAAATAGATAATGTTGTTGTGTATATGTTTAATTATAAAGGTGTTACATATGCTACTTTTACCGGATTAATATACCTCCCTAATGTAATAGCTGCCATATCAACCGGATTACCAGAATTTTTTGCGATCGGTATTCCATGGGTACTTACAGGATCATTAATAGCAATCACCGATGGGTTGAATGATTCAAATCTTTTGATCTTTCCGGGAAAAAACCAGTTACCCGAATTAAAGAAATTTGCACGTTTTCCAAAAGGCTTACCTCCCGGGTTAGACAGAACAAAATTTCATCTGGTAACAAAAAAGCAGGCTCAGGGGATATGATATTAGTTTAACAATTTTCCCAGTCTTTTCTGTACTTAACCTGATGATATCAGACTATTCAGTTTTTCGCTTTTCATAGCTATAAAAACTGTTAAATAAGTTGCTACCAAGGCACAAAAAAAAGGAACAGATTAATGACCCCGGTTCGTTGGCCACTGGCAGTAAGTTTCAAACTGAATGACTTAAACAGATTGCAATTTGACAAATAACCATTTCCACACATCAGGTCATTGTCTGTTTGCATGTGTTTTTATATCTTCACGAAAAAAAGACCTATGAGTAAAACTGTTAAAAGATTACTGATTGCCACGGGTATACTTCTGGGAGTAATTGTCATTGGAGCAGCTCTCTTCATAATTAACTTCATCAGTGCAACAAAATCGATGGCTCCTGCAGAGACTGGTGCAATAAATGATTCAGTCTGGTGCATTAAAGACAGGTTTGTAAATGTCTTTATTTTCAAAGGAGAAAAGGGCTATCTGATGGTAGATGCCGGCATCAGTGCAAAAGGAATTGACAACGGATTGGATTTAATCGGGATAAAGCCGGAGGAGATAACGACTCTTCTTCTCACCCATACCGATGGCGACCATATTGGCGCAACAGGTCTTCTGACAAACCCTGCGGTATACATGCATAAGGATGAAAAACAAATGATCGACGGGACAACAGGCAAGAGTAAGTTCATGAAAACAAAATGGAAATATGGTCAGTATAATCTGCTGAACGACAACGACACATTAATAATTGACGGACTAAGTATAAGAATATTGCACACTCCTGGCCATACCCCAGGATCATCCTGCTATATTATCGGAAATGAATACCTTCTAACTGGTGACAACCTTGCATTTGTGAACGGACAATATGTTCATTTTACAGAAAAGTTCAACATGGATACACCGAAACAGGAAGAATCACTTAAGAAATTACCTCCCTCATCGGATTTCAGATATATTCTCACCGGTCACAACGGAGTTTTTAAAATCAACCCGTGAAAAACCTTGTAAATTTCAAAACTAATTACTTCAATTCCTTTTTCAATTATTCACCTGCAGAAAAGCATTTTATATCTGTAATTGATGAGAGGAGTACTGTGATTCCCTCAGAATATCGTGCACAACTCACTATCTTTGAAGCAATATTTCCACTCCAAGTGTTAATAATATAACAATTGAAATTAAACTATAAATAGTATGAAAGCATTCTACCAGTTGTCGTATAAACGGTCAGTACCCTGTAAATATGGTGAATTACCTGATCCTGTTGCAGGGAATAATGAAATGCTTATCGTAGTGAAGGCAGTTTCTATAAATCCTGTCGATTATAAAATAAAAAATGGTGATGCCAGGCTGATCACCGGTTCTGGATTTCCTAAGATTGTCGGTTCTGATTTTGCCGGGATCGTAAAGAAACCTGCGCCGGGAAATACTGATTTTAAAGACGGAGACAGAGTTTATGGTGCTGTACCAATCTTTTTCGGAAAACCCGGATCTCTTTCAGAACTTCTTGTAACTGAACCAAAATATGTCAGACACATACCTGACGGAATGTCTTTTGAGGAGGCGGCATCACTTCCGGTTGCTGCACTTACGGCACTAAACGGACTCAGGAGATGCGGAATTACCAACGGCAGCAACCTGCTTATAAACGGGGCTACAGGCGGAGTGGGCCATTTTGCTGTCCAGATCGCCAAAGCCAAAGGAGCCGTAGTAACAGCAACCTGCAGCGTGGAAAACAGGGAACTGGCAAAACAACTGGGAGCAGATATAGTTGCAGGATACGGAAAAGATGATTTTGCAAAAACAAATTTAAAATATGATGCTATTCTCGATGCCTGGGGAAAGATGAAGCTTTCAGAAATTTACAGGGTACTGAAGAAAAAGGGCATCTATGCCTCTCCGCTCTTGATTTTTGCACCTTTCTTAATATCATTCCCGGGATGGCTTTTTCTACGGAAAAAACTTACCTCAGCAAATATGAGATCAAGGCCAGAAGATTATGAAGAGATTGAAAGCTTATTCCTTGAAAAAAAGTTAATCCCGGTTATTGAGAATATTTTTCCTCTCGAAAGTGCTGAAGAGGCATTTGAAAAGGCAGAATTTGGCAAGCCGAGAGGAAAAGTAATTGTTACGGTCTGAAAGGTTGCACATTAAATGACAGGGGTGTGTTTTGCGCTAAAATAACTCAGCCTGTCATCCTACAGTTTCTCATTACTCTTCTCCGTGGTATTGAGCTCGTAACTGAAACCTTTTTCAGAGAACCTCATTACCAGAACCTTAAATATTATCAGGTTTGCAAGTATCGATTCGGCTCTGTATGCCGGGATTCGGGCAATCTTTTTGAATCGCGAGATTGTAATTGATCCGTTTTTACCAAGGTATTCCATAAGGGTGTTTTCGGTCCTGGTGAATTTTACCATTACACCTGTTGGCTTCTCCTTTTTCCTCCACACCTGCAGTAATACCCTGTTAGCCACAAGATTCTGATCGTTGTTCCTGAAATATGGGAGCCATTTCCCATTTTCATCCTTCGCCTGATAGGGCCTTTTATCTCCTTTCATTACAACAACCTCCAGGAGTGTTTTACCTCCGGTTGTATGCTGTTTTACATGAAAAGAGATCTCGGGTCTGCAAAAAAGGTGAGCAGCAGTATCAACCATATAACACTCCTCATCAGATTTTATTCCGGCAATACTGCCGTTGTCCCTCACTCCTATCAGCAACCTTCCTCCATCACTGTTGGCAAATGCCGTTAATGTCCTGGCTATCTTTCTACTGTCAGAAACACAGTACTTAAAGTCAAGATGCTGATTTTCACCCTCCATTATCAACTTTTTCAGATAACCCTCCATTCCCTAATTCTTTAAGATCAGAAACCCGTTAACAGCAGCAATTAAAATAAACTTAAATATAATGATTCAACAACGTTTACTATGCTTCTGCTTAACGTGCTTTTCCAGTAAAAGGTATCTTTTAATTAACCTTGACTAAAAATAATATTCATTTTTCAAAGATCACAATTCTAAACAGGTGAACTGATAAACAAAAATTGATTTCTTCCCGCCTGACCGGGGCGGTTGACCCGGCACGATTATTATCATCCATTATAATTGGTGCCCGGCAAAAAACATTTCAATTAAACAGGTTGATTTTTATGACATTTGCATAGAGCCCGCCGGGTTTCGCCCCTACAGGGCTTATTTTTGGAATTTGCCGTTTTTCTACAAATATTTACGCTGCTCTGCAGCTTTTTAAAGCGGCAGAGCAGCAAAATACTTATAGCCAGAAAATTACATGCAGATCGTAAAGCTGCAAAGCAGCGAAATATTATTCATAAAAAAATGATGTTTTTACCGGACAATAATGATACATTATATCAATTATTAATCAATATTTTTATACAACTCTGCTATTTGACTCCTGGCCCAGGACCTGACAAGCAACCATTTCCGTAACATTGCAGTCATTTTAAAAAGGAATATCAGTCTGGTACTAAAACTCTAAACATTGAGACGATGAAAAACCTGAAACTTCTGCTTGCGAGTCAGTTATTCCTTCTGTTTTTTCAGGTTTCAATGGCTCAGATAGTGACGCCAGATCAGGCTAAAAAAATTGCTAACACTCTCTTCATGTATACGGTTAATCTGCCATCCGGCAAAGGTATATCCCTTTCTGAGCCTGCAATTCTGAATGACCCCGATGATGATCCGGCATTATATATATTCTCCCGACCGGAAGGGGGATTCATAATACTTTCGGGAGAAAAAAAATCTTATCCCATACTCGGCTTTTCAGATCCGGCTTATGATATTTCTCCAGTTGAAAACTTCTCCACTGACAAGTCGACCTGGCCACCGGCATTTACTGAATGGATAAACCAGCACATCGAAGAGATCACATTCATCAGGAATAATAAACTTACTGCTGATCCCGGTACCACAGAAATGTGGCAGCTGTTAGAGAAGGGAATTGATCCGGGACTTACCGGAACAAAGGCAGTGGCACCGCTCCTCCTGACAACATGGAACCAGACTTGCGGATATAATGCACAATGCCCTGCCGACACCAGGGGTCCCTGCGGCAGGGTTGTAACCGGCTGCGTAGCCACAGCAATGGCCCAGGTTGTCCGCTATAACCAACATCCCATAAATGGAACAGGCAGCCTCTGTTATCTGACTTCAGCTTACGGGCAGCTCTGTGCCGACTTCTCCACAGCTAACTACAATTACTCAATAATGCCCAATAACAGCGGCAATTCTGAAGTGGCAAAACTGATGTACCATTGCGGAGTGGCAGTATCAATGAATTACGGACCTTACGGCTCTTCGGCCTATTCTTCGTCTGTAGCCTACGCCATGAGCACATGGTTTGACTATACGAACGGACTGATCCTGAGCAAGGGCGCGTATACTGAGGAAAACTGGGCAACAATTCTAAAAAACGAACTTAACAGCAACAGACCAGTCTATTACAGCGGCCATGGTACCAGCGGACACGCGTTTGTTCTTGACGGCTACAAGGATACTGACTATTTCCACATTAACTGGGGATGGGGTGGCTCCTACAACGGTTATTTCTATCTTTCAGGGCTAAATCCAGGCTCAATGAACTTCAGCAGCAGTCAACAGGGCATCGTAGGTATGATACCAACTGCAGACTTTACAGGACTGGATTTCTCATCGGCAGTCAGCCTGAACTGCAAAACTCCTGTCAGCGGCAACATAGCCACCGGGACCGACTATGTTAACTACTATAAAAACACCTATCCCGCCACGGTGGGCAAAGAACTCATTTACAGCTTTACCACAACTTTGCCTGGCCGGATACGTATAAAAATATCCAATCAGACCGGGTCAGTCTACACCTTCCTTCTCAATGAGCAAAACAAGGACTCACTTGTATGCTACGATACCGACGGACTTATAGCCGACAATACTCTTCCCGGCACATACTACATTGTCGTTGAAGGATATGCAGGTAACGAGCCCTCATTCACTATTGAGGTTATTTGTCCCACAGCCGACCCTGATCTCAACTTACTTTCAGCATCAGTCTCACCACGGTTTGTGGAGTCACTGCAAACCAATGTCAATTTCTCTTCCAGCATCAAAAATATTGGAAATGCCTCTTCTGAAGAATGTACAATGGAATACTATCTCTCGTCCAATGCAATATTTGAAGAGGGTACGGACATTTTTCTCGGGGACAAGCTCATCCCTGCCCTTGGCATCGGAAGTACAGCAAATTTATCATCAGTATTAACAATGCCACCAGATCTTACTGCCGGAACCTACTACATGATATTTGCAGCTGACAGAGCCAACACGCTTCCTGAATCAGATGATGAGAATTTCTATTATGTGAATATCACAGTGCCTGAAACAGCCATTCTCAACTGCGCTTCTGCCCAAGCCTTATCCGATGGGGTTTGGTTTAGCGGAAACACAAGTACGCATGGCACCAATACCGTTGAACAGTATAACATGGGCTGGGATATGACAGGACCTGAAGTGGTTCACTCCTTCACTCCTCTTTATAATGGTGTTGCTCATATCAGCTTCGTGGAGAAGAGTCCGGGGATGCTCTACGCTTTGGTTCTGCCCATTTGCAACGAAAAGACCTCCGAAACGAGTCTCCGCA
>JFJP01039213.1_pt1 | contig 25253 bp, 22 predicted proteins | sample 431651 | NCBI WGS metagenome assembly JFJP01 (sample SAMN02602958, study PRJNA72255) | Microbial mat metagenome, whole genome shotgun sequencing project. | biome: fresh water; feature: sink hole; material: water; isolation source: purple microbial (photo- and chemosynthetic) mats found in...
GCGGAGAGAGGGGGATTCGAACCCCCGGTACAGTTACCCATACGGCAGTTTAGCAAACTGCTGGTTTAAGCCACTCACCCATCTCTCCAATAAATACATGAACTCTTTTGTCCTGCTCCAGTTTAGTCGCGTACAACAGGATCTCCTGCTTCTCTCCTGTTACAGAAATGCTTTCATCCGGAGCGCGACAAAAGTAGGAAAACAAGTATTAAGTTCAAAATAAATTAAAAACTATTTCAAACCTTCCAACAGTTCATAAATCAATTTAAAATTTTCTGTTGTTTCCTCATCAAAGTCCCTTAAGGAAATTTCACCAGTTTTTACATTGGTCAGGAACCTGCTTAGAATGAAGTTCCTTGGCAGTTCCTTTTCCCTTATATATTCTGAGTTAGGAATGGTTATCCCTTCCCGGCTTTTTAAGATATGGTTTTTAAAATCAAGTGTAGATAAAAGGTCCTCAGAATTTAAGATATTTTCAGGCATCCTTATTATAAACTCTCTCCCACCGTTATCCGTAGTGAAAACAGTATTTTTAAGAAGCTCTTCAATATGTTTTTCCTCATCATTTTCAAAGAGTAATACAGCGAAGTCCATTCCCCATCCCATTAAAATATTACACAATAAAGGAATGGAGGAAACATTAGTTGAAGGGATAACGCATATTTTACCCTTAAACCCCATAAGAAGGATAATAGCATTAATAATGTAAAACGATCCGGTATCATTAACTATTAGATTTACTCTTTTTGAGGAGAACCCTTCGCCTGCCATAGGGTTTCCCAGAATATTTTGCAATGGGGTCAGTGTATCAGGAGAAGCAGATGACAAGCGAAGAGGATCAAGTATTCTGGTAGTGCTCCGGAGGCTATCAAGATCATCTCTCTGAACAGCAAGAACCCTGTGAAGTTTGTTTATCTCAACCAGATGGGGAGAATGGGTTGTATAAATGACTTGAATCTGATCTTTGATATCTTCAAAAACTTTCAGAACATCCTCCTGTGCTCTTGCATGGAGACTCACCCCAGGTTCATCAACAAGAAGAATCATTTGTCGATCGATATAACTGGCAGAAGCTTTTAGTTCCATATAAAATGATAAAAACCACCTGACTCCTCTGCTCCGTTGTTTTGGGTAGAGTCTCTCTCCCTCATCCTTAATCCAAAATTCGAGATAAGGCTTTCCTGCTTTTCCACCATATGATGAGCTGTAATGATCTAACTCAAACTGAATATGGATCTTATTATTACGACCAATTGACTGCTGCCAGAAATCATGAAAATTTCGGGTAAGAGAGTGATTTAGATTCTCAATTTTTTGCTTGAGGATCCGGCTTGAAGGTTGCTGAAAAAAGGAATAATCAACCTGGGCCAGGGACAGAAAGTTTCGTGCTGCTTTGTATCCTTCAACATGTTCATTCCCTGTAATAATATCTTCCAGATCAATCCTGTTTGGTAAAAGACTTCCGAAGTCTTCAAACAACTCAAAAACCGGGCAGTACTTAAAATACGCTCCACCCAATGTTTCACTTTGATATTGCGATCTATATGATTGATAAATTCCGCTGGCTTTATTAACTGCTTCTTCCTCTGAATTTCCTTCCAGAATAAAACCTGTCTGAACTGTAATGCTTTCAGCTTCTGTCATTTTTAAGTCCAGCTCTTCCTTAGTTTTCCTGTAATCATTGAGAACTTCTCTCCATTCTAGATCAATTTCATCTTCAGAAGGCCTGATCAGAAGAGTCATTTTTTGATGACGCTCCTCAAGTCTCATATTCAGATCATTCAGGTGCCCCTGCAGTTGTTTGCATTTCTCTCTGATCTTCAGTAGTTTTGCGCCTGACTTTTTTAATGGCTGCTTCTTCTGGAGCACTTCATATATTTCATCTTTATCTTTCTTTATGGATGCCAACCTGCTTTTGAGCCCTGAGATATCATCACTTTTCTGAATGAGAACTTCCTTTTTCTTTTTTCTGAATAATCCGAAACTTAACCCCCTGTCATCGTCAATGTTAAGTTTCGTTTTTATGTCTGTCTCCTCTTCTGTAAGTTTTAACAGGATCTCTTCATGATCAGAAACAGTTTTTAATTCTTCATCTATTTTTGCTGTAATATCATTTAAATATTTTCTCCATATCTCTTCAAGAGAATCGAGATATTTTCCAATTTCACCTCCAACTTTTACAACAGATGAAAGGTCTGCAATCCAGCTTCTTGTAATTTCAAAATCATTTAGTTTTTCAAGGATAATACTGAATTCTTTTCCGGGATTATCAGTAATGCCAGACAACCAACCCTCAGGTACGCTGAAACGACAGGAGACTTCTGGCAAAGTAAGGTCACTACGTAAAACATCTTCAGATATGATTCCTGTATAAAAAACTTTCAATCCCTCAAGAATTGATGTTTTCCCGGATTCATTCTGCCCGATAAGACAGGTAATATTGTCAGGAGAAATATTTTGCCATTCTGTATCAACAATAGATCTGAAATTTCTGATTCTGAAAGCTGTAAGTTTCATCCTGATTGAAAATTGTTATAATTGAAAGCCAAATACAAGTACATCATCCACCTGTTGTGCACTACCTTTCCAGTCTTTAAACGTATTTTCAAGTAGTTCTTTCTGCTTTTGCATAGGATGATCATCAATAGATTCAATGACACTTTTAAAATGTTTATGCTTGAACTTTTTATCTGTTATTTCACCAAACTGATCTGCAAATCCATCGGAGAAAAGATAAAAAGAATCCCCGGGCAAAGTATCAATATAGTTATTAGTAAAAGGAGTCTCTTTCATTGGTGCCACACCTATTGTCATCTTATCAGGCTTGTATTCTGTCAGTACCCCTTTCCTTAATAGGATAAGTGGTCTGTTTGCACCTGAATACTGAAGTTTTCCTGTTAATAAATCGATAATACAAATCCCTATATCAATACTATCTTTTGCCTCATTGCAATTACCTGTCTGATTTAAAGCCTTCATCACTTTCTCCCTCATCAGGTTTAGAATTCTGTTTGCCTTAAAATTTACACCAGAATGAAAGATCTCGTTCAGAAAACTTATTCCGAGAATACTCATAAGTGCTCCCGGAACTCCATGCCCTGTGCAATCTCCGGCAGCAATGCAAACTTTTTGCCTGTTACAGAACACATAATAAAAATCTCCGCTTACAATATCGCGTGGAAGAAAAAGCACAAAAAAATCTTTCAGATATCCTTTAAGTACTTCGGGATTTGGCATCAGAGCATGCTGGATCATACCAGCATAACGAAGGCTTGCTACATGGTCATTCATCCGCTGATCAATAAACAATTCCTGAAAATATGAATCTTCAATCTTTTCGGCACTCATATCTGAATCTCCCATATACGGACAATAAATATACACTAAATTTATTCTACTACCTTGCTGGTGAACCTTTTTAGACTGATATCCTATTAAGAAGAACGACATTTTCAACATGATGGGTGTGAGGAAACATATCAACAGGCTGTACTCGCGTGATCCTGTAATTTTCTGATAACAATAATATATCGCGTGCCTGTGTAGATGGATTGCAGCTTACATAGACTATCCTTTCAGGTGCAGCTTTTATAATCGTCTTAACAATATCTTCATGCATTCCTGCTCTCGGAGGATCTGTAATTATGACATCAGGATACCCGTTATCCACAAAAAACTGCTCTGATAAAACATCTTTTATATCCCCAGCATAGAAAATTGTATTATGTATATTGTTTATCTCCGAATTAGTTCTGGCATCCCTAATAGCCTCTTCAATATACTCAATACCAACAACTTTAGCAGCATTATCTGCAATAAAATTAGCTATTGTTCCTGTTCCTGTATAAAGATCATACACAATCTCTTTTCCCGTAAGGCCAGCAAAATCTCTCGTTATCCGGTATAGTTCAAGTGCCTGATTAGTATTTGTCTGGTAAAAAGATTTTGGTCCGACCCTGAATTTCAATCCCTCCATTTCCTCCAGAAGATGATCTTCTCCATGATATAATATTGGATTTTGATCACTGAGTGAATCATTTCTTTTTGAGTTAATGACATACATAAGTGAAGTTATCTGTGGAAATTCTGATACCAGATAATCCAGTAAATCCTCGCGTTTTTTTACATCCTCATGAAAAAAGACTACTATAACCATTATACTTCCTCTGACTGAGTTCCTTATGACCAGGTTTCTTAAAAAGCCCTGCTGGTTCCTCAGGTCGAAAAATTTCAGATTATGCTTTAAAGCATATTCCCTCACTTTGTTTTTTATTGAGTCAGATGGCTCTGGCTGCAGATGGCAATGGTCAACGTCAAGAACTTTATCGAAAAGTCCGGGTATATGAAATCCCAGTGCCCCTTCCCTTTCAAACAATGTGTCAGATTTAACCTCTTCACTGGTCAGCCACCTCTTGTCTGAAAATGTGTATTCAAGTTTATTTCTGTACATAAACACTTCGGAGGATCCAATAATTTTATTTATCTCCGGTAATTCAATCTTACCTATCCGGGTGAGATTATCAATGACCTGCTTTTCCTTGAACTTAAGTTGAAGGCTGTAAGGAAGATGCTGCCACTTACACCCTCCACAAATTCCAAAATGGGAGCATCGTGGTTGAATCCTGTCAGATGAATATTCATGAAACCTGACTACTCTGCCCTCCAGATATTTTTTTCTCTTTTTAATAACTTTCAAATCGACAATATCGCCGGGAATAAGCATAGGAACAAACACAACCAGATTGTCGACCCTGGCCAAAGCATTTCCCTCTGCACCTATGTCAGTTATTCTTACCCTCTCCAATAAAGGTATTTCTCTTTTTCTTCCCACCAGATTTTTTGGTTTCAAATATTTAAGTCAAGTTCATATCCCGATCCTCTTCAATAATGTCAAATGTTAAGGCCACTAAAATCAAGATATAAATTCCAGCATTCGATACAGTTTTTATTAAGTGATCCACATAAAGTACGTTACAATTGTTAAAAACTAAAACTGTAGTAGTTTATTGCTGCCAATTGATCTTTTTACTCAATTTCGAACAAGTCAATACTACTATTCATGCCATTAAACCCTGCCTGTTCTCCAGCTGCAAATATAACCTTTCCTCAAAGAATATTATTCCTCTTAAAATAATCAGATATATAATACATAACAAAAATTAATATTGTTCAATTCAGAAAGTTGAATTGTCAGAAATAAATTTGACTTTTCGGAAGATTTGATTGAAATTAGCATTGAAAATTTGTCTCGCAACAAATTGATTTTACATAATAATATCAAATACTGACTTTTATGAAAAGAGCCATTTTTTTTGTGCTGCTCATAATATTAGAGTCTGCACTATATTCCCAGAATCTTGTTATAAATAATGGTTTTGAGACATGGGACAGAACTGATAAACCGACCGGCTGGACTACTTCACAGTATTGTCTTAAAGATTCTGTAAGTGTCTGCTTTGGCAGCTACTCATGCCGGCATGCAGGAGGTGCCAGCAGTGCCAAGTATCTTGGGCAGACAATCTCAGTCATACCAGGGCAGCAGTATAATTTATCATTTTTCTATAAAACAGAAATCACTGGTTCGGGTAACGGATGCAGGATTTGGTGTTACTGGAAAGATGCTGGTGGAAATAGTTTGCCCGATGCGTTAACTGATGATATTTTGAGACCTTCACTATATCTAAAAAGCCTGACATGGCAGCAGTTTTCAATTAACATTCCGGCTCCCTCCAATGCAGTCGCTTTTTACCTGGAAGTAAGAACATACCCGAACAGTATAGCCTTCTGGGATGATTTTATTTTTGAAGCAAGTATACCTACACTGCAATCTGAGGAAAAAGTCCAAACTGTAAAAATATTCCCCAACCCTGTCCGTAACTACTTGAATATCTTCAATATAAAATTATTGCAAAATATTGAAATACAAGACATTTCAGGCAAAGCAGTATGGTTTTCATGCTTCGACGGAGAAGAAGCAGTGACTATTAATGTTTCGGGGCTGAAAGATGGTATTTATATATTGAGAATCAAGACATCCGAAAAAATAATTACCAGGAAGATTTTTAAGCATTAAAAATAAAACTCACATGCCTTGCAATTAAAAGTCGGGCAGCAAAAAACATCGACGCACTAAATAAAATTGAAGGAAACATATACCTGTATGGTTCCTAAATATGGTAGTTACATATTCCCAGACTGTCATACTTTTCCTATATTTGCAGACATTTTATAATTATCTATGGTTTCTGTTCAGGATATCTCAGTTTCATTTGGCAGTTTTGACCTATTATCGGACATTTCATTCCTCATTAATGACCAGGACCGGATTGGACTGGCCGGAAAAAACGGGGCTGGGAAATCAACCCTGCTTAAGATTATTTCGGGCTTACAAAGTCCTTCGTCCGGACAGATAGATAAATCAAAAGATGTCTCTATTGGCTATCTCCCCCAACAGATGAGGGTTGATGATACAACAACAGTAATGAACGAAACGATCACTGCCTTTTCGGAGATCATCGGTCTGTCCGAGGAGATTGAATATATTGGTTCTGAAATAGCCAGAAGAGAGGACTATGAATCGTCTGATTATCTTAAGCTTTGCGACCATCTGACCGTGGTTGAGGAGAGATACAGGATGCTTGGAGGAACCAATTATATGGCGGAAGCAGAACAGACACTTCTCGGGTTAGGGTTTGAAAGGAAGGATTTCGACAGATATACCAGAGAGTTAAGCGGAGGCTGGCGAATGAGAATAGAACTGGCAAAGATATTGCTCCGGAAACCTTCGTTATTTCTTCTTGATGAACCAACTAATCATCTTGATATCGAATCAATTCAGTGGCTTGAGACATTTCTGGCAGGCTATTCGGGAGCAGTTGTATTAGTTTCTCACGACCGGGCTTTTCTTGATAATGTAACAAAGAGGACCATTGAAATATCTCTTGGGAAAATATATGATTACAAGGCATCCTGGTCAAAATATCTTGTTCTTAGGGAGGAAAGGCGGGAACAACAATTAGCCGCATTCAGGAATCAGCAGAAGATGATTGAAGATACTGAAAAATTCATAACCCGGTTCCGATCAAAAGCTACTAAAGCTGTACAGGTACAATCTAAAATAAAACAGCTCGATAAAGTCGACAGACTTGAAGTAGATGAGGAAGATAAAAGTGCAATAAACCTAAGATTTCCACCAGCCCCGCGGTCTGGTACAGTAGTTGTAGAAGCAGAATCTCTCTCAAAGAACTACGGTTCACTCATAGTCCTCAATAAGATAGATATAAAGATCCAGCGTGGTGAAAAAGTTGCATTTGTTGGCAGAAATGGCGAAGGCAAAACAACTTTTTCAAAAATCATTACCGGAGAGCTTGATCATACCGGGATCCTTAAGATGGGACACAATGTAAAAATCGGATATTTTGCCCAGAACCAGGATGAACTTCTTGATGAAAATAAAACTGTTCTTCAGACTATTGATGATATCGCAAAGGGTGATATCCGCACCAAAATACGTGATATGCTTGGCGCTTTTCTCTTCAGGGGAGATGACGTGGAAAAAAAAGTTAAAGTTCTTTCAGGAGGTGAACGATCGAGGCTGGCACTTGTGAAACTGCTTCTGGAACCTACTAACCTCCTTGTTCTCGATGAGCCTACAAATCATCTTGATATGCGCTCCAAGGATATTCTGAAACAGGCACTGATAAAATTTGATGGCACATTAATTGTGGTATCTCATGACAGAGACTTTCTTGATGGAATCGTAAGCAAGGTTTTTGAATTCAAACATCACAGGATTAAGGAAAACATAGGGGGAATTTATGACTTCCTTAGAAAGAAAAAGATTGAAAATCTTAAGGATATTGAAAAGAAAGACAAAATTAAGGCTGAAAACACCCAACTTAATGTCTCATCAAACAAACAAAAATACCTGGAGAAGAAGGAGTTCGACAAGAACCTCAGAAGGCTGAGAAAAAGACTGGAAGAGTGCGAAGTTGAAATTGAAAAAATTGAAGGTGAAATTCTTGCAGTTGACAAAAGTTTTATGGAGCCAGGTAATTCAACCGAAGCTCATGAGATTGATTATAAAAACTATCAGGATCTTAAGGAGCGTCTGAATGAGGAGATGAATAAATGGGCGAAATACAGTGAAGAGGTTGAGGATTTTTTGAAAAATAACGGTTAAAAAATGGAATCACTTCTGTTTGAAAAAGAATACCGCATTCATGTTTATGAAACAGGACCTGACGGAAAATTAAACCTTTTCTCTTTATTCAATTATATGCAGGATATTGCATCGGACCATGCAATAAAACTTGGATTCGGCAGAGACGACCTGATGAGAGATAACCGATTCTGGGTTCTTTCCAGAATTTATGCAGAGGTGGATTTATGGCCTTCCTGGGAAGAATCAATCATTTTAAAAACCTGGCCTAATGGAACTGACAGATTATTTGCCTTGAGAAATTATGAAGTCTCCTATCCGAACGGAACACACATTGCTTCCGGCACTTCATCATGGCTCATTCTGGATCGTACAACTAAAAAGGTTCAGCGCCCCGACTCTGCACTTTCAAATTATAATCCGAATCTCTATTCTAAGGAGTCCCCTATCAGGTATGCTTCCAAACTAGACAATAATGATAGAGATACAGAAATACATGTTTCTTTGCCTTCAAGGATAAAAGTAAGTGATCTTGATGTTAACTTTCATACGAATAATGTCCAATATTTGAAATGGGTATATGACACTTATGATCTGGAATTCCTTCTTAAGAATGATCCTCAATCGGCTGAAATAAACTATCTTGCTGAATCTCTGTTCAATGAAGAGACTATCATAAAGTCCTTCTCTGATAAAGACAATAAGAGTTTTATCAACCATTCAATAATACGGACAACTGATAACAGGGAGCTTTGCAAAATAAGACTAGGCTGGAAAGAGAGTATAAAATGATTAAGTTAATGTTTATTGTGTATGAAGTATATTAATTACATACGTTTTTATAGTTTGCTGGCTTTAGTGTTAGTCTTTATTCTTTTAAATTCCTGCAAGCCGACAAAACAAGCTATTGACTCCAAAGATCTGTCATATCTGTATAACCCTACTAAAAATCCAATTAATCCCAGGTATAATGTAATAAACCAGTCAGACGATTTATCCATTCTGTCTGTAAAATTTTTTGCCGCTGACCTCCATTTTTCAGAAGCAAACCCACAGGGAGTCCCTACTGCAATGATGCTCATCACGGTTAAGCTTTTTAATATAGGCCAGGGGAAAATTCTTACTGACACAATAGTCAACAATATAAATATTATAAAGGAAAACGGGAAACCCGAATATATTTTTCCCATCACCCTCAACGTTGAAAAAGGATGTGAATACCTGGCTGAAATAAAAATAATGGACAGGTTAAGACTTAGTCTGGTTCATGCTTTTGTACCATTTAATACTCTGTCTTACAATAACAAATATAACTTTAAAACCCAGGGACATTTTAATAAGAACGAACTATTCAACCCTGTAATAAGGGTAAACGAATTTGTCAATCTTTTATATACCCGCGGAAGTATCGACAGCCTTTTTATTTCATATTACAAGCCATTTAAAGAAATACCTGATCCCCCATCAATGCTCCTTCCTGAAAAAACGCTTGACTACCCTCCGGAAAGAATTGTGGCTGTAGCTTATTCTGATACAATGCCAATGATGTTTCCGAAAGAAGGTATCTATCTTTGCTCCACCGGAAGAAGTATAAAAGACGGGTTCACTTTTTTTAATCTTGGCGAATCATTTCCTTCAATGACTACACCTGAAGCAATGATAGAGCCTCTCGCTTACCTGGCAAATGATGAAGAAATGGATGTTTTGCGCTCTGAGTCAAAACCAAAGATTGCTGTTGACGAGCTATGGATAAAATACGGGGGAAATATCGAGAAGGCACGTGAACTAATCAGGATTTACTATACACGGGTCTTATATTCCAATTACTATTTTACTTCATATAAAGAAGGATGGAGAAGTGAACGGGGTATGATTTATATAATTTATGGACCACCCGATAAAGTCTACAAAACTTCTGATGGAGAACAATGGGGATACAGGAAACCTGAAATAAAATCATCGTGGGGTGGAAGGTATAAAGTGAACGAAGATTACCTTTTCTTCAATTTTAAAAAGAGAGAGAATCTCTTTTCTGATAACGATTACTTTTTGAGCCGAAATGAGACTGCGATAACTTACTGGGGAACAGCAATAGAAAGCTGGAAAAAAGGAATTGTTTTCCGTCTCGACAACCCCGAAGGGATATAAGAAGTCCATTGTTCAAAACAGAATCTGGAGTACATTAAGTTTATATTTCAGAATTTCAGATAAATTATATTTACAATAAGTATTTTTAGAACTTAAAACACATCTTAATCCATTGGATTTATTATTTAATTTATTGAAACTTTAACAATCAGGTATGCAGAAAGAAACAGATTGCATTTTTGGATTACGGGCAGTAATTGAAGCTATAAAAGCAGGGAAACAGATCGACCGGCTGCTAATTAAACAAGGTCTGCAGGGTTCTCTCTATCATGAGCTTATGACGGAAGTCAGGTCTCATAATATTGTTTACCAGATAGTCCCACTTGAGAGAATTGAGCTAGTTACCCGAAAGAACCACCAGGGGGTACTTGCCTGGCTTTCAGTAATCGAATACCAGTATATATCCAATCTGCTTCCAATGATTTTTGAGAAGGGAGAAGACCCTCTAATAATAGCTCTGGATGGCGTATCAGATGTAAGAAACTTTGGTGCGATAGTACGCACTGCAGAGTGTATGGGTGCCCATGCAATAATAATACCTGAAAAAGGCTCTGCGAGGATAACTGCAGATGCAGTCAAAACGTCAGCCGGAGCTTTGCACACTTTCCCGGTATGCAGAGAAAAAAGTATTGTAAGGGCTATCGAATATCTTAAAGAATCAGGACTTAAAATATTCTGTGCAGCAGAAAAATCAGGCAGGCTGGTATCAGAAACAAATTTATCGGGTCCCTCGGTACTTATTATGGGCTCTGAAGATAAAGGCATAAGCCGCGAACTCATCACACTATCTGATGAGCAGATAAAAATTCCAATGACAGGCACAATTGGTTCTCTGAATGTATCAGTTGCCGCCGGGATACTGTTATATGAGATGATCAGACAAAGATCTTCCTGATTATCTTCAACAAAAAAACAGGTTCTGTGTTTCTCACAAAGAACCTGTTATTATATGATAAAAACAATATATTTATTCTATTATACCTCTGATCCTCTGGTCAAGCATTGCCTGATCAGCAGTAAATGATGCCAGACCTGCCAGAGTTAATAAAGTATCAGGAGCAATTTTACCCTCTTTGATCTTCATTGCCCAGCGTGAATGGACAGGTATCTTTCCGTCAGATGCTATGAAGCTTTTTTCTTCTTTTGAAAGAGTCGGAAACATATCCTCACAACCCTCTTCATGAGCAATATGAATGAGTTCGGAACCTGTAGCAGGAACTTTGGCAGCAAGCCTGCCAGCCAGACTGAGTACTTTACTGTCAACCTCCCAGAACTTTTCAATATGGGCCTCTTTTGCCGTATCAAATATGCTTACGTCATAGTTCTCATGAGTTTTAGAGGAAAATTCCCCGGATAACTCCTTTCTCCCTGATGCTGCCACCTTAGGAGGCATAGTATATACATCAGTTCCGGCAAGAAGTTCAAGCTGTGTATGATTTCTAAGGCTTGCAGCTATCAGTTTGGTCTGCCATGGATTCTCAGCAGATAGCCCGGTAACCCAGTTCTGTGAGGCAATAACAGCCATCTCTCCTGCTCCTGAACCGTCGCCAAGTTTATTGTTAATCATATAAGCACCAACCCTTCCAAGGAAGACATTAAGATAATCAGGACGCGCTACCCTTGTTACAAGAACATTCTCCCGGGCACTGAACTCAAGAGTAAAATTGATCCTGACTCCGGAATCCTTTAGAAGCCGGGCTCCAATTAAACCCTCAGCAGTGTAAGGCACTTTAACAATAAATTGTTCCGGACATATTTCGTGATATCTTTTACCATAAGACAGGATAGCCTTTATATCATGAGCAGTGTCAGTATGAAGCTCAACACTAACGTATCCTCCGAACTTCTGGGCAAGTCTCAAACCATGACGTGCATTTAAGATAAATGCAATCTCCTTAACTCTCTCCTCCTGTGGCAGGTCCCTTACAATGCTTTTTGCTTCAGAGATAAAAACATCATATATGCCTTTTTGTATCTCATTGTTCAGCAATGTGTTATTAGTTGTAAGAGCACTCATTTCAGCCGACCAGTTAAGTTCAGCCTCCTCCATATCACCTGTATCAAGCCAAAGTTCAGTACCTGTCTTTCGAAGTGATTCCCAAAAAGGATCCTTCTTACCAGTAACATGTTTTTCGCTAAGATTTTTCCAGACAAAATCGCAGATTCGTGTATTAATATCAGCCATAGTTTCTATTATTAATAAGGTATCAATTAGTTTCAATTCTTATTAGCAAGGTTAAGAAGATCATCACCAGTTGGTTGTTGAAATACTTTAAGGCCAAACTCTTCGACTATTGCAAACAGGTGTTCGAAGATTTCAGACTGAATATTCTCAAAGGGAGTGAACTGATTATTATTAGTAAAAACAACCAGCTGCAGCGGCAGCCCATTTCCTTCAGGAGCTCTATGCCTTAAAATCACTGTCTGAGTACTATCAATTAATGGGTGGTTCTTCAGATAACTTTCAGTATAGAATCTGAAAACACCCAGGTTAGTCAACTGTGATGAATTGAAAAACGGACCGTCGGGATTACTCCTGCTTTCAAATCCAGAATTTGATTTCGCTCCATACGATTCTATAAACTCTTTTAATAAAGGAATATGACAAAGCTTATCCTTCAGTTCAGTGTCCAAAAACCTTATGCTCCGGATATCGATGAAAAATGATCTTTTTATCTGTCTTACTCCGGCTTCCTCCATACCTGTCCAGTTCTGGAAAGATTCATTCACAAGTGAATAGGTTGGCAGAGTAATTATTGTTTTATCAAAATTCTGAACTTTAACTGTGTTTAACGTAATATCTGTTACAGTACCGTCTACTTCACGACCAGTGATAGTGATCCAGTCACCTACTTTCAGCATTTTATTGGCAGAAAGCTGAATACTTGCTACAAGACCTAACAGAGTGTCCTTGAAGACCAGTACCAGTACTGCAGCCATTGCACCCAACCCTGCAACAAGCGTCGTTATATCTTTTCTGAAAACTACAGATACAATTACAAGTACAGAGATTATTACGACCAGGATTTTTAACAGCTGTACATAACCTTTAATGTGTCTGTGCTGAGAAATAGGAAGAGTATTATAAATCTTATGCCAGGCTTCAATGAATGAGTTAATAACAACAGTTCCGACAATGACCATATAAATATATGCGAGCTTATGAACAACCACAAGGCCTGTTGGATAAGATTTAAGTGCCCATCCTGACATAAACCATATAACCAGGGCAGGAGCGAAATGAGACAACCTTGAAAATACTCTTTGCTCCAGGAAAATATCATCCCATGTTGATGTTGTTGTTTTTACTATCCTCGTAACAACCTTCAGAATTACAGCTTTTGCAATCAGGTTAGAGATCCAGCTTAAGAACAAAACAATGATTACCAATGCAATCGTACTGAGCAATGATGCAAGACTGTAGCTTAAACCTGCCTCGATGAAGAACTCCTTAAACCAAACCGATGGATCATTCATTAACTGCATAACAGGCACAAATTATTTTGTGTCAAAAATAGATAAATTATTAATTCGTCTGACCGAATATTTTTTAGCTTTGCAGGATTCAGCGAAAAAATATCTTAAAATGAAACCATTCCTGACACTGATACTATTAAGTTGTTCAATATCTGCAATAGCTCAGAGTAACTTTGATAAATATTTTATTAATAAAGTTTTGAGATTTGATTTTATGCTGGCAGGCAACAGCCAGAAAACGTCTGTTTATCCTGTAGGTATAAAACAGGAGCCCTTCTGGGCAGGGTCAAATGTAAACCTGACTGATCCTTTTAATTTCGGAAATTTTAAATACGATGTTTATGATGACTCTGAAAATGTTCTTATATATTCAAGGGGCTTCAGCCCCTTCCCAAAAAACAAAGTCAGGTTTGTATTAAGTTTTAGAGAAAGGGATGGCTCTTTTTCAAAATTATTTGAAAATAAAATAGATCCATCAGATTATTTCATCTTAAAAGAGAATCCTGTAAATGTTGACATCACAAAAATATATGATGGAGGAAACCCCAATAATTGTGTTGATCTGGCTTTTATTGCAGAAGGCTATAAAGCAGATGAAATGAATAAATTCAGGAAGGATGTAAAAATGATGGCAGATATTCTGTTTGCTGAAGTCCCTTTCAGTGAATATAAGGACAAATTTAATATCTGGGCTGTGGAGGCCATATCGCAGGATTCAGGAACCGATATTCCCGGTGAAAATATTTATGTTAATACGGCTTTAAATTCAACTTTTTACACATTCGATCTTGACAGGTACCTTACGACTCTTGACATTAAATCAGTGAACGATTATGCCGCTTCAGTTCCACACGATAATATTGTTGTACTTATCAACAGCAAAAGATATGGAGGTGGTGGAGTATACAACTACTATAGCGGAACGACCACAGACCATTCTCTTTCACCTAAAGTATTTGTCCACGAATTCGGACACGGGTTTGCGGGTCTCGCAGATGAATATTACTCATCTGAAGTTGCCTATAATGAGTTTTACCCTCTCGATACTGAGCCATGGGAACCAAATATTACCACAATGGTCAACTTTGAAATCAAATGGAAAGATCAGATAGCAAAAGAGACACCGGTGCCCACTCCATCAGAAGAAAGATATAATAAAATAACAGGGTTATTCGAAGGAGGCGGTTATTCTGAAAAAGGTATATACCGGCCTGAAATGGAGTGCAGGATGAAGAGTAATAGCCCCAAGGGATTCTGCGCCGTCTGCCGGAATACAATAAAAGAGATGATAGAATTTTATATAAAATAATGGACTAAACTCTGTGTACCCCCTGTTTTTATCTGTGTACAAATATTCTTCATACACAGATAAAAACAATGAAGACACAGATGATCTACTATTAATAAGACTACTTGCCTTTTTTGTCAATAACATAAAACAAGACCAGGCTGAGTCCGCCAAAGAAGAAGATCATTGACAGGTAGCATACATCTTCTGCCATCATCGATAACGAATCAAGAAGGGCTCCTGCAAGTATCCCCGCTGCAATACCCATGAAAAACATTCCGATTTTCAGGGTGAATTTTCCCCAGCTGAATGACCATTTCATTCCCTCTCTGCCTGTATTGAAGAGAGAAGCATCTGCCCCCTTTTCAATCAGGGCCATCCTCTCCTTATTCCGGTTGGTGTAATACACATAGAGGATTCCAAAAAATGTTGCAAATAATGCGATAAATACGATTGCTGCTTCCATGATTAAAACTATTGGTTAATGATTCTTTTGGCCTTTAGACAGAGGAGTGCCGGATCCGGTTACAAAAATCTGAATAAATATTTTTTTGCCTTTTCCTGTAACCAATTATTAACTTTACCCGTCAAAGACCCGAAATGGCATATAAGGGAGATAATTTATATATAGAAGAGGTACTGGAAGGAAATACAATTGCTTTCAGCTACATCGTTGACCGACATAAAGATAAGGTTTTCAATCTGGCATTCAGGATATGTGGCAGCCGGGAGGAGGCTGAAGAGATCGCTCAGGATTCCTTTTTAAAGGCATTCCGGTCACTTGGTGGCTTTAAAATGCAGAGCAGTTTTGCCACCTGGCTACACAGGATTGTTTATAATACTTCAATTTCGTATGTCAGGATAAAGAAAAAAGGAATTCTCTCACTTGAGGATTTTCCAGCTGATGCTGCGGATTTTTTAGGTACCGGCGCAAGTGAGGAAGATGCAGAAAAGGAATATAGAAATACATTGGTTAACTTTGCACTTCAGAAGATCAGTGAAGAGGAAAGAGGTTTGATAAGTCTTTATTATTATGAGGAGATGTGTACTGATGAGATATCAGAAGTCACAGGCATAAGTAAATCAAATATAAAGGTTAAACTTTTCAGAGCCCGGCAAAAGATGCATGCAATAATTGAAAAAGTTGAAAAGAAAAAATTAATATGCCATGAATAATCAGGAAAAATATAAAGAAGATCCTCTGAGGCAATATTTTAACCCCGGAATGATTGAAAACCCTCCTGACGGATTCACCTACAAGGTAATGACCAGAATACAGTCTGAACCTGAAAAAGGGAGGGTGAAAAAGAATCGACTTACGAGAAATATTATACCTGTAACATCAACTTTTGTTACCGCCCTGCTTATAATTGCAGCTCTGATAATTCCAGCCGGAAAAAGTAATACAGGCTTATTAACTTTGCTGAATCCATTTCGGGACTTTAGGTTTCCGGAACTCAAACTAAATTTCGACTTTTTATTCAACTTTAGTCTGCCTGACTGGCTACCTTATATATTCGTAAGTATCCTCTTTCTTTCTATTCTTGACAAAGCTCTTTTCGGATTCTTCCACAGGGATAATAGCCGGAATTCGGCAAATCAGGAAAGTTAATTACTATCGCATTTAAAATACGATAGTAATACCAAAATTCTACTAAACCCTGATGACTTTAATGGTTTACTAACCTGTAAGATATTACAGGCTCTCCTCTACCTTTGAATTTAGTCCCTTGGCATTAAGTGACTTACTCATTGCATTAAGAACTTCAACAACTCCAATCTTTACCTCACAACTTCCTTTGAAATGAACAATCATTGCACATTGTTCAGCCTGGACAGGATCATGACCACAAACCTCCACCAATGATTTTATAACATGACCAAAGGTATTGATATCATCATTGTAAAGAACAAGAGTACCTGACACTCCACCGTTCTTCAGTTTATCATCTTTACGTAATGTTCTTTCCTTCATTCCAGATCCTCAAATAATTTTTTTGCCGTTTCCAAAGGAACTTCTTTCGCCCCGAGGAATGCAACTACCCTGGCATCCCTGTAACCATTCCTTATCAAAAGATCAGCATACTCTTCAGCGCTTTCAAAAGTAATAAATTTCCCGATCAAATATACAATAGAACCATCATCAAGATGCTGAATATCTAATCCTCTTGTGCCTGCAATCTTTTTTATTCCTTCAAGAACATCATCTTTGGGAGGTTTAATTGCCCGTAATGCTTCTATCCGGAATGAAAGTGCAGGAGGTATAGTGTCAGTAGCAACCTCCTGCGCTGTTTTAAACATGCTGATAAATGGTTTATTCCCCCACTCCAGTTCCAGAATTGCTGCCCTGTCAGACGAAACCGGTTTATTTCCGATAAATGCTACTACAAAGGCGTCCTTAAAACCCTTTCCTCTTACTGATGCAAGAGCTTTATTTGCGTCTGCTGATTTCCGGAACATTCCGGCATAATAATTTGTTTTATCAGTGCCTGGAAGTTTAAAACCAAATACAGGTGTTATTCCCTTAAAATAGGCAGGTGAAACATAATTTCTGAATACGGCGGTCTGAATACGATAGATGAGACCTTCAGGTACCTCAGGATCAATTACTATCTTTTCATCAGGGTCGGTTACCGGTTTAGCAAGGATTTTGAAAATGGCAAAAGTCGCTACCTGTTTCCTAACAGCAGGAACAGGCAGGTTAAGTGAATCTGGTTTTTTAGCTTCTTCCTTTGCTATTTTACTGGTCAAACTCTGCACCGAGTTTTTAATAAAATCACTATCTGCCTTTACTGAAGAATCTGTTTTTACAACCTTAACATCTGGGATGACTGAATCTTTTGGATTAGAAATTATCTGTTGCTGCCTCATTGCATTTTGGGCTTCAGTAAATTTCTGATCAGCAGCTCTCTGATAGGAAGAGGCAAGAGATTCATTGACAGTGATTTTTGCTCTTAACGTTGATTTTTCAGATGGAGTTAGCTTATCAATTGATTGTTTCTGTTGCAATACTAAAGAATTTACAGAATCAGCCTTCAACTGAAATTTAATGGCATCATCCAGGATCACATCATACTCAGCAGGCAGACTGATTTTTTCAGAAGGTACCCTGTTTTTTGGTCCTGTTTCGGTCAAACTGAGATGGGAGTCACTCTGATTTTTGAGATTCTCCTTCTCAATATTTTTAACAGGTTCAATCTGCTTTATATTTGCATTTTCGACAGCTCCTTTTCCTTCAGTACATTGCCTTACGAATTCCGGGACTCCTAATTCCCTGGCAGCCTTTTTACCCGCCTGATCAGTAAATAAGTCATACGAAGCCAAAGCATCAGTGAACTGTCCGGCCATCTGCTGAGCTCTTCCAAGATAAAAGACCGCATCAGATGGCAAAGTTTTAACAACTGCCGCACCCTGAAGTGCCTGTTTTAAAAGTGCTGTGGCTTCTGCAGGGTTACTGCCAAGTCTAACCAGGCATACTCCTGAATAATATTTATACAGTGGATCCTTTGAGTATGTTACAAGCAATTCTCTGAACTGAACGTATGCCTGCTCATAATTCCCTTTTGAAAACGCTTCCAGCGATGATTGACGCGTAGGTTTAAGCTGATCTGTCTGTGAATAAAGTTCAAAAAAAAATGAACTAATAACAAATATCAGCAAAAACAGGACAATCTGCTTCCTCAACATAACTCCTACAGAAAATAGCTCTTTCACAAAAATCTTATTTTCAATGTATTAACTAATGTATTAACCGATCTTACTTCTTATTTATGTTAATAACAATTAATCAATTTTTTACAAAAAACGATTCAAACTTCGTAAATTTACCCGTAATAACAAAATAAACAACCTATGATACAATTAAAAGTGGGAATGAAGGCACCTTTCTTTGAGGGTACTGATCAGAATGGCAACAAAATAAGCTTAAGTGAATTTACCGGGAAAAAGTTGGTGCTATACTTCTATCCTAAAGATAATACACCAGGGTGTACGGCAGAAGCATGTGATCTGCGGGATAATTTTGAATCTCTTTCAAGTCGGGGATTTGCAGTGGTCGGTGTTAGTCCTGACAGTGAGAAATCGCATAAAAATTTTGCAGGGAAATTTTCATTGCCATTTTCAATTATTGCAGATACTGACAAAAAAATTCTTAATGATTATGGAGTCTGGGGTGAAAAGAAGATGTACGGAAAGAGCTATATGGGTGTTATCAGAACTACTTTTATTATAGAAGAAAAAGGGATTATTGAACAGATAATCACTAAAGTAGATACTTCAGATCATACTGAACAAATATTCAGTTTGTATAAACAATAAAACCAATAATATGAGTAAAGAGAGAAAAGAAATAAACAAAGAGAAGCTTAAGGCTCTGGAGGTTACCCTTGGAAAAATTGAAAAGGATTTTGGGAAGGGAACAATAATGAAGCTGGGTGATCATGCTATTGAAAATATCCAGATTATCTCAACAGGATCAATAGGACTTGATGCTGCTCTTGGAATTGGAGGGTTACCACGTGGAAGGGTAATTGAGATTTACGGACCTGAAGCCTCAGGAAAAACAACCCTGGCCATTCATGCTATCGCTGAAGCTCAAAAAAACGGAGGCATAGCAGCTATAATTGATGCAGAACACACATTTGACCGTAATTATGCAGAGAAGCTTGGTGTTGATATAGAAAACCTCCTCATTTCTCAACCTGATAACGGCGAACAAGCTCTTGAGATTACCGATAACCTCATCAGATCAGGTGCACTCGACATTGTTGTAATTGACTCAGTAGCAGCACTTACCCCAAAGGCGGAGATAGAAGGTGAAATGGGTGACTCAAAAATGGGTTTGCAGGCCAGATTAATGTCACAGGCATTAAGGAAACTTACAGCTAATATTAATAAAACAAATACATCATGTGTTTTTATCAATCAGCTCAGAGATAAAATTGGTGTCATGTTTGGCAATCCTGAAACCACAACAGGTGGAAATGCACTAAAATTCTATGCTTCTGTAAGACTCGATATCCGCAGAACAAGCCAGCTTAAAGATGGTGAAGAAATTATTGGCAGCCGTACAAGAGTTAAAATTGTTAAAAATAAACTTGCCCCACCATTTAAAAAGGCTGATTTCGATATACTTTACGGAGAAGGGATTTCACAACTCGGTGAGATTGTTGACCTGGGTGTTGATTTTGAGATCATTAAGAAAAGTGGATCGTGGTTCAGTTATGGAGATACAAAACTGGGACAGGGACGAGATGCAGTTAAACAGATACTGAAAGATAACCCGGAATTATATGACGAACTAAAGGAGAAAGTATCTGAAGCCCTGAAAAAATAAAATTTAAGTTTTAACATATCTGCTATGAAAAAATATCTTTCTCAGGTATTTCTGCTGGTATTACTTTATTCTGCATCATGCAAGCAGCAGACACCAGTCGCATTAAAAGCTGATAACCAGCCACATAACAAACTTACTGAAGAAGAAAAGGCTGGTGGAGTAATGACACCTGAAATTATGTGGAAATTCGGCAGACTGGGAACTTTTGCACTTTCTCCGGATGGTTTAACAGTAATATATACTGTAACAGATATTGACCTTCAAAGTGAAAAAAGGCAAACTAACATATTTAAGTTGCCTGTACAGGGAGGTGATCTGGTGCAGATGACAACTGATGGAGGCAGTTCACCTCAGTGGTTTAATGATGGTAACTCAATTGCCTTTGTCGCTGAAGGTAACCTTTGCACTATGAATGCTGATGGTTCTGATAAGAAAACTGTTACGGGATTAACTGATTTTGAGATATTTAACATATCTCCATCAGGAAATAAAATATATTTTACCAGGAGAGTCAAACTTGATCAGACAGCAAATGAGAAACACAATTTTCCAAATGCGAAAGTAAGAATTATTGATGATCTCATGTACAGGCACTGGAACAAATGGAGTGATTTTTCCTACAGTCATATTTTTGTTGCATCATTTAACGGAAGTTCTGTTTCCTCTGAAAAAGATATTATGGAGGGTCAGCGATTTGAGTCGCCAGGAGCTCCTAACTTTGAGGAAGGAGAAATCTCATGGAGTCCTGACGGAAAATTTATTGCATACACATCCAAAAAACTTAAAGGTCTGGCTGATGCAAAAAGCACAAATTCCGATATATACCTTTACGACCTTTCATCAGCGAAAAAGATAAATATTTCAGAAGGAAACATGGGATATGATAAAAATCCTGTGTTTTCTCCCGATGGAACCAAAATAGCCTACCAAAGCATGGAAAGAGATGGTTTTGAAGCAGATCTTGACAGACTTTTCCTGTATGATATAAAGGAAGGGAAACGTTCATGGATCTCAAAAGGATGGGATTTTGATGTTGAGAATATTACATGGTCTGATAATCAGACAATTTTGTTTACCTGCGCCCATCTTGGCACAGCCCAGCTATTTAAAACTAACATCTCAGCGTATGGTATTGAAAAAGTAACTGAAGGTATTCATGATCTTGGTCCCCTCAAGATGCAATCAGGGGTGCTTGTTTCAGGGCTTGTGTCTATGTCTATGGCTCCTGAATTAGCTGTCATTGATTTAAAATCAGGCGAAGTAAAACAGGTTAGTTCTATAAATAAGGAGATCTATGAATCTATAAAGATGGGTAAGACAGAGGAGAGGTATATCAAAACAAAAGATAATAAAGATCTCCAGATGTGGATTATTTATCCTCCGGATTTTGATCCTTCTAAAAAATATCCTGCATTATTATTTTGTAAAGGTGGTCCGCAAGGTCCTCTGGGACAAAGCTGGTCTTACCGATGGAATTATCAGATGATGGCTGCAAAAGGCTATATTGTTATTGCCCCCAACAGGAGGGGAAATTCCGGATTTGGACAGGAGTGGAAAGAACAGATTTCAGGTGATTATGGTGGTGCTAACATTCAGGATTATCTTGATGCAACCGATGCTATGGCCAAAGAGCCATTTGTAGATGAAGAGAGGCTTGGTGCAGTAGGAGCCAGCTATGGTGGTTATTCCGTTTTCTACCTCGAAGGAATGCATAATGGCAGGTTTAAAGCATTCATTTCACACTGTGGAATGTTTAATTTTTCAAGCTGGTATGGATCAACGGAAGAATTATGGTTTCCTGATAAAGATATTGAAGGTCCTTACTGGAATCAACCAAAAAGTTATTCCTACTCTCCTCACCTTATGGTTGACAACTGGGATACACCTATACTCATAATTACCGGAGCAAACGATTTCAGGATACCGTACACACAAAGCATGGAGGCATTTCAGGCTGCGCAATTACATGGAGTTCCCAGCAGATTATTGTTCTTTGAAGATGAATACCACTTCGTTACAAAACCTCAAAACGCAGTGATCTGGCAACGTGAGTTTTTTGAGTGGCTGGAGACATATCTGAAATAGAATTACTTTAATGCCAATTTATGAATAAGGAGCTGAAAGCAGATTGAACACTATCTGTACTTTCTCTTCCATAGGCAGACTACCATCAAGCCAATTAATCTTTATACCACGCTTTTCCATCCCCCGGAACCAGGTCATCTGCCTCTTTGCAAACTGGTGGATGGCAGTCTCAAGCTGACTTACCATTTCTTTGTAGGATAATTTACCTGAAAGATACAATGTGATAAACTTATATTCAAGGCCATAATAAATCAGAGTTTCCCGGTTAACACCTTGTACTATAAGTTTTTTTACTTCATCCACCATTCCATCCGCCAGCCTCTGTTTAAGGCGATCTGATATTCTTTTTCGTCTTAAATCCCTGTCGATCAATACACCTATAATCAGAGACTTAACTTCAGGAAACTCTGTCGATTTACGTTTCCTGTTCCTGCTGAAATGTTCAATTTCAATTGCCCTGATCACCCTTTTCTTTGTGTCAATATCGGTAATATTATGAAGATTTTTATAGGTTGCAAGAATCTCACGTAGTTCAGCGATAGTTTTTCTCTCAAGGTCAATTCTGAAACCGCTGTCAGGAGGCACCTCCAGCATTTTGTATCCGCTTATAATGCTATCCGCATACATTCCGGATCCTCCACATACCACAGGAAATACATTACGAGTCCTGAGACTGGAATATACCTTTAGAAAATCACGCTGGTACTCAAAGACATTATACTTATAACCTGGATCAGCTATATCGACAAGATGACAGGGGATCCTGGTATTACCGATTATATAGTCATTGTAATCTTTCCCTGTTCCCAGGTCCATTCCTCTGTAAACCTGTCGGGAATCTGCACTAATTATCTCACCACCTATTCTGCTGGCTACAGCCACTGCCAGAGATGTTTTTCCCGAAGCAGTTGGACCAAGAAGGACTAAAAGATCATAGATTGAGTTCAATTCCACAGGTTTCAGTTAATGATTACAGCAGGAAAAGCAATTTACCATAAATTTATTTAATTTTGTCGGGCATTCAAATCTGATTTTTTATGAATTATAAATTTTTCCTCCAAGGGATTAAAAATATTATTATAAACCCGGAAAAGATATGGGAACCTGTTATTTCTGAAACAAGTCATGAAATTCTTATCAGAAAGAATTTTTTCATCCCATTGGCTATTCTTGTTTCGCTTTCCTCAATAGCCGGATCATTGATCTTCAGAAATACTGAGTTATCTCCTTTATATTCTGTTCTTATCGGAATAAAAAGCTTTGTTCTTATAATGTTCACTGTATATGCCACTTCATATATTCTGGGCGAAATTACATTCCCTCTGGATCTTGGAAAGGATTTTAATACTTCCTTCAGGTTAATAGTATATTCTTTTACCCCATTTCTCCTTTGCGAAATTGTAAGCAGTTTATTTGAGTCGCTTCTCTTCATCAACATAATAGGATTGTATGGTTTATATATTTTCTGGATTGGTACTGAGAAATTACTCACCCCTCCACAATATAAAAAGATGCCTCTGCTCATAGCCGCAACCATATCATTATCGGTTATATATATTGTTACAAATCTGGTTCTCTCAAACCTTACAGACAGGATCTATTTTGCATTATTCGCTTGATCAGTTCATATGAAAGGAGGTACAGGAAATATTGTCATAAAGAATAAAAGGGCATCTCATGATTATGAGTTCCTGGAAAAATTTATTGCCGGAATCAAACTATCAGGAACTGAAATAAAATCCATAAGGCTGGGGAAAGCAACCATTCCAGACTCATATTGTTTGTTCGAGAATGGAGAGCTATTTCTGCGTGGTATGCATATTTCAGAATACTGGTGGGGAAATCTTAATAACCACGATCCTATTCGAGACAGAAAACTTCTTTTAAATGCGCGTGAATTAAGGAAAATTGAAAGAAAAGTTAAGGAAACGGGGCTGACCATTATAGTAATAAAAATATTTATAAACGACAGAGGACTGGCTAAGGCTGAAATAGCTATTGCTAAAGGAAAGAAGGAATACGATAAACGAGAAACACTCAAACGTAAGGATGCTTCCAGGGAAATGGATAGAATGCGTAAAGGATGAAAAGTATTCTCTTAAAAATACAAAGACTTACTATGGTAAAATTCTCCTCTTTTTTCTAATGAAGGCAGCAGAATAAATTCACAATTATTACATTTAATTAATTGTATCCCTCCGAATCGTGAACCTTAAATTAGAGATTAAAAGTTTGGACTCAACAAGTATCTGGAATAGAAATTGACAATATAATTAACAGCTTCATCTGATGTATCAACTAGTGTAAACAGGTTTAAATCGTCTTCCTTTATCGGGAACTTACCTATCTTCCTGGTCTGAATCAGAGTTATAGCCTCAAAAAGTTCATCGAAAGTTCCGAATCCACCCGGCAGGACAATAAATCCCTGGGCATACTTCATAAACATAACTTTCCTGATAAAGAAATGGTCGAAAGTAATTAACTTGTCATTATCTATATATGGGTTAGGATGCTGTTCGAAAGGAAGATCAATATTGATACCTACAGATTTTCCTTTTCCACGGGTGGCTCCTTTATTTGCAGCTTCCATTATACCTGGTCCGCCTCCTGTAATAACTCCATAGCCATTCTGGGTTAGCTTAAAGGCAATATCTTCCGCAAGTTTATAATACTTATTATTATGATGAGTTCTTGCCGAACCAAAAATTGAAACACAAGGACCTATCCTGGCAAGTTTTTCAAATCCCTCTACTAATTCC
>JFJP01031710.1_pt1 | contig 25248 bp, 24 predicted proteins | sample 431651 | NCBI WGS metagenome assembly JFJP01 (sample SAMN02602958, study PRJNA72255) | Microbial mat metagenome, whole genome shotgun sequencing project. | biome: fresh water; feature: sink hole; material: water; isolation source: purple microbial (photo- and chemosynthetic) mats found in...
GATTTTCTTCTGTGTCAGGATTAATAAATTTTTCATAATAACTGGAAAATTGCGCAATTCTATCCAATTCATTTAATACAGTATCGAATTTATCAACCCGTTGCTTTAGCATTAAATAGACATCACTTTTTTTAACCAACACACCATTACTGGTTAAATAATGGCGCATAAATTCCGTTAAATCATCGCCTAAAGCGTGCTGCATAGGTTGCCAATAAGTATTATAAATTTTTTCTTGCTTATCATTAGAAATACGCATGAAAAAATAATTACGAATTAAATCGGCTTGTGATAATGACCGTCCTTTGGCATTTAAGCTTTCAAAAACTAAATAAGGGTTATCGTCATGTTCTAAAATAATATTAACGACAGATAAGCGTGAAACAATTATTTTATTTAACTTTTCAATATCTAGTTTATATTGTTTGATTTTTCGCTCAAAAAAATGATAACACTGCGTAATTAATGAGTCTTGATAGGTATTTTTTAAAATTAAAGCCATAAAAGCAGGTCGGTCTATTTGTGTAGGCAATAATTTATAAAAATCATCGTCATCACTAAATTCATTAACTAGCATGGTTTTTTCAATTTTTTGCGCCAGCCGTTCGGTTTCTGCTTCTTGAATAGCGTAATCACGCAACAGCATTAATAAAATAAAAAGTGTGGTTAAACGTTGCTGACCATCAATGAGAAAAAATTTAGTAATTCCCAACGGATTCGGAGCAGCAGGCATAATGACCATTGAGCCAATAAAATGAGAGTGAGCATCTTCATTTTCATAAAGCCATTTCAAATCTTCAAGCAAGATGTCCCATTCTTTCGTTTGCCAACTATAAGGACGTTGAAATAAAGGAACGATATATTGCTTTTGCCCTTCAATAAGTGCTTGAAAATTGGTTTCAGATGCTTTCATGTTTTATTTTTCTCAAATTAAAAGTTGTCATTAATTACAACTCATCAACCTCCAAGCCTTGCAACGCCTGTTTACTATCTGACCAACCAAACCCAAAATGAACCCTACTATTTTTTAAATAAGGTTCATCAAATAGCTAGGAATTAGTGTTTAGATTTACCGTCAGTTTAGAAACAAAAGAACGCTTGCTTTAAGGCAAATGGTCAAGCTCGCTGCCTTCTTTGACAGGCACCATCAAGTCTTCAGGGCAAACCCCTAACATCAATGCCGCAGGGCTGGCGACAAAAATAGACGAATAAGTACCAAATACCACACCGAATAATAGCGCGATGGAAAAATTATGAATGACTTCACCACCTAATATAAATAGCGCGAATAACACTAAAAACACAGTAAACGAAGTCATAATGGTGCGGCTTAAGGTGACATTAATTGAAATGTTCATAATTTCATCGGTTGGCGTGTCTCTTAACAGCAAAAAGTTTTCCCGAATTCTGTCATACACAACGATGGTGTCGTTTAAAGAATAACCAATCAAAGCAAGAATGGCAGCCAGCACGGTTAAGTCAAATTCTAAGCCAAACACTGAAAAAACCCCCATTGTTACAATCACATCGTGAAAGGTAGCAATCACAGCCCCTACAGAAAATTTCCATTCAAATCGCCAGGCAACATAAATCAAAATCCCAATCGTTGAATAAAGCAAGGCTAAAAAACCATCTTCGGTGAGTGATTCACCCACTTGCGGTCCTACAAATTCCACCCTACGAATCTCAACGGTTTGTTGTTTGTCTTTATTGATGGCTGCCAAAACTTTGGTGTTGACCTGTAGATTGGTCATGTCTTTGATAGGTTTTAAGCGAATCAACACTTCTTTAGTTGAACCAAAATACTGCACACTCGGCTCGTGAAAACCCGCGCCATCTAAGGTGACACGCAATTGATTCAGGTCAGCCCCTTTCGGATAACTGGCTTCAACTAATACCCCACCTGTGAAATCCAAACCTAACTTTATTCCATTAACGGCTAATGAAACAATGGCAATTAGCATCAGTAAGCCAGAAAAAATAAACGCATAGTTGCGATTATCCATAAAACGAATATTTCGTATCATTTTTTATTCCTTAAGTTTAAATGGATAACTTTTCAATTTTCCGGTTGCCATACAGCCAGTTCACCATCATGCGCGACCCCATGACGGCGGTAAACATGGAGGTCAGAATGCCAATAGATAAGGTAATTGCAAACCCTTTTACAGGGCCTGTACCAAAAATAAACAGCATTACAGCGACTAATAAGGTGGTTAAATTTGAGTCAAAAATAGTGGCAAAGGCTTTTTCAAACCCTAAATAAATGCTGGTTTGAATCGCTGTACCTGAACGCATTTCTTCTTTAATCCGTTCATAAATCAACACGTTAGCATCCACTGCCATCCCCATTGTTAAAACAATTCCTGCAATGCCGGGTAAGGTCAACGTGGCTTGTAACATCGACAATAAGGAAATCAATAGCGCAATGTTAAATACCAAGGCGATGTTAGCAATGACCCCGAATAACTTGTAATACACCGTCATAAACACAATCACCAAGCCTAAACCTGCTAACGCTGACATCACGCCTTTGTTGATATTGTCCTGTCCTAAGCTAGGCCCTACCGTGCGTTCTTCAACAATTTCAACAGGGGCGGCTAATGCGCCAGCTCTGAGCAATAAGGCTAAATTCCGCGCTTCTTCAGGGCTGTCTAAGCCTGTGGTTTGAAAGCGTTTGCTAAACGAATCACGAATCGTGGCAACGCTAATGACTTTTTCAATTTTTTCCCGATGATGGACTTTTTTGCCATCAATGATTTTATTTTCAGTTTTGTATTCAATAAACACCACTGCCATCGGTTTACCCACGCTTTTTTGCGTGACTGTTCCCATTTTTTTTGCCCCCAAACCATTCAGGGTGATGGAAACCGCAGGCATCCCATCTTGGTCAGGTACATACGCGGCATCGACAATTTCTCCGCCTGTGACAATCACATGACGGTCTAATAACACGGGGTTGCCGTTGACGTTATGGTAAATTCGACTGCCCACTGGCACTTCGCCATCAACCGCTTTTTGTAAATCATGCTCAACATCGACTAAGCGATATTCCAGCGTGGCGGTTTTTCCTAAAATATCTTTAGCCCGCGAGGTGTCTTGAATACCAGGCAATTGCACCACAATCCGATTATCACCTTGCCGTTGAATCACAGGTTCGGCGACACCGATTTCATTGACCCGATTGTGCAACGTGGTAATATTTTGATCAACCGCATTTTTTTTCAAATCCGCTTGTTCTTTTTCTGAAATTTTAACCAAGATTTCATTGGCATTGGTCGCCGATTCATTCACATCCAAATTATGAAAATCCCGGTCTAAAATATCCAAGGTTTTCACTTTGTCGGCGGTTTCTTTCAGGGTGATTTTAATCGCACCCTTGTCTTTTGCCACCGACTCGTAGCGAATTTTTTCAGTGCGCAATAAAGTGCGTACATCTAATGTATAGCGTTCTTCGGCTTGTTTAATTGCCGCCGCCATATCGACTTCCAGCAAAAAATGCACGCCGCCGCGCAAATCCAAGCCTAAATACATCGGATTTGCTCCAATCAGGCGTAGCCATTGGGGTGTCGCGGGGGCAAGATTTAAGGCAACGGAAACCTTATCGCCCATTGCATCACGCAATGCGTCAGCCGCTTTGAGCTGCACATCGGTATTGGCAAATCGCACTAAAATTTGATTGTTCAAAAACTCAAGTTGTTTTATCGGTAAACCCGCCGCGCTTAAATTGGATTTTATTAAATCAACGTGTTTTTGTTCTAATTTAACGGTGGAAACAGGGGCAATTTGTACGGATGGGTCGTTGCCGTATAAATTGGGTAGGGCATAAATAAGCCCAATCGCAAAAGCGATAAGAATCAGTAAATTTTTCCACAAGGAGAAATGGTTTTGCATTTTTGTTATTCCAACAAGTAAACCTGCGTGTTTGAGTCAAACAAACACGCAAGATGCTATCTAACACGAAAACGGTTGTTAAGTAATGAGTCGAAAGTTATAAAGGATTGCTAAATCCCCCTAACCCCCTTTAAAAAGGGGGAACTCTCTCCTTTTGTAAAGGAGGGCAGGGGTGGATTTCAAAATCTAACTCTCTAATAACTTATCTGTTTCTACTTAAGCCCGTTTTGCTAAAGAGGATTTATTGACAGTTTTGTAAGTGCCTTTGGGCATCATAGACGCAATGGCATGGCGTTGAACTTGAATAAAGTTATTTTCACCCACTTCTAATTTCACAAAATTATCATCCACTTCCGCGACTTTGCCTAAAATTCCGCCGCTGGTGACCACTTCTGTGCCTTTACTTAATGCAGAGAGCATCTCTTTTTGTTCTTTGGATTTTTTAGATTGGGGGCGAATAAATAAAAAATAAAAAAACACCAATATGGCTGCTGGAAATAGCATTCCTTCTATACCCGGTTGAGCAGCGGCTGCCGCAGGTTCTGCCAGTGCATCAGAAATAAAAAAACTCATGGTCATCCTCAGTATGTCGTTATTATTTAGGGTGAAAGTCACTTTATGTGTGACTTAAAAAAGCCTGCCATTATGCCACAGTTGGCACGGGCTTTTCTCGTTGTTGATAGAATTGCGCAACAAATGCGTTGAGTTGTTGTTTTTCAATCGCCTCACGCAAGCCTTGCATCAATTGTAAATAGTAGTAAAGATTGTGAATTGTGTTAAGCCGCGCCCCGAGCATTTCTTTGCATTTATCCAAATGTTTTAAATAGGCGCGTGAATAATTTTGACAAGTATAACAACCGCATTGTTCATCTAATGGGCGGGTATCAAATTGGTATTGCTGATTGCGAATTTTAATCACTCCCGTGCGGGTGAATAAATGTCCATTGCGGGCGTTGCGGGTTGGCATCACACAATCGAACATATCAATCCCGCGCCGCACCGCTTCAACTAAATCTTCAGGTGTGCCAACCCCCATCAAATAACGCGGTTTGTCTGATGGCATTTTCGGATGAATGACATCTAAAGCCGCCATCATTTCTTCTTTCGGTTCACCGACAGAAAGCCCGCCAATCGCATAGCCATCAAAACCTAACTTGATTAAACCTTCAATGGATTCTTGGCGTAAATGTTCATACATTCCGCCTTGCACAATTCCAAATAAAGCAGCAGGGTTATCAGCATGGGCGGTTTTGCTGCGCTCTGCCCAGCGCAACGAAAGCCGCATCGAATCGGCGGCTTGTTTTTCTGTGGCAGGATAGGGGGTGCATTCATCAAATATCATCACAATATCCGAGCCTAAATCCCGCTGTACCTGCATGGATTCTTCAGGCCCCATAAAAATCGCACTGCCATTAATGGGGGATTTAAACGTCACGCCTTGTTCGCTGATTTTGCGTAACGCCCCTAAACTAAACACTTGAAAACCGCCTGAATCGGTTAAAATCGGCTTTTGCCAGCGCATAAAATCATGTAAATCACCATGCGTTTTAATGACTTCTGTCCCCGGACGCAGCATCAAATGAAAAGTATTGCCTAAAATAATTTGCGCCCCCACGCCTGTTAAGTCCTCAGGCGTTAAAGATTTGACTGCTCCATACGTTCCAACAGGCATAAAAATAGGCGTTTCAACCACGCCACGGGCAAATTTTAATTGTCCACGTCGCGCGTAGCCATCGGTAGTCAGTAACTTAAATTCCATAGCAAGCCTTCTAAAGCAAAAGGTCAACGATTATACGTTTCAAGGATGAAACAGACAAACTCACTCACCATCGTCAATTTCACAATCATCTAATGTTGGAATCACTTGATGTTGGCATTCAATCCCTGCGGTTTGTAACGCTTGCTTCATACAATTAACTTGTTTATCTAAAACATGGATGTGGTCGAGCATTAAATTAATTGCATGGGAAATAGGGTCGGGCATATCGGCGGTTGTACCATAGGCATCAAAACCGATTTTATTAGCAATCTGATGACGCTGTTGTTCTGCTGATTTTTTTTTGCCATCGACTAAATGGGCAGGAATGCCAACCGCCGTTGAGCCTGCTGGGACACTTTTTAACACCACCGAATTTGAGCCAATTCGCGCTCCTGCACCAATTTCAATCGGCCCTAAAACTTTTGCCCCTGCGCCAATCACCACCCCATCGTGCAAAGTGGGATGACGTTTGCCTTTTTTCCAACTTGTTCCACCCAACGTTACCCCATGATATAAGGTGCAGTCATCGCCAATTACCGCTGTTTCACCAATTACCACCCCCATGCCGTGGTCAATAAAAAATCGCCGTCCTAATTGCGCCCCCGGATGAATTTCAATGCCTGTCAGCCAGCGTCCAAGATGAGAAATAAAACGCCCGAGCCAATGCCAGTGCCGTTGCCAAACAACATGGCTGACGCGGTGAATCAAAATGGCATGAAAGCCAGGATAACAGGTCAAGACCTCAAACACGCTTTGTGCAGCGGGGTCACGGTCAAAAATGCAGTGAATGTCCTCTTTAATTCGACTTAACATAAGGTTATTTTTGATTATGATTTTGAGCAAAACGCAAAATACCGCGCAATAAATCCAACTCTTTGCTATCAAGCAAAGTGCGATTATAAATTTTGCGCAGTTTTCGCATTAACGATTGAGTTTTTTCAGGTTGTAAAAAGCCAATATCTGCCATTGTTTGCTGCAAGTGTTGATAAAACGACTCCATTTGTTGCGCGGTGGCAAGGGGGGATTGTTCCTTAAGCGCGGCGTTTTGCTGTTTTTCATGCGCGGTGACAAATAACTCATAACATACCACCTGCACGGCAGCGGCTAAATTTAACGAGCTGTAATCTGGGTTACAAGGAATTTTTAACAAATAATGGCATAAATCCAATTCGTGATTTTTCAGTCCTGAATTTTCTCGTCCAAACACCAAAGCAATCGGCGTTTGTGCGGGTTGCTCTAAACAAGTCTGTGCGGCTTGACGGGGGGAAATTTCGGGCCAACTGACAGTGCGTGACCGCGCACTTGCGCCAATCACCAACTGGCAATCGGCAATGGCTTCTTGCAAAGTGGGATAATTTTGTGCGTGTGCCAACACATCATCTGCCCCTGAAGCGCGAGCGGTTGCTTCGGCACTGGGAAACACTTTAGGGTTGACCAAGCGCAACTGACTGACCTGCATATTTTTCATAGCGCGTGCCACGCCACCAATATTTCCAGGATGCGAGGTTTCAACTAACACAATTTTTAGAGAAGATAGCAAGGTTTTTGCTCTTTAAAGATGAAAAAAACGGTAATTTTAGCAAAAGATTTGTTATCCTAAGCGGTTTTCTCACAGCTCATTACAAACTTACCCTTATGCACCCAATGCTCACTATTGCCGTTCGTGCGGCGCGGAATGCGGGCGATTTGCTTCGCCGTTCTGCTGATAACGTTAGTCAATTAACCATTACCCAAAAAGAACGCAATGATTTTACCAGCGAAGTGGATTGGAAAGTCGAACAAGAAATTATCAAAGTGTTGCGTGCTTCGTTTCCAGACCACAGTATTTTAGCCGAAGAAAGTGGCGAGCAAGGCAACAGTGATTCGGTGTGGATTATAGACCCTTTAGACGGTACAACGAATTTTTTACACGGTTTTCCCCATTATGCGGTGTCTATTGCCTTGAAACAAAAAGGAAAGTTAGAAATTGGCGTGGTTTATGACCCTGTTCGTGACGAATTATTTACCGCAGAACGCGGGGGTGGGGCAACCCTGAATAATCGTAAAATTCGTGTTACCAAACCGACCAGTTTAAAAGGCGCGTTAATTGGTACGGGCTTTCCCTTTAAATATCAACAACATTTAGACGCTTATTTAAAAATGTTTGCCGCATTAACAGCCGATACAGCGGGCATTCGCAGAGCAGGTTCGGCGGCATTGGATTTGGCTTATGTTGCGGCAGGACGAATGGATGGATTTTGGGAAATTGGCTTGCGCCCTTGGGATATGGCGGCGGGAATTTTATTGATTCAAGAGGCAGGTGGCGCGGTAACGGATTTTTCGTTTAAAGACCAGTTTTTGCAATCGGGTAATGTGATTGCAGGCAGTCCTAAAATGCACCAAATGATGTATCAAGCCATCGAACCCTTTGTGAGTAAAGAATTAAGTTAATAAAACACAAATCAGCGAAGTTGGGCTAAGGCAAACAGCCCAACTTTTTATCACGCCTTTTGCAGATGACAGCTTTTGTTTTTAGTTAAATAACCATCGGCTTTCACTGGGATGTGTTCGGCAATTAAAATCGCCCCTAATTCTGCCATCGCTTTTTGATACACTTTGCGTTTGAAATGCACCACATCGGTTAAGGGATGCCAGTATTCGACCCAACGCCAGCCATCAAATTCAGGCTTGATGCCACAGTCAAACCGGACATTCGCCTCAGAAGTAATCAGTCGTAAAATAAACCAAATTTGTTTTTGTCCTATGCACAAAGGGAGTGAATTGCGGCGAATATAGCGTTCAGGCAATTTGTAGCGCAACCAATAGCGAGTGCGCCCTAAAATTTCAACGTGTTCTGCTTGTAAGCCTGTTTCTTCCCACAATTCTCGATACATCGCGGTTTCGGGGTCTTCATTATAATCAATTCCACCTTGTGGAAATTGCCACGAATTAACACCTTTTCTTTTTGCCCAAAACACGCGACCCTCATCATTGCAAAGGATAATGCCGACATTGGGTCGGTATCCTTTCGAGTCTATCATGTTAAAACCTGTGTTGTTTGCACTGGCTAGGTGTTTGATAGGCAAAATGCTAAAATCAAAACATAGCTCAGGTAAGTAAATTAATGCCGCCATTGTTCCATAAATAAGGCACTGAGGCTATATCCTTTTGGTTATTTATTTTCAGGCAGGTTTCATTGTGAGTTTGGCGATTTTTGATTTAGACAACACCTTGATTGGTGATGATAGTGACTTTTTATGGGGGCAGTTTTTGGTTGACCAAGGCATTGTGGATAAAACCTATTATGAACAAAAAAATGCCCAATTTTATCAAGACTATAAACATGGTGTGTTAGACATTGCGGCGTTTTTACAATTTTCTCTCCAGCCTTTAGCCGCGCACGAACCTGCGCAATTGTATCGCTGGCGCGAGCAGTTTATTACGCAAGTGATACAACCTGTTGTGTTAAATGCTGCCTTGGAATTAGTCGAAAAACATCGCGCTCGCGGTGATACGTTGTTGGTGATTACCGCGACCAATCGTTTTGTCACAGAGCCGATTGTTAAACTGTACGGAATTGAAAATTTACTGGCGACACCGCCTGAGTTTAAAAACGGGCGTTATACAGGGCAGTTTGTCGGTGTGCCTTGTTTTCAGGCAGGCAAGGTAACGCTTTTGGAACAGTGGTTAGAAGAAACAGGACACGATTTGCAGGGCAGTTATTTTTACAGTGACTCGCATAATGATTTGCCTTTACTGATGCAGGTAGACCACCCTGTTGCGGTGGATGCTGATGAAAAATTAAGCAGCTATGCAACTGAAAAAAACTGGATGCAGATAAGTTTGCGTGGGGCGGATTGTCCTGAGGTTTTTTTATAAACAAGGCGGGAATAAAAAATGCAATCAAAAACAAATCGTTGTCCAGTTTGTCACGGCGGTCATAAACAACACGGCACAACTGTTTTTAGTGTTGAATTAGGTTTTGGTGTCGTTGTGGTGCGTAATGTTCCAGCTTTGGTATGTGATTTATGCGGTACGGATTGGCTGGAAGATGATGTTGCACAAGCACTGGAAAGTATCGTTAAAAAAGCACGTTTAAAACATCAAGCCGCTAAAATTAGCTTATGGCAGGAAGAAGTTCAAGTTCTTACCGCCTAACAACTCTAAAGTTAAATCCTTAACCGAGAAATTTTTTAGAACTTCTTATGCTTAAAACACCGCAATATTTGCTTGAAATCACTCGTTAAGCAGAGCTTAAGTAGGCATTCCTAAATAGAATTTGGGAACGAGAAATTTAAGGTTTTAAAATCCACCTAACCTCCTTTACGAAAGGAGGGAGTAAAGTCATGTAGGGTCAAAAAATGTCGAAAATAAAGGAGGAATTATGTCGGTCATAAGTTATGAAAGCGATGTCGTGGCGTGGGCAAATCAACAAGCAGAGTTTATTCGCAATAAACAGTTTGCATTGCTCGATTTAGAAAATTTAGCAGAGGAAATTGAAGACGTGGGCAAAAGTGAACAGCGCGAATTAGCCAGCCGCATGGCAGTGTTATTGCAACATTTGTTGAAATGGCAGTATCAACCGGAGCGGCAGGGAAAAAGCTGGCAGTTGACGATTAAAAATCAACGGGAATGTATTAAACGTTGTGTGCGAAAAACACCCAGTTTCAAATACTGTTTAAAAGATGAAGACTGGTGGGCGAATGCGTGGCTTGATGCCAGAACGGGCGCGGAAAAAGAAACCGGCATTGGCTTTGACCAATTTCCAGAACAGTGTCCGTGGACGGCGGAGCAGATTTTGGCAGAGGATTGGTTGCCGAGCAAGGTAGCAAGGTAGCCCATGGAATGGAATACGGGACAAATGTAACAATAATCGTCACCTTTCTCGTATTCCGCTTTCTCGTTCCCAAAAGGAGGGAGCTTCCCCCCCTTTTTTTAAAGGGGATTAGGGGGATTTAAGGTTTTAAAATCCACCCCAGCCCTCCTTCCAGAGATTGTAAAAACACTTTCCACGCTATACTTAACTATTTCTCAACCAACAACAGGATATATCCATGTTCAATGTTAAAGCCTATTCCGCTGTGAGTGCGACATCCCCGCTGGCTTCTGCCATCATTCCAAGACGTGAACCAACCGAACGGGATGTGCAAATCGAAATTCTTTATTGTGGTATTTGCCACTCTGATTTGCATTCGGTGCGTAACGAATGGAGTCAGGTTATGCCGACGGTTTATCCAATTGTCCCAGGTCATGAAATCGTTGGGCGAGTGACTCAGGTCGGTTCTGCTGTTACCAAATTCAAGGCAGGTGATTTGGCAGGGGTTGGTTGCCTCGTTGATTCGGATCACACTTGCCCCAACTGCCAAGATGATATGGAGCAGTTTTGCCCAAATCAGACGTTCACTTTCAATGGGGTAGATAAACATCTCGGCGGCGTTACTTACGGTGGCTACTCTGAAAGCATCGTTGTGGATGAACATTTTGTGCTGCATATTCCCGAAAATCTTAAACTAGCTGGGGTTGCACCGTTGCTCTGTGCGGGAATTACCACCTACTCACCGATGCGTCATTGGGGCGATATTAAAGGCAAAAAAGTCGGCGTGGCAGGATTGGGCGGACTGGGTCACATGGGTGTCAAGTTTGCGCGTGCTTTTGGTGCGCACGTTGTAGTTATTACCACCTCGTCCAATAAAAAAGAAGATGCGCTGCGCCTAGGCGCAGATGAGGTTATTGTTTCCAGCCATGCCGATGAGATGCAGCAGCACGCGGGAAGCTTTGATTTTATCTTGGACACCATCGCCGCCGAGCATGACATTAATGCTTATCTCAATCTGCTGGGTCGTGAAGGGAATATAACGCTGGTCGGCGCACCTGAAAAACCGCTGGAAGTTTCAGCGTTTGCCCTGTTATTCGGTCGCCGTAGCCTTTCTGGCTCGCTCATCGGTGGGCTTAAAGAAACGCAGGAGATGCTGGATTTTTGCGGTACACATAATATTACCGCTGATGTTGAAATTATCCCGATTCAGAAGGTCAACGAAGCCTATGAACGCTTGCTAAAATCGGATGTCAAGTACCGCTTTTCTATCGACATGGCTTCTTTGAAAACCAACTAAACGCGATGTTCTGTCAGACAGGACTGATTTTAACAGGGACGTTAATCGCTGATAAAGCTTATATCCTGCTGTTTTTAAAAGACAAAAGTCGAACATCGCGGAAGAAAAGTTTTATAAACTAAACCGTACCCCTACCCAACCAGCACGCGGTGCGCCTGGCGAAATAAAGCGTCCATCCGTATAAGACGGGCCTAATAATTCATCGGCTTGTCCATATACCCCAAACGAGTTGTATTTGCGGTCAAACAAATTAGTGACCCGGGCAAATACGCTAACGTGGGGGTCAAGTTTAACCTCGGTGCGTAAATTAAATAACCAATACCCCGCTAACGGTTTGTTATTATTGGCCTCATCACCGCGTAAAAATTGCGCCCCGCTGTAAATCCCATCAACGGTTAAAGAGGCTTTTTTCCACACCTCTACCCCTAACGAAGCTTTGAAGCTATGTTCAGGTAACCCAGGAATTTTTCGCCCTGATTCAACCGTTACCGCTTGTGCCGTATCGAGTGGATTTTGCGTCACAAAACTATCTTTAAAACGAGCGTTTAAATAAGTGTAATTGGTTGAAAAATGCCAATCATCTATGTCGCTGAATAACTGCTCATAATGGGCAGTCAGTCCTGCTTCAATTCCCTGCCGGCGGGTTTGTCCAACATTACTAAAAAAACCGTTGCTGATGTTTTGTCCATTGCGATTAAAAATAATGTCATTAAAATTAGTGCTACGAAAATAGCCCAAATTCCATTGCCCTGTGACTTTGGGAAACAACGGTTTTAATTCTCCCCGCACGCCTGCTTCCCAGGTTTTTGCTACCACTTGCGCCAGCGGTGGGTCAGCTAAAAACGCATTCGGTAATTTACAGGGGTCATTCGGGTCAGCGCAGCTTAATTCCATCGGCGTAGGCGCGCGTGCAGATTCGCTGTAATTGCCAAACACGGTTAAAGCAGGATGCACTTGATAGGTCAAACCTGCGGATGGGTTAAAACGATTAAAGGTATGCTGTCCTGTTAATTTATCCACCCCGTTGATATATTTATTTTCCAAACTTAATTTAGAATGGTTGTAGCGACCTGCCACTGTTAAGGTCAGTGCCTCAGTCAACGAAAGCTGCTCACTAAAATACGCGCTATAGGTTTCGGTATTGGTATTTAAGCGCACCCTGTCATCTTGCGTTAAGACATTGCTGCCAATTGTGCCACGACTCGGGGTTAAACTTGCCAATTCGGTATCGGCGGCAAAATGCACATCGGCGGTATCATAACTGCCCCCGACAATTAAATTACTTTGATGTCCGAAAACCGCTTGGGAAAATGCCGATTGCACACTAAAACCGCGACTGCGCATATTGGTTTGATTGGTATTGTTAATCGCGCCTTCTACGGCATTACTGGCAGCAACTTGACTACCATTTATGTCAATAATTGGGGTGTCATGTGCGTCACACATCAATTCTGGGTCAAAGTCGCAAGGAATAAAATTGCTGGTATCGCCATTAAACGAGCGCATTCTGTTTTGCCGAAAATACGCATTGGCACTGAGTTTAACTTTTTCGGTCAATGCGTAACTGGCGGCGACTTCAGAAAAAAACATCCGCGTAATGGTTTGGTCAGGATGGGTAAACACCGCGTTGCGCGATTCGTTGAAAAGTTGGGTTGGCACCGCACCATTGCCTTTCATCCGATTGTCATTTGATGCCAGTGTGACATCCACCGAGCCTTTATCACCGCGCCAGCTAAAGCTCCCTAAAATTTGTTTTGCCGCTGTGCCTGAATAATCCCGCCAACCGTCTTCGTTGAAATTGCGTAAATCTAAAAAATAACCGATTGTGCCGTTATTCCAGCCGCTGGTTAATTCTTCATTATGTCGTCCCCACGACCCGCCTGATACTTCAAACTGATGCCCCTGCGCAGAAAAGCCAGTTTTGGTTTGAATTGCTAATGCCCCACCAAGGGTATTTAATCCATAAATAGGATTAGACCCTGCGTGCATTTCCATTGCTTGAATTGAACCTGGGGGCAATAAATCCCAATTCACAGAATCGCCAAACGGCTCGTTAAATCGCACCCCATTCACATACAGCGACAAGCCTTGTGGCATTCCTAACAACGGTGAGGCAACAAATCCACGGTAATAAATATCAGGTTGAAGTGGATTATTTTGTGCTTCATTAATGGTCACACTGCCCAAGTGTTGATTGAGATAATCGGCAACCGAAATGGCTTGCGATTTTTGTAGTTGCTCTGCGGATACTTTCTGCACAGTGCTGGGACTTTTGTTCTTGGCTATCGAACTGCCTGCTAAGGGCGTTGCACTGATGATTTCAATGGCATCTAATTCCATTGTAGGTTCATCGGCTTCTGCCGCCACGCTCGTTGTGAAATAACACGCACTGATTAAATAAAATACGCTTGCTGAGATTTTTTTCATTGCCTCCCGCTCCAGTAAAGTTAAGTAAAAGCAACGATTGTAGAGAAAATAACCGCTATAGCCTAGGCTAGGCAGAGAAAAGGGAATTTTTCCTACTGGCTCTATTGCCCCGTTATAATGCTCTTTTTTAGTCACGCACCCGATGCTTAACCGATGAGTATTTTCAAAAAACTCGCTTCACAAACCGCGATTTACGGACTCAGCAGTATTTTCGGTCGTTTCCTCAATTATTTGCTCGTTCCACTGTACACCTACTATTTTTCCGCCGCACAATACGGCGTAGTGTCTGAGTTTTACGCCTACGCCGGATTTTTCTCGGTGTTTCTATTATTCGGTTTTGAAACGGGCTATTTTCGCTTTCGCAATAAACAACAGCCGGAAAAAGATGTGGTGTATTCGACGGCGTTGATTTTTATCTTATTGATAAATAGTTTTTTTTTCCTGTTATTACTGGCACTGAATCAACCGTTAGCCAACGCGCTGCATTATGCCCAGCATCCTGAATATTTGCGCTGGTTTAGCCTGATTTTAATTTTAGACGCGGTCAGCGCGATTCCGTTTGCACGGCTACGCGCCGAAAACAAAGCCTTGCGTTTTGCCGGCATTAAAGTATTGGAAATTTTAGCCACCATCGCGTTAAGCCTATTTTTCATTGTCTATTGCCCCACAGCGCAATCCTCGCAAACGTGGGTGAATTTTATTTATGACCCTGCGATTGGCGTTGGGTATATTTTTATCGCGAATTTATTAGCCAGTACCGTTAAATTTTCCCTGTTAGCTTCCCAATTCAAAGGCTTACGTTGGGGTTTTGATTTTGCTCTTTTCAAGCAAATGCTGCGCTACTGCCTGCCGATGGTGGTGATTGGCTTTGCGGGGATTATTAACGAAATGCTCGACCGCGCATTGCTGAAGTATTTACTGCCTTACGACAACCACACCAATATGCAAATGCTGGGCATTTATGGCGCGTGTTATAAATTGTCGATTTTGATGACCTTGTTTATTCAAGCGTTTCGTTATGCTGCCGAACCGTTTTTTTTCGCCTATGCCGATAAAAATGACGCACGACCGATTTATGCGCAAGTGCTTAAATTCTTTGTCATTTTTTGCGTTTTCATTTTTTTACTGGTGATGCTGTATCTGGATTTTTTCAAATATTTTATCGGTGCAGAATTTCGCGCTGGCTTAAGTGTAGTGCCGATTTTGCTGCTGGCAAATTTGTGTTTGGGCGTGTATGTGAATTTGTCGATTTGGTACAAACTGACCGACCGCACTTTAATGGGAGCTTGGGTTTCCTTGGCGGGAGCGACATTAACGGTGGTGTTAAACTGGCTGTGGATTCCGCTGTATGGCTACGAAGGTTCGGCATGGGCAACCTTAGCCTGTTATGCTTCGATGGCGATTGTTTCTTACGGGTTGGGACAGATTTATTACCCTGTTGCTTATCAAGTGGGGCGGGTGCTTGCTTATATTAGTTTAGGCATTGGGCTGTATTTTGCCCATTTACACTTAACATCTGTTATTCATTGGCAGCCGTGGTTATTGTCCAGTGCCTTGTTATCGTTATATTTATTGACTGTGAGCTTATTTGAATTACCTAAACGAACTGCCTAAGTTGTTTTTTAAAAATAGAGTATTCAACTAAACCACCCCCTTTTTTAAAGGGGGGATTGAGGGGGATTTTAGTTTTCAATAAAATCAAGCCTAAAATCACGCACTTTATTATAATGGGCTATTAACCGATTTTTATTGTAAACCAACGAGGGATACCCTAATGACATTCAGCATAGCCGAGCTTTTTTCTCAACATGGCGAAGACAAATTCACCCTGCATGAAAAATATCTTAATAACCAAATGGTTAGAGTATTACAAACTATTGGCTATGACCGCACTTATAAAAAAGCGATTGGGCAATATCTGTATGACGCGGAAGGCAATGAATATTTAGATTTACTCAGTGGTTTTGGCGTATTTGCGCTTGGACGCAATCATCCAACCGTGGTGAGCGCGTTGCAAGAAACTTTAACCCTTGAATTGCCGAATTTAGTGCAGATGGATGTGTCGCTGCTCAGTGGCTTGTTGGCAAAAGAACTTTTAAAAACCACCCCCGATAATTTAAGCAAACTGTTTTTTTGTAATTCAGGCACTGAAGCGGTTGAAGCGGCGATTAAATTTGCTCGTTACACCACCAAACGAGAAAAAATTATTTTTTGCGAACACGGTTATCATGGCTTGACAATGGGGTCGTTGTCATTGAACGGCGAAGAAATTTTCCGAGAAGGCTTTGGCTCTTTATTACCCGGCTGTAGTGCGGTGCCGTTTAATGATTTGGAAGCCTTAGAACACGCGCTGCGTAATAACGATGTTGCGGCATTTATTGTTGAGCCTGTGCAAGGTAAAGGCGTGAATGTTCCCGATGATATTTATTTACCCGAAGTGCAGCGGTTGTGTAAAAAATACGGGGCGTTATTTGTTGCCGATGAAGTGCAAACAGGCTTAGGGCGAACAGGCAAATTTTGGGCGATTGAGCATTGGGGGGTTGAGCCTGACATGATTTGCATGGCAAAAGCTCTTTCGGGGGGATTTGTGCCTGTCGGTGGCGTGGCAATGACCACAAAAATTATGGATACCGTGTTTAATCGGATGGACAGAGCCGTGGTGCATGGTTCAACTTTTTCTAAAAATAATATGGCAATGGCAGCAGGATTGGCAACGCTGGAGGTGATAAAAGCCGAAAAATTGGTGGAAAACAGTGCAGCGTGTGGGACTGAAATTATTAATGGCATTAATGCCTTAGCGACAAAATATGAATTTTTAAAAGAAGCCCGAGGCAAAGGGATGATGATTGCCATTGAGTTTCAAGCCCCGAAAAGTTTAGCATTAAAAGCGGCGTGGGCAATGTTGGAAGCGGCAAACAAGGGCTTGTTTTGTCAAATGGTAACGATTCCCTTGTTTAAACAACAACATATCCTAACGCAAGTGGCAGGACATGGGATGAATGTGGTGAAATTATTGCCGCCGTTAACCCTGACAGCGAAAGACCGTGATTATATTATTCGTTCCTTTGATAAAGTTATTGCAGATACGCATCAAATTCCAGGCTCGATTTGGGATTTGGGTAAAAACTTGGCTTCTCATGCGTTGAAAAATAAAAAAACCAAGTAAGTCATCAAGCGAGAATTATTGGGTATGACTAAATCCTCTGAGCCTCCCTTTGAAAAAGGGGGTACTCCCTCCTTTTTATCAAGGAGGGTTGGGGTTCAAAAGTTATTTTTCTACTTAGTCAATACCGTTTAGATGATATTTTTTCACCCTATAGCGTAAGGTTTCGCGGGTTGTGCCAAGGTCGCGGGCAGCGGCGGTCAGGTTATTGTCCGCGCGTTCTAAGGCGGCTTTAATGATAAATTTATCCATATCATCCAGAGCCATACTGCCATCTAACGGTAAATAAAGACACGGCTGGGAGCTTGTTTTTTCAGCGGCGGCTTGTTTGGGCAATTGTAACCATTGAATAGGAAAGGTTGCGCCATCGGCAAACAAAACACAGCGTTCAATCGCATTGCGCAATTCCCGCACATTGCCGCGCCAGTCGTGTGCTTTCAAAGCGTGCCAAACCGCATCGGGAATGTGTTTAACTTGCCGCCCTGCTTTGGCATTGTATTCCGCCACAAACAGCGGCACTAGCTCATCCAAGTCTTCAATCGCACTGCGTAACGGCGGTAAAATGACCCGAAACACGCTGAGACGGTGATATAAATCCATCCGAAAACTGCCTTGCTCAATCATTTTTTCTAAATCACAATTACTCGCGGCAATAATCTGCACGTCCACATGAATTTCTTTTTCACCCCCTAAGCGGCGCACTTTGTGGTCTTCAATCACTTTTAACAGTTTGGCTTGTAAATCCAACGGCATTTCGCCGATTTCATCCATGAATAACGTGCCACCATCGGCTTGTTCTAATAAACCACGATGCCGACTGGACGCGCCTGTAAACGCCCCCGCTTCATGCCCGAATAATTCCGATTCTAACAACTCACGCGGCAAGGCGGCGCAATTGACTTCAATCATTGGCTGCAACGCGCGTGAACCGCCATAGTGCAAAATTCGTGCGGTTAAGCCTTTGCCTGTGCCGCTTTCACCGCCAATAATCAACGCACTAAATGGCACTTGGGTGAGTTTGGTCAACAATTGCCGCACCTCTTCGGCTTGTTGGCTATGCCCTAAATACGCTTCAGGTGTGTAGCGGCGATGTTCCTGTTTGGCTTGGTCAATCACGCGCCGCTGTATCACAGCACTACGCGCGGCACTGGCAACCACTAAATCTAACCGGTCTAAATCACAGGGTTTTTCTAAAAAGTCATACGCGCCTAAGCGCAATGCGCGGACTGAATCGGGGACATTGCCATAGCCAGTTAAAAATAACCATTCTGCATAATGCAGGTCTTTTTTTACCGTTTCCATAAAGTCCAACGCATTACCATCGGGTAAATTCATGTCGGATAAAATCAGCAGCGGCTCAAGGCGTTTTTTAGATAATAGATTTTTCGCCTCCGCTAAGGACATCGCTAACACCACTTCCCAGCCCAGTTGTTTGTAATGGTGTGACAGTTCAGAGCCTAACAGTTTTTCATCTTCAATAATCAGCAAGGTTTCTATCATGGTGGTTTTCTCAATAAAGGCTATTATGCTGGGCATAATTTTTTTGATAAAGCCCCGCGTCCGCCGCGGGCTTCTTGCGATAAGTGATACACCATTTTTAAATAAATGGTGTACGGTGGTTTTGGTTTTGCCCAGTCTTCTTCAATAATATCAATCGTGTTATCGGTTTTGCTGTAATGCTGTTCTTGACCTGCTAGTTTAGTTGCCATAGGTTGTCGTTTATCAACGTTCAAAGGATACAATGAAGCGGTAATGATACAGTAACACACGCCCCTCGCGGCTGGCGATTAGACAGTTTAATCGTGCCATCACTGTCTTTAACAAACCGCTGTACCATTGCCAGCCCTAGCCCCGTGCCGCGCGTATGACTGGTGCGAAATGGACGAATCCCATAATCAAGCATTTCTTGCGTAAAACCACAGCCATTATCCAGCACCGCGATGAGTAAACCTGTATTAGTTGTCGCCACTTTAATCAACACTTGCCCCGTCTCACTTTCTAATGCGCCAACCGCGTTTAAAATTAAATTTAATAAGGCTTGCCGCAGTCCACTTTCGGGCAAATGAACCCTCAAAGTAGCTGGCACTTGAATTTCTAATTGAATTCGCTCAGGGACTTGATAACGAGTCAGTTTAACTAAATCAGCAATCAGGCAACTTATGTCAAAATCGCTGGCTTTTTCAGGGGTGTGTTTACTTTGATTGAGCATATCGTTCAGTAAGGAGGCAAGCCGTTTTAGCTCTGAACTAATTAAATCTATCCGTTCTCTGTTTTGCGTATCTTTACAATCATGGCGTAAGTTACTGAATGCCATCAAAATACCTGCTAACGGATTACGAATTTCATGGGCTAATTCTGCCGCCACTTCCCCAATAGCCGCGAGACGTTCAGCGCGGGCTAAACTCGATTGCTGCTCCAATAAAGCTTGGGTCGCCATTCTTACTTCCTGCTGTAAAGATTGTGCATACAAGCGTTTTGCCTCTTCTAATTCCGCCAAATAAGTAACCATTTCGTTATAACTGTTAAACACGGGCAATAGTAATGGGTCAAGATGGTTGGTTGTAATGGGCGTAAAATTTTCTTCGGTTAAACGTTCTAATAAATGGCGTAAATCATGCAACGGTTGCAAAATGCGATAGTATAAAAACAACATTGCGCCGATTAAAATCAGCACAAAAGTCACTAGCGCAATATACAGCTCGTTTTGAGTATCCAAATTAATGTTTTCGAGCAGCTCTTCCCGTTGCAACGCTTCGTGGTCGAGTGTTTCGCTCATCATTTTTAAAGCGGCAATCAAATGGGCATTTTTTTCTTTGCTTTCCAATTTTCCAACATCGGTCAACATACTGCGTACATTGGTTAAATTACGCTTTGTTGAGGCGGACAAATAACGATTATCTGCCATTAAGCCATCCATTTCACGCAAGGTTTTAGTCAGGGTAACAGGCTCTTCAATTAGGTGTTCAATTAAAGACTGCTGTAATCCGACAGAAATATTCTGCACTCTGTGGGAATAATCCACATAAGACAGGGCGGTGTCAAAATGATGATGGGTGCGCCAAATCATCCCCCCTAAAATAGCCAATGCCATCAGTAACAGCCCTAAAAATGCCAAGCCGCGTAATTGCGCAGGGCGGTAAAAAAGTGGAGTCATTTTCAGTTGCCTGTCCTTTTTAAATAATCATGCTTTATAGAATTATGGCATAACAAGCGCATTGATAACACGGAGAGGAAATCGTTGCTAATCGCAGCGTAATCTTTGTCATATTTCTCACAATCCTTGGTTTGCTTGCTTGTTGGGTTTACAACAAAAGCGAGTTACTGGCATTATTTCTTTTAAAATCAACAGACTAAAATAATGAGAGCTTGGCATGACTTGTGCTTTATTATCCTGTAAAGCCATTTTTAAAGAGGTCAAGCAAATGCAATTACCCGTATTGAACGATGCACCGAGTGCGAAAAGCGGCTGTTCTGCCAGTTCTTGTGGCACTACAGATAGCCAAATGGACACGTTACCTGATTCGATTCGGGAAAAGGTGCAAAATCATCCCTGTTATTCTGAAGATGCCCATCATTACTTTGCGCGGATGCACGTTGCCGTCGCGCCTGCTTGTAATATCCAATGTCATTATTGCAATCGTAAATACGATTGCGCCAATGAATCGCGCCCGGGTGTGGTATCAGAAGTGCTAACGCCAGACCAAGCAGTGAAAAAAACCATGGCAGTTGCAGCCAATATTCCGCAAATGACGGTGTTAGGTATCGCAGGGCCTGGCGACCCGTTAGCCAATCCTGAAAAAACTTTTGAAACGTTCAGACGGTTAAGCCAAGAAGCCCCCGACATTAAATTATGCGTGTCAACCAATGGTTTAGCGTTACCGGAAGCGGTAGAGGAATTGTCTAAACACAATATTGACCACGTTACCATCACCATTAACTGCGTTGACCCTGAAGTGGGGGCGAAAATTTATCCGTGGATTTATTGGAATAATCGCCGCATTAAGGGTGTGAAGGCGGCGAAAATTCTGATTGAGCAACAACAAAAAGGCTTGGAAATGCTGATTGCCAAAGGCATTTTAGTGAAAGTCAATTCGGTGATGATTCCCGGCATTAATGATGAACATTTAGCCGAAGTCAGTCGCGTAGTGAAATCAAAAGGGGCATTTTTGCATAACGTGATGCCATTAATCGCTGAAGCGGAACATGGCACGTTTTTCGGTGTCATGGGGCAACGCGGCCCTACTCCTGACGAATTACAAAACCTGCAAGATAGCTGTGCCGGTGATATGAACATGATGCGCCATTGTCGCCAATGTCGTGCGGATGCGGTAGGGATGCTGGGTGAAGACCGCGGCGACGAGTTCACGATGGACAAAATCGAGGATATGGAAATTGATTACCAAGCGGCAATGGAAAAACGCAAACTTGTTCATCAAGCGATTCAAGCGGAAATGGATAGCAAACGCTTAGAAAAAGCGCAAAAAGCCGCAGTAAAACCTGCGGTTGCGCCACAAACGCGCCCTGTGTTAATGGCAGTGGCGACCAGCGGTCAAGGTGTCATCAATGTGCATTTTGGTCATGCCAAAGAGTTTTTGATTTATGAAGCCTCACCCGAAGGCGTGCGTTTTATCAGTCATCGCAAAGCCGACCAATATTGCGGCGGTGATGTGAGTTGCGGTGAAACCGAGTCTACGTTGCAAACCACGATTCGTAGTCTTGCAGGGTGTGAAGCGGTGTTGTGTTCTAAAGTCGGTTATGAGCCGTGGGAAATGTTGGAGCAGGCTGGGATTATGCCGAATGGCGAACACGCGATGGAAAACATTGAAGAGGCGGTAATGGCGGTTTATCTGGAAATGGCGAAAGCAGGAAAATTGGATACAGAACAACTGCGAGCAAGCGCGTAATTCGTAGGGTGGGCAGGCTGTTTTGCCCACCATCAAGGATTATTTTCAAGTTTTTAGGTGGGCATGAAAAGCCTGCCCACTACACCCTACATTGAGGTTTCCATCATGGCAGTAAAAATCATTGAACTTTGCACCAATTGCCACGCTTGTTTGCCCGTTTGTCCCAGCCATGCGATTTACGAAACCAAGCCGCATTTTATGGTTGACCCGAAAAAATGCACCGAATGCGAAGGGGACTTTGCCGATTTCCAATGTGCCAGCATTTGCCCGATTGAAGGGGCAATTCTTAATGCGTTGGGTGAGGCGATTAATCCACCTGGTTCATTAACGGGGATTCCGCTTGAAAAAATGGCAGAAGCGATGGCTGAATTACAGGCGCACTAATCATGGCTACCGTTATTTTTTATGAAAAACCCAACTGTGCGAATAACACGCGACAAAAAAAACGGTTGACCGAAGCGGGGCATACGGTTGTGGCTAAAAATATTTTAGAACAGCCTTGGACAGTCGAAACGCTGCGTCCTTTTTTTGGCGATTTAGCGGTGCGTGATTGGTTTAATTACAGCGCACCTGCCATTAAACACGGGGAAGTTGAGCCTGAAAAATTAGATGCACAACAAGCCTTAGCCTTAATGCTTGAAAATCCGCTGCTCATTCGTCGTCCGCTAATGCAAGTCGGAGATGACTATCGGGCTGGATTTGATACTGAAAAAATGGAAGCATGGCTAGGGCTAACTGCCCTGAACACCGAGGCGGACTTAGAAACTTGCTCCCGTTCGACTGAGAAAGGGGAATGCCGCCATGTCTAAACCCATCCTATCCAATTCAGCAGGCACGCTACAAGCCGTGGCGTTATCTGAACGTGTGCATTGGATAGGTGTGTTAGACCCGAATTTGCGGACTTTCGATATTATTTTAAAAACTGCCAACGGTACAACCTATAACTCGTATTTAGTACGCGGCAGTGAAGGCGTTGCGATTATTGACACGGTAAAAGAAGCTTTTGCGGCTGATTTTTTTACCCGTTTAGAATCGGTGGCGCGTTACGATGAAATTAAAGTCATCGTGTTAAATCATTTAGAACCTGACCACAGCGGCGCGTTACCTGAGTTAATGCGCCGTGCGCCGCAAGCCCGTTTGTATATTTCGCAAAAAGCCCAATCCATGCTGAAAGCCTTGTTAAAACAAGACGCGCTGGAATTTACCCCCGTGCTAACAGGCGATACGGTTTCGCTCGGCGATAGAACACTCAGCTTTTTACACACCCCTTATTTGCATTGGCCCGATACCCAATGCACCCATTTAATCGAAGAAAAAATCCTGTTTTCGGGCGATGTATTCGGTTGCCACTTTTGCGATACGCGCCTGTTCAATGACCAAGTGGGCGATTTTCGCTTTTCCTTTGAATACTACTACGCCCACATCATGCGCCCGTTTAAAGCCTTCGTGAATACCGCGTTGAATTTAATCGAACCGCTGTTGCCGTTGCAACAAATTCTCCCTGCACATGGCCCGATGTTGCGCGACCAACCGCAGCGTTATGTACAACGTTATCGGGAATTATCCCGTTCAGCCTTGGAAAGTGACATTGGCGCGGATGAAAAAACCTTGCTGATTTTTTATATCAGTTCTTATGGCAACACGCGCCGGATGGCTGAGGCGATTTATGAAGGGGCGATGTCCATCGAAAAAGTGCGCGTCTCGTTATATGACTTAGAAGGCGGTGAAATCGCGCCGTTTGTGGATTTAATTGAAGGTGCGGATGGGCTGGTGTTTGGTACGCCCACCATTAATGGCGATGCGGTGAAACCGATTTGGGATTTATTGTCTTCGCTGGCGGTGGTGAATTTAAAAAGCAAACTCGGTGGGGTGTTTGGTTCTTACGGCTGGACGGGTGAGGGTGTGAAAATGGTTGAAGACCGCTTGCGTGGTCTAAAGTTGCGAGTTCCAATTCCAGGAATTCGCATCAAACTCATTCCGACCGATGAAGAAATTTATTTGTGTCGTGAATTCGGACTGGAATTGGCACAAGAACTATTGGGGCTTAGAACCGCAAAAGTGATTGATTTGGCTGATTTAGGTTAATTTTTTTAAAACAAATAAGGAGTATAACAATGGCGAAAGCATCAATTACCTTTGAAGATATTAACGTCACGGTTTCAGCACCTGCTGGCACACGGATTATCGAAATTTCTGAAAAAGTAGGGTCTGCCATTACTTACGGTTGCCGCGAAGGCGATTGTGGTACTTGCATTATGAAAGTCAGCGAAGGCTGGAATAATTTAAGTGAGCCGTCAGTATTGGAAGATAAAATCCTGCGGGAAAACATGGCAGGTAAACACAACCGTTTAGCTTGTCAAGCGCAGGTTTTAGGCGGCAAAATTTCAGTTAAACCCGTTTAATTTAACATCTTATAGAGAGGAGTCATTATGGCATTAGTTACTTTTTCGAGTCCTGACTATCGGGATAAAACAGTGTATGCGGTGGCAGGTAGTCATACTGAAACGGTGTTGAAACTGGCACGCGAGAACAAAATTCCCCTTAATTTTCAATGTGAAGACGGCGAATGTGGCACTTGTGTGATTAAAGTCAGTAGCGTGGATAAAAAACTAGAGCGCATGGGCGGCCCTTTGACGGAAAAAGAAAAATCTGTTTTAGTTGAAGTGGGCAAATTAACCAAAGACGAAATGGAGCAGATGATTGTGGATGATTTGCCGTCTAGCTGGCGGTTAGCCTGTCAAATGATTGTGCGTGATGAAGATATTTTAGTCGAATATTAAGACAACTCGACCCTGTCAGGTTGTGATAATCTGACAGGTTTTCAAGGGGGCTAATGATGACAGAACAACACAATAAACAACACATTTATAACCAACTTACCCTATCGCCGCATCCCTCACCCAATCGAGAATGGTTAGCCTGTATGGTAGCCAGTTGGTGTGTCGGTGAAAGCGTGTTGCCTGATTATTTAGGGTTAGAGGCTGCGGATTTTGCAAGATTAAAAAAAAC
>JFJP01037612.1_pt1 | contig 25244 bp, 22 predicted proteins | sample 431651 | NCBI WGS metagenome assembly JFJP01 (sample SAMN02602958, study PRJNA72255) | Microbial mat metagenome, whole genome shotgun sequencing project. | biome: fresh water; feature: sink hole; material: water; isolation source: purple microbial (photo- and chemosynthetic) mats found in...
TTTTGGTGTTTTCAATCTTCGTGTTAATAATACTAATCACGTCATGTGGGTTAATTGAATTATCGGGAACCCGGACAATAAATTGCGAATTAATTGTGTCAGCAAAAACAGTAGAACAACAAGATTTCACAGCATACTTTAATGTTACAGCACCCTCCATTGTTGCTGTTTGTTGTTCCAGTAAAATACCATTACCGATAGTGTCATTTACGAAAACAGCGGTCCCGGAAAACTCTGGTTCAGTAATTCGGATATTTTTAGCTTTTTGACAATTTGCCTGGGCGGTTGAAAAAAGTAAAAACGCCAAGATTAATACAGTTTTTTTCATGGGCTAAAGCTAAGCTTAATTATCCTTGGTTTTGTATTTTACTTCTGCCGAATCATCATCAGGCGGGATGAAACTATCTTCCTCCGGGATGGGATAAGGTTTCGCATTCTCTGAATTTATTATTTGGCCGCATATAGGACAATCTGCAAACCAAGTTATTTCTGTTCCAGAAGTCGATTTTCTTAACGTCCCCTTATCAATTCTTACTTCACCACATTTTGGACAGGTTGCTCTTGGTGCCATAATTAATTCTAGTTAATGGTTAGTGGTAATATTATGTTTATTGACCCATTACTTTTATGGTCTCAATTTTGTTTTTAGGGGCTCAATATCCTCCGATTTCTTTGAACCTTCTTTAGAGATGTGTTAAAAACGTCTGTTTCCTTTATTCCATATCTATAGTGAATTCTTTTGTGCTTCCATCTGGGTTGGTGAAAAGCGTCTCTTCACTGGTATAGAGAATATTCATTTCTCCCCATTTAAGGACAAAATCATTTATCTTAAAGCCTTCAATTTTGTAAAAACTATAAAAATCTTTGATGCTAATGTTATCCCACTCTTTTATATCGAAGATTATACTTATAAAATCAAAATCATCGGTAGATCCTCTTTGATTTGTCCTATAGCGTATAACATTATATCTATTGTCGTCTAAAACATTTAAATCATTATCGTATATTTTATTGAACCTATTAACAAAAAGGTTAAAGACTTCTTGAGATATTTCCTGATTAACAACTTTTGTTCTTATATTGAATCTATCCTTGTACTCTTCCGTATCAAATAGCCTAAAGTCTTCATTTTCAAGAATCATAAGTTATGCTTTTTATAATCTTTAATAAACTTTATTGATTCTTTTTAGATATCTTGCTTTTTCAGATTTGCTTAAGTTGGTTTCCGTGCCAGGAGCCACTGACAATGCTACTAGAAATTCGTCCTCATTCAATGTCAATAATTTGGAATGAATGTTAGCCAACTTTCTATTTTTCAAAAGATCTTTTGATGAATTCCCCTTTTTATTAAACTTTTTCATGTGTATTAAAACTGCTTTACTTATCCTTATAATGTCCTCGTGCCTGTAAGATTATTACTGTTACTATTTCATTATCTATTCGATAAACAAGTCTGTGTTTACTGTTTATTCGTCTTGACCAACAACCGGCAAAGTTGTATCTCATTTCCTCGGGTTTACCCGTCCCTGTCTTTGGATGTTCCGTTAATTCCTCAAACAAAACAGATAGCTTCTTTAACGTTGCCTTGTCTCCCGATCTCTTATGAAACTCAATATCTTCAATAGCAATAGGGGTCAACTTTAACGTGTAACTCATATCCCAAGGAATTTATTAATATCCTCCTTCGGTAATGTTGTAAGCTCTCCTCGTTCTGCCTGTTCAATTGAATAAGCAATTCGCTGTATTATCTCCGGGTCTGCAAAATAGCGGTCAGATTCTGTTATCAAGGTTAAGGCATAAGCTTTACCCTTCCCTCTCTGGACTATTACTTGCTCATTTTTATCAACGAGATCAAGATACATTTTCTGTTTTTGTCTGAATTCTCTTGTATTAATTATCAACATAGTTATTTCCATTTAAATTTTGCGTACCAATATGGTACACAAAGATAGGTGTTTATTTGAGTTTATGCTAATTATTTTGATTTTTTAAACCCTTTCACCCCTACTCCCTCTTTTCTTAGATACCGGTAAATAGTTGACCTGCTTATATTCTGCGTTTCCTCGATAAAGTTAATAGATTCTTTTTGTTTATAGAGCGTAACAACTACAGAGGCTTTTTTCTTGTTGTAAGATCCCTCCGGTCTGCCACCATTTAATCCTCTGGCCCTGGCAGCTTCAAGTCCTTTTATTGTTCTCTCCCGGAGAACATTTACTTCCATCGCCTTCAGGATGGCAATTATTTGGAAGATAGCCTCTCCCATCGGGCTTGACGTGTCAAAAATTCCTTCGGTCAAGCTTTTAAATGCTATCCCATTTTCTTTAAAGTCATTTAAAAGTATCACCAGCTCCCGGGTGGTTCTCCCCAGGCGGTCCACGCTAAAAGCTATTAAAGTGTCCCCGGCTCTGATTTGGTCCAATAGTTTTAAAAGTTCTGGCCGGTTTGGAGATCTCCCGGAAACTTTCTCCTGGAAGATCCTTTCACAACCGGCTTTTTTAAGAGCATCGGTCTGCAAATTCAAATTTTGTTCCTTGGTGGAAACTCTTGCGTATCCATAAATCATAAAAGTTCTATTATGTTCAAAAACAAAGATAAATAGAACTTTGATTAATAGAAAGCGTTAATCGAACTTTATTCTTTTGATTTTATATGATTTTAGAAAGTTTCATTATACGGTCGTTTAATAAAACTTGTTGTTTCCATCTGGTGGAGTCTTCCGTTTCTTGAGCCAATCTGACGACGGGAAAGAACTATACGGCGAAATAAAAGGCTATATGGAATTTTACAATAACAGGAGGCCACATCAGTCTCTAGGGTATAAAAGGCCTGAACAGGTATTTTCCCATGCCGCTTAGATTTCTTTTCCGGCCAATTGGCCGGAAAAGAAATCTAACTTAACATTGTAAGTAAGTTGTCTGAGGAAGGGGAGTATTAAAGCTAAACAGTATTCGAAATTTTCACTTTTGATTTGAGCCTAAGTTAACCATATTCGCCTATTAGCCCCTTTGATTCTACCCGCCTTCTCAATAACATCATCGTTTTCGATCTCACTTAGATTTAAAACAGGCAATTTAGAATTAATATAAATTGCAATAAATTAACACTAAAAATGGAAAAACAGGGTAACAAATTTGACCCTATTCCTATTAAACTAAAAATATAATGAATAGTCAAATTAAACTAGATCGTTTTCGAAAGATCTAAGAGATCTGTTCGAAAAGGGAGTTTAACATCTTTCTAAAGCAAAATGTTAAAAGATTACTTAAACTAACAAAATCAAAACAAATGAAAAAGTTAATCTCGAAAGTGAAGCTTCTTATTATAGTGTTTTTAGTGATTACTATTTTTTTTGCATGCAAGAAAGAAAATACTTACCCAGAGCCTTCAATTTCTCAAGAAATAGCCAAAATTGAGACTATATTTAAAGCAGGTGATGTAAAAATTGAAACGACTCTTCAACCTGGAGAAACTAAAATTGAAACCAGAGCATCAACCGACTACCTTGCGAATCTCCTAAACAATTTTCCTCAGGAGAGATTAAAACCCAAAACCGACTCCAAAACCAGTGATAGAGTAGGTGTAATCGTTGATTATAGTCAAAACTGTGGAAGTTATGATAAATTGGAAATTACAATGGACAACGAAGATCGAAGAAACGCGAATTCATATACTGGTTGGATTGGAGGCAACACTTGGCAAGGAAATGCAGTACTAAGATTTTGTTTAGTGCCAAAAACTGCTTTCCAGTCATCAAAGTACTATAAATATGCCGTTTTGTCCTTGGATTATGAATATATTTCCACAATTGAAAGATTTTTTGATAACGAGGATGGAACAAATATTACTAATGTGAAACTTAATGGAAGTATCTTGAGTCAGCAACAGATTTATGACCAAATAGGAAACGGAATTTATTTAGACGGAGTTAAAAATTTGAGACTTTGCTTTACTGTATTCGAGCAAGATCCTGTTAATGGTATGGAAAGTTTTCCTAGTCTAAGTATCGCTTATGGTGTCTTCGGTTATTTTGGGACTTTTGCTAAAGGAAAGCTTCACACCGATGACGAAGATACAAACAATGCAAACCTTGAGTGGTATTGGTGGCAATTAGTATATGGTCCTGGTGATGATTATTGGGATCTAGTTCATGATATTGTAGAACCTACTGAAATGGGAGCTAATACATCTTTATGGATGACTCGCGTTAGAACGTATTAAAATCAATTTCTAAGAGGCTGGATAAATTCAACCAGCCTCTTAAATTCAAAGTATAATTTATGATTAATTTTTTTATTCCTCTATTTATATTTCTTTTTTTTCTATCTTCTTGTGATAAGAATGCAAATCCAGATACACTCCAAAAGATAGGAACAGTAGGTGATCAAACAATCTATTTAGACAATATCGATCAAACTTTAAGAGATGAGCTATATCAAGAATTATATCAAATATATGTTCTTCGTCTGACAAAACTACAACAAGTCATCAATGAATATATTATTTTATTAGAATCTAAAAGATATGGGGTCTCTGTTGACAGTCTAATCCAATCATTTTTCCTGTGCAATATTAATACCAACGAGGTTCTTAATTTTGCATTATCATACAACTTGGATACAACTAGCTTTTTTGTAAATACTAACAAACAAGGATTGAATATTCAAAAAACTGATTACTATCAAAATCTGTTAATTGAAAAATTTAAAACCTATAAAATTGCTGCTTACTTGGACTCATTGAAAAAACTATATGATGTAAAAATCAATCTACAGCCTCCTAGAATGCCAAATTCAAAATTAAAAGACATTGAATTTGTATATAAAGGAAATCTTGATTCACCTGTCACTATTTTTATAATTTCAGATCCTGACTGCATTAACTGTAGAAAAATCAAGCCAATGTGCGACAATCTTTATGAAAAGTATAAAGAAAAAGTAAAATTTGGATTTTCAGTTTACTCCATGGAAATAAAAAGTACCTCAGTCGCCCTTAAGGCAGCTTCAAACCAAAATAAGTTTTGGGAGATGTACAATTCAATTAGTGAGAATAGTAGAACGATAAACCTTGATATAATTATAAAGTTGGCTCAAGTAAATGGTTTGGAAATGAAAAAATTTTTGAAAGACATGAAAGATTCTTCAATATATCACACAATTTATGAAAACTCTAAACGTATTAACGATGCAGGATTTTATACAACTCCAAGTATAATAATAAATAATAAATTAGTAGGTGACCCGTCTTCATTTCTCGAAATTGAGAATATTATCGAATATGAATTATCAATATATAATGAATCTAGCTAAACTTATTTTAACAATATTTCTTGTTACACTATCTCACAGCTTCTGCAGATCACAATCTTTTACAATTTCAGGAAGGATTACTAGCTCAGAGACCGGGGAGACCATAACAGGAGTCTACATCGGTTTTGAAGGCTACCTGAATACAACAGTCTCTAATGAATATGGTTTTTACTCTTGCAAAGTAAAACCCGGCAAATTAGTATTATTATCTTCTCACCTAGGTTTTAAGAGTTTCAAAGAGGAGATCACAGTTTTTTCAGATACTACATTAGATATCGAGCTTATACCTATAATCTTTGAGATTGATGATGTTGTCATTTCAGCAAACACGCACAATTATATCAGAAGCAATCAAATGAGTTCAATTAATTTAACCATAAATAAGATAAAAGAATTTCCTCAGATAGCTGGGGAAACCGATATTATAAAAACTTTAACATTCTTACCAGGAGTTACAACTGCTAATGAAGGAACAAATAGTATTTCAGTCCGTGGAGGTTCTTTTGGTCAAAATTTAATTATCCTTGACGAAGCAATTATAATGAATCCAAATCATGCTCTGTCGCTCTTTTCAACCTTTAATCCTGATGCAATCAGCTCAGTGGAATTATATTCTTCAGCGTTCCCTGCAAAGTATGGTGGACGCTTATCTTCAGTAATTGATGTTAGAATGAAGGAAGGAAATAGGAAAAAAACAAGTGTGAGTGGAGGAATTGGCTTGTTATCCTCTCGACTAACTATTGAAGGTCCTATTATAAATGAAAAATCTTCTTTCCTGATTTCTGGCAGGTATTGTTATGCTGGCTTTTTAGCTAACCAGATGGCAAATTTAAATTCATTAAGTTCTGCTTTTAAAAAATTCCGGAAGGGTAATGAAATTAACTTCTTTGACATAAATGGGAAGATTAACACAATTGTAAATGAAAAGAACCATTTGTTCATTTCAGGATATTTTGGAAATGATCACTTTTATTTTAAAAATTTCAGTGATAATTTCAGCCTTGATTGGGGTAATCAAACGACAACAGTCCGCTGGAATCACATTTTTACTTCAAAACTATTCTCAAACTCAACATTTACCTATAGCGATTATTATTATGACTACACCCTGAAGAATGATACTCGAAGTTTCTTATGGCATGCTGACATGTCAAATATCCAGTTAAAAACGGATTTTGAGCATTTTATAAACAATAAATTACGAATTGACTATGGATTATTTTCTACACTAACATCCTCCTTACCGGGAATGGTTAAACCAAAAGACAGTTTGTCCGTTATAATTGCACACTCACTGATTCAAAGGAATTCTTTTGAAATCGGTGGTTATTCAGAAATGATTTATAAAGTCATAGACCCTTTGAGTATGAGAATGGGTATTCGTGTGAATTCGTTTTCTGAAATTGGTGAACGAATAATTTATTACAATGATCCTGTAACTAACAGTATTATTGATACAATAACTTATTTAAATGGTCAGAATATAAAAACATTTAATAACCTAGAACCAAGATTTTTGCTTAATTATTTGGTATCATCTCTCACCTCAATAAAGGTTTCTTTCTCAAAAACAACTCAATATTATCATCTTTTATCAAACTCTAACATTGGGATGCCAACAGATATATGGATTCCTTCAGGAATTAAGATTTCACCCCAGCATTCGAAACATTATAATATTGGTTTTTACCATGATTTTAATAAGATTGAAACATCAATAGAGTTTTATTATAAGAGGATGAATAATATAATAGACTTCAAAGACAATGCAAATCTGTTTTTGAATGATAATATTGAATCTCAATTATTAATTGGATCTGCGAATGCGTATGGGATTGAATTGTTCTTAAAGAAAGACTATGGAAGAGCAAAGGGATGGGTTTCCTACTCGCTCTCAAAGGTCAACAATCATATTGATGGTATAAATAACGATAGACCATATTCTCCTGCATATGACAAACCTCATAATATCAGGATTATGGCAGTGTTTGAATTGACCAAAAAATGGTCAATTTCCTCAGCATTTGCCTTTAGCTCAGGAAGTAGGTTGACTATTCCAACCGGTACCTTTAAATATTATGGTGCTTCATTCAATTATTATTCACAACGAAACGCCTACAGGGTACCTGCTTTTCATCAACTGGATATTTCCATATCATATAAAACAGATACCAAGAAAAAGTTACATTCTGAATTTCTCTTCTCAATTAGTAATATTTATAATAGAAAAAATGTTTTTATGATCTATAGTAGGCCAGATGATAATAACTTAGATCAGTCAAAAACCTTTAAATTGTATCTACACGGAATATTCCCATCAATAACATATAATTATAAATTTTAATTCTTTATGCCTAAATCAATATTATCAATATTCTTTTATTTAATTATTCTCTCATCTTGTTCTGAAGAATATAGCTTTGATGTCAAGAATGATGAAGTAAAAATTGTAGTAGAAGGAGCAATTACCAATGAGGAAGGACCTTATTTTTTCAAATTGAGTCAAAGCCAGGGGATCTCAGGAGGTTCAAAAAACACAGGAATTTCAAATGCTTTAGTTATTCTTAAAGATAATGAAGGCAATACTGATACTTTAAATCCTTTACCAAGCATAATACATAAGCATCCCAAATGGTATTATTACTATCTCACGATAAAAAAATATTCTGGAATCATAGACACCGTTCGACTGATAGGTGGTGATATTTCTTATCTCAATGGTATTTATTATACTAATAAAATCAAGGGCAAAATTCATAATCAATATCACCTCTATATTGATTGGAATGGAGTCATTGTTGAAGCAGAAGAGACCATGGCGTTCGTTCCATCTATCGATTCTGTTAGTTTCAGAGAGCATTTCCTAGAGAAAGATGGTCAAAATTATTTTGTACCCTATGTTTTTTTTAAGGAGCCAAAAGACCAAAATAATTATTATATGTTCAATTTTGGGGGTGACAATCTGTACAGCCTCATTTATAGTACAGCTAATGTGTGGCAGTTTTCGATTCTTAATGATAGATTCCTAAATGAGTATGTTGATGGTTATTATTTGGATGATGGAGTGAGTCCTATTGCACAAGTTGATTTTTTTTATTTCAATCAGGGAGAAAAAGCAAAAATCCGAATGCTCTCTATCTCACAGCAAGCATATAATTTCTATGAATCAATCATTGATCAGTTTTCTAATGATGGCGGAGCTTATTCTCCAACCCCAGCAAGCCCACCAACAAATTTAAGTGGAAATGCACTGGGATATTTTAGAGTATCTGCTGTATCAGAACTAAATTTAATTGTACACTAAAATTGTACTAATTAGCTCACATTTCATCCAGTAAAATTGGCCGTCATAAGAAAGCATCAATGATAATAACTTCACAGCTCCCGGTTAACTGCTGGCATGAGGTCATCGGAGAAAAGACTATCGCAGATAAGTCTTTTTCTTTCCCATTGTCTTATAACATATTGCCTAATGTTTGGTGGCATTAAAATTGCTGATTGCGGGCGATTTCCTGTCAAGCTACACAAAAGTTGAAGCTAGCTATAATCCTTGAATAACCTACTGACCAGGCAATTCATTATACGGTTTGTTACGTGCTTTAATTTTTTCACCTAATTCAAAAAATAGTTTTTCAATAGATTCTTCCAATTGTTTATAATTTGCTAATTCTCTGTTTGGTGTGGGTCCTTTAAATGATTCAGTATTAAGTTGTTTGGCTTTATTAAGAAATTTTTTAGATTTTGTAAAATCATTTTTCAAGTAATTAATAAAACTTATTCTATAATAATACCAGCCCAGACTATCATAAAATCTTTTTTGAGAAACATTAGGATTATGTAAGATAGCTTCTAATTCAGTAACGAAACTTTTGAATTTTGAAGAATTGATTTTATTAAATTTTGCCCCTTTTACATTGTAGTAAATGTAGTTGTTTATCAGATAATAATAAACTTTCCGCAGGTATGAATCCTGTTGGAAATCAAGCTCTATTAGAATTTTTATTGACTCTTCCAGTAAACGAATAGCAGTATTTAGTATATAGTTATACTTTGATAAAAAAGATTTCTGACGTGTATTTGGAAATTCCGGTATTATTGGTCTTGTGGAAAATGTGATCCATAATTGAAAATTAGCAAATGACTTTGTCAATTTATACTTATAGTCCTGAATTACCAGGAAATCATCAAATTTCTTTAATAATTCGTTAAATAATGTATGACTTACTTTATCACAATGTACAAGTGCAGCAAAATATATTGAATAAAAGGAATTGTAACTATCATTATTTGCTTGCAAGTTTACGTAATTGGATTTTTCATACAATTGGCAAATTTCTACAATAATATCATATTTGGAATATATCCATAAAACGGTTAAGCCTGCAATTATTTCATTAGGATTTTTATTTGCTTCTGGTTTAAAAATTAGAAGGTCGATCAGCGTTGTAACACTTGTATTAAAACTTTGTGTCTGTTCAAAATCATTTTTATCCAAATTGTCAAAAATAGATTCGATAAGATTATCAATTAATTTATTAACATCTTCTGACAATGAAAAGCGAATAAGCCCAAAATCCAGAGACGGATGATCTTGTATTGGATATATATTTTTTATTTTAAAAGTTTCATCGTAAATATTTTTTAATGCATTAATAATCTTTTTTAATAATGAAGTGTATTGTAATTCATTATCAAACTCACTCATTAACTGTTTTTTCTCATCTTCAATAATTCGGGTGATATTTTCGTCATAAGAATCATAGTAGTCTACAATGTTCTTTATTGCATCTATAAACTCCTTATATCCACCATGCAACCAAACTTTATTAAAGAAATCCAATTCTATATCTGTACCAATGAGTGCTCTGATCTTTTCTTCAATTTGATTCGTATCTTTTAAAAATAAATCATCAGAAATCACTTCGTTAATCGTTGACTTAATAGAATCAATATCCTTAATAATCTCTATTACTAGATTGTCAATCTTGTCAATGTTGAAAATTGGATATATTATAAAATAATCCTCGAATCTGACAACAGGAATGAATCGCTCCGGTTTTTGGGGGTGTGTGTAGGATAAGATAGAGGGGTCGTCTTTAATCAACTCTGTTATTGCAATTCTCAGATACTTACTACTTGTATAAAAAATCGGAAGATGATCACAATAATTTGAATTTTTAAAATTATCTACCTCTTCTTGTAGTTGAGCAATAGCTAATGCATCCAAATAATTTGGTAATCCTTTCCCTTTTCGAATCTTTTCTAAAATAAGCAGACACTTTTGAAATATTGGGGTTTTAATAAGGCTTGAATTATTTATTGCATTAAACGAAAGTTGAATTATCTTTTCTTTTTTTATGAATTTTTCATATCGATTATACCAAAAGAATGGATCAATAACAGAATTTGATTTAAAAAGTAACTTAGAATTTGTCTTCAAACCTTTAACATACTTAACAAATTCACTGGAAGTAAAATCATTAAACAGATTCTTAGGAATTTCCTTTGTCAAGTTAAATATTAATTCACTAAAGATATCATCCTTAGTGAATTCCATTTTATTTGGAAAATCAAGCTTACTATTTGTTAGTTTATAAATAAATTCATCTTGATGTGGTTTCAATAAATGAATATTTCCAAGCCAATTTCTACCTAGAATAGCATGTATCTCAATATTCGATTGAATCTTAAAATTATCCCACTCAAATTTATGATTGTTGTTAAAATGCCACGTACCTTGAATAAAAGAAACAATATCTGACGAATCAAAATAATATTTTCTTTGAAAACCAAAATGATTCATCATTGAGTTTTCGATATAATGATACTCATAAGCAGAAAGGTTATTGTTGGTCATCATAATTTTTCTGATAAATTTGTTTCAATTTTAGATGTCAATTCATGTAAAGATCTAATGGTACTAACTTCTTTATTAAAGCTTTCAAGGTAATTGCCTTTCAATTGAAATCTCCCAATTGTCACCTGATCTCTTAAATTCGGTAAAATTGATGCACTAATCCTTCCTTCCCGTTGTGATAAACTAAACAAATATTCCGCATCATTAGTACTTATTAGACATTGAGCTAAATCTTTTTTTGAATACTTTTTATTGAATTCATTAATAGTCTTTCGTACTTGATCAATAACTGTACTTTTGGGGGGTTCTTTCAAGTGGTTCAATTGTTCATTTACAGTAAAAAATTCATTATTTAATAAAATTTCTTTAACAAGTTCATTGATCCATTGAGTTTTGAAATATTTAAGTTGAAATATCATTTCAAAGTTCTTCTTTAAAGTAAAATTCTGAATTACATCATAAATAGAGGAATTGAACCATTTGATAATTTGATCTTCTGGCTTAGCAATATTGAGAGTGTCAAATTTTTGTAACTCACTCATTATTATTTTTGAGCTTTTAAGCTTGGCAATAATAAACGGGAAGATAAATGGGTCTTTTAATAAATCATAATCCTTAATATATTTATTAATAAATAAGTTTTGTTTTCTGTAATCAAGTAAAAACAATAAATCAATCTTCACATTATCACAGACTTCTCTATTATTAATTAAATCAATTATAAAAGTGTTTGATAATCCAACATTGTTATATCCTAATGTGATTATTTTCTTTATTACCCGTTTAGGATTATTAGTTAAGTTATTAGTAGCTCTAGTAAATAGTACATTTAAATTCTCTGATAACTTTTCAATAAGATAGTAAGGCTGATTTAATAATATATCAAATGCTAATTCATCTAAGTCAAGGTTTTTTTCCGAAGAAAAGAAAAGCTCGAGAAAGTCCTGATCACCTAATAGTATGTAATCAAGCACTTCCTGTAACTCTAATGATGTCAATTGCCAAAGAAATAACTCAAAGGATAATTGTTCTTTGAATTTATCTTTCAAGATTTGATGCTTTTCAATAATATTCATCTTAACTTGGTTTTATAATGAAGCAGTCTACTAAATCTTTAATTGAATATTCATTCCCCCAATTTACTGATTCAGGGAGATCTAAAGCAAGCACATTTAATTCATCAGGAGTCCCATTTACTATATAAAATCCGTAATTAAGTGGGTAAATTAATCCATGTTTTTTGAATGTTGGATTTGTAGGTCTAAAAAAGTCATTATAAGCAGAATCGCAAATAGTGGGCCTTGTTACTGTATCTGTATTAGTAGGAAAAACAAAAGATAAAAACTCCTGATTAACATAGTCTTTGAATCCAAGACCTAATGCTGTCAAAACTTCTGCGGTATAATGTGATTTTAAAAACATGAAAGGGTTATTAGAAAAGGTTTTATTATCCCAAGTTAACCAGATAATTCTACCAATTTCTTTAATCGGAATTTTGTAAAATTTTGGTTCAATAGCTGTAATGTTGTAACTTAGTAAGCTTATGAAATCATCTATACTTAATTTTGTAAATAGATGAGAATACTCGTCTATCAAATAATTTCTAAATCTTCTTTTGGGTATTACAGTACCAACATTAATCGAAGTAACTCCAATGTCACATTTTCCTCCGCAACAAAGGGATTTGTAACCATGTGATTTAAGAAGTTTAAATTTCATTTCATCTGGGGAACGCTGAGTTTCATGAAGAATTTCAAGGATTTCAACCATTTTTTCCTCAGTTATGAAGTGTTCATTATATAAATTTTTCACCCATTGTCGGTATTCCGGATGATTCCTAAAACATGAGCTAATAGAACTGAACACCTTCTTTTTGTATTCTCCATCTGCATTTCTATAACATAAATAATTCTTCATTTCATGTTGCTTATATTGCGCATAACTACCTTGTACCCCTGAATTTTTCAGGAGTAAATAACAATAATCCGTCCGTATCCTTGTAAACCATCGTGAGAAGCTGCTTATTAATGATTTATTTGCGCTTTTTATCCAATTGCGACTATTTGTTTTAGTGAATCATTCTTTTCTAAATACGAAGCTAGTTAATTCATGTGAAACTCAAGAATTCTTTACGGGTAAAATATGGATTAATGTTCTACTGATGCACCATAACTTATAGGGTATACAAGCAGAGCCTCTCTACAATAACTAAGCATATACGTGTGCTACCTGGAAACCTTACAATATTACGGAGTACTTCAACAAAGATTCTTAAACCCTAATTCACGACTTATGCATACCGTTCCAGTATGCTCCTTCTCGCGTTGATGTGCTTAACAGCCTGGTTCAAACAAAATTTTCATGGATTATTGTAAGCTATATATATTCAGATCATTGTAGGCCTTTTTTGTAAAGCCTGAGTTCATTACTAAATTATACTATTATTAATGAAAATGTTTGCCCTATGGTCAATAACCTGTATATCTAACATAATATCAGACACTTATACACTAGTTAATAACTATACTCTCAAATGTTAATAAACTCAAATTTTTACTCTTGTAACGATGACAGAGTAGCAGTAATTTAGCAGTGTTGACAATAAGTAAAATCGACGAAGTTCTTTAAAATAAAAATCGCGATGTTGGAGCATCGCGAAAGTGTGGTGGAAGATACGTTATAAGCGGACTAAGGTGGGTCCATTTACCCATTTTCAGTTGGAAAAACCGGATGATCTCATTAGTCTCCCCGGTTACATCCCTTCCATTACATTCTACTTAGGGGGTTTTATAACCCCCTTTTTTGTTGATCAAAGATAGACTCTACCAAATAAAATCGCAAGTATCCTTGGTGCCCAATTTTCAACAACAGGGGGTTATGATGTTAATAACGCTGGATAGTGCTATTATTCAGCTTATTACAAAATATATTTTTAATTAGAATAGAAGTGCTACCGAAGGTGCTAATGGTAGTAAAGATATTACAAGTATGATTCATAATTTGTTAATAATTAGCACGATAAGGGTTCATATATAGTTGATTGGGTGTTTTCGAGCTCCATTCTGTTAAGTCAAATTTAACTTTTCTTAAAACAACTTATTAATACTAATTGAATTAATATTGTTTTAATAACGAACATTAATTTGTTTGATTATAAATCTTTTTTATTATCTTTGTACCAATAAAAAATTAACCAAATGGCTGCCATGATTATTAAACTATCACAAAAACAAATTGGTCAAAGGATTGCCGAACTTCGTAAAATGAAGGGGTTGTCCCAGGAAGATCTGTCTAAAAGTATCAGAATCTCCAGACCTTCATTGGCTCAAATTGAACTTGGCAACAGGAGTGTAAATATTTTGGAATTGCAGAGATTGTCTATTATTCTGGAGTTCTCCCTCGATGAGTTTATGTCAAAAGATTTCATAATTAACCAGGAATTAAAAAGTGATCCAGAAAAAAAGTCAGATAAACCCGAAGAACGTATCTCTGTCCCGGCCCTTAAAGTAAGTAGGTTTAAAAATATCTTGCTATATATTCTGGAACGTTGTGCAGGAAAACCTAATGTTGGAGAGACAGTGCTGTACAAATTACTTTATTTCTCAGATTTTAACTATTATGAGATGTACGAGGAACATCTGACCGGTGCTAAATACCGGAAGTTGCCTTATGGGCCAGTTCCACAAAATATGGACACAATAATAAATCAAATGATTGAAAAAGGTCAGTTACAAAGAGTTAAAACAGAATACCATGGATTTCCGCAGACACGCTATTTGCCTTTAATAAAAGCAAGTTTAACAGAAATGAAAGCAAGCGAGAAAGAGGTTATTGACAGGGTTATTGAGCAGTTGAGTGATTGGTCAGCAGCTGCTATAAGCAACTACTCTCATAAGGATATACCATGGTTAGCTTCAAAAGAAGGAGAAGAAATAAATTATGAATTGGCCTTTTACAGGGAGGCTCCTTTCTCAATAAGAAATTACGGAAACGAAATTGAAGAACAATGACCTTTGATGAACTTACAGAATTTAAAAAGGATCTGAAAACCCTTTTAAAAAAATACAGGACACTCAACGATGATCTGGATATAGTAAAAAAGGTACTAGAAATTATGCCGGGTGATAGACCCCCTTTCAGCTTTCGTATAGATAATCTAGGATTAAAAACCTGTATTATCAAAGTGAAAAAGATTGCTTGTAAAGCATTAAAAGGAAGAGGGGTTAATTCAGGTTTGCGATTGGTTTATGCTCACTTTCAAAAAGAAGAAAAAATAATCTTTATTGAATTGTATCACAAAAATGATAAAGAAAACGAAGACAGGCAGAGAATTATTGACAATTTTAAATAGGTTAGAATATGACAGACAAAAACAAGCACTTGGAATGTGTACTTAGCTCACATAAAATTAGCAAGGAAGAAAAACTGTTAGATAAACACATTGATAGAAGAAATGAGATTAAAGAGGCATTAGAAGAGGAATATGGGAGCAATCTATATTCTCCTTTTAATTCTGGCTCGTATGCTAAAAACACTGCTGTTAATATCAAATTTGATTTTGATTTAATGGTTCCGTTTAAACGAAATGCGTTTGGTTCAAATGGTACTCTAAAAGATATGTATGACAGTGCATACCAATTCATACACGGAAAATATCACGGGAAAGAAGCAACAGTTAGAGACCAAAAGGTTTCTATTGGGATTGAGTTTTACCCAGATAGTGATGGCCATATAGTAAACATTGATGTTGTGCCCGGAAGGGAACTAAATCTGAATCAATATAAAGAGGATAGTAAACTCAATCTTTATGTTAATCAGAAATTTGGTAAAATAGAGGCTGGTTCTGACTATATCAGATCAAATATTCAAGCTCAAATTGATAACATTAAAGACAGGGCAAATGCTGAGAAAGATACCATTAGAAAAATTATCAGACTAATTAAAGTCTGGAAGATTCATAAGAAACCTCAGTTAAAATCATTCTATATTGAATTAATTACAATAAAAGCAATTGATAATAAAGATGTAACCGGTGATCTATGGGAAAGATTAAAAATCGTATTGGAATATATAAAAGATGAAGTAAAAACAGTTTCATTACCTGATCCAGGTAATTCTGCAAACGAAGTAGCGGATACTTTAACAGACCTTGAGAAGTCAACCCTAAGCGATGATATGAAATATATGATTGAACGAATCGAAGAGAATAGTGATAACATAAAAATGTACTTCCCCATCAATGAAAAACACCCTTGTGATGAAGATAAAGAAGATGCTAATAAATACGGCATTAAAAAGGAAGGAGTTTTTGTACCCCCAAGTGTAAGATTTGGATAAAATGAAAACCAGGTTCGATTCTATAATATCTTATTTGGAATCCTTTGAAAACGTGCAGATTACTGAGCCATTTAAAGTGTTTGAAAATCTTATCTCAGGCAAAATCAGAGTTGAAGAATCAGGGGTTATACTTGAGTTCGAAACTGAAATTAAACCTCAATATCCTTTTCAATCTCACGAGGCAGAGACTATTCGTTTTATAAATAAGGAGTTATTACCTTTTAATCATGTTAATGCAGATGGGTCCATTTGTATTCATACTTTACATAACTCTGATTTAAAAAGCAAATTATATTTTGATATTGATTCTTTGAAGCAATGGATCAAAAGATATTATGTGGAAGGAACCCAGGATAAACATTATGATCATATTGTTGTAACTGAACATACTGATGTAATACCCAAAAAATGTTTTCTGTTTACAGAAGTCAATCATACTTTTAAAAAAGGTGATTTTGGGACATTTCAATATACTTTTCTGGCAAGAGGTTCTGATCATGAAGCTAACAGAGATACTTTTTACGTGACATGTTTTGTAACTGGCAAGTCTGTTGTTACAAGTAACTGGAGCTCTTTTTACCTAAAAAGAGAATACAAAGAAGGTATTTACCTGTTTATCGAAAAAGCTCCAGTAACCAACGGAAGGTTTATAATAGAAAACTGGCAAGATTTAGAAAAACATGTCCGACAGGATTTTATGTCCTTCTTATATCAATTAAAAAAGAATAATCCTTTAAAAGATGGAGGGGAAAAGACTCTGCCACTATTAATTGGTTACAATATCCCGGATAATGAAATTCATTGGCAGTGTGCGATGATCGATACAGATAATTTTCCAAATACTGGGAAGGATTTAGGTAATGGTCGTGGCTGGATTGGACAATTCAAGAATTTGCAGATCAAATGGAGCTCTACGAAAAACTGTTCTTATAAATATCTTTTTGGAAGAGGTAAGCTTTCTGAAAAACTAACTGAAAAGAAAATTTTAATAATAGGCATTGGCGCTGTTGGCAGCATAATTGCCACAACTTTGTCAAGAGGCGGATGTAAATATATCGCATTAGCTGATTATGATTCAAAACAACCCGAAAACGTTTGTCGATCGGAATACAGTTTTGATACCGGAATAAATGTAAAGGTGATTGACCTGGGGAGAAGACTTATTGAAATATCACCATTCGTCGAAATTCTTCCGGATTCATATCTTATGGATGCCATTAAATATTTTATTAATAATAATTCTCTCAAAGAGGATATCAGAAAGAGAATTGAGGAATATGATTTAATTATTGATTGTACCACGGATAATGATGTAGCTTATATACTGGATTTACTCTGCCTTCAAAACGAGATAATCTGTATTTCTATTACTAATAATGCAAGAGAGCTATTGTGCTCAGTTAAGCCTGATCTGTACCATTGGATAATGAACAAAAACAATGATCTGCAAAGGGGAGATGAAGATATGTATGAACCTTTAGGTTGCTGGAATCCCACCTTCAAGGCTTCTTATAATGATATCAATGTATTGGTGCAATTTGCTATGAAGCAAATCAATGTATCTCTTGAACAGGGAAAAATGCTTCGGCACTTTTATTTAAGCACTGAATTAGAGGATGGATTTAAAATTAAACTACACCAGTTTTGAGATATTTTTGCAAAAATATAGGGTTAAGCATTGAAATCCAGGATTTATTACTGAATGAGTTGTATGCTGTAGGATTAAACCATTATCCAAAGGAATTTGGAGGGTTACTTATTGGAAAATATTCTGATGATTTCAAAACGTGTATTATCGAAACAACTATTCTGCCGGTTAAATATAAATCCTCACGATACAGCTTTGAAAGAGGAAAAGCAGGACTAAAAGGAAAGCTTACAGAGTTTTATAATTCAGAACCAAGATTAATCTATGTTGGTGAATGGCATACTCATCCAGACAGTCTTGCAATACCAAGTTCTAAAGATAAATCAACAATGAAAGAAATTGAGGATAGCAGTGATGTAAATATTACTTCTCCCCTTTTATTAATTATTGGCCTTAACAATGGAAAGTACCAAGCTGGATTTTATATTCAACACAATAAAGTAATGTACGAGTATGAAAAATAGAATTGACATTAAAGACTTGTTTAGTGGACTACAGAACCAAATGGTAGCCCAGCTAAATACAAACAGAGAGTTTATTCTACATCCTGGATCAAAAGGAGATTCGTTGGAAAATGTTTGGATTGAATGGTTAAAGAAATACCTTCCGAACAGATACTGTGTTGATAAAGCGATTATTATTGACAGTAAAGGAAATCTTAGTAATCAGATAGATTTAGTTATTTATGACCAACAGTATACCCCCTTTGTATTAAATCAAAACGGAATACATTACATACCAGCTGAAGGTGTTTATGCCGTTTTTGAGGTTAAGCCTGATTTTAAGGGTAACATTGATGGTCATAATTTTATTGAATATACGGGAATCAAAATTGAAAGTGCTAGAAAGTTAAAACGAACCTCTGTAGGAATAATTAATGCGGGCAAAGAAGTTGAAGCCAGACCTCTAACCAAGATTTTAGGAGGAATACTGGCAAGTACAAACTCTTATTCTAATTCAAACAATAATACAATTGAATCACATATTAAAAACTTAACAGGTCTTCAAACGATAGAGATAGGGTGTGCTGTAGACTATGGAAGCTTTTTTGTTAATTATAAGGGAGAGGAAAATCTGAATAATCCAGTCCTTGAAGAAAGAATATCTAATTATTACAAAGACAGGGTCTTTGATAAAATTACATTTAGTGAGAAGGAAAACTCTTTGGTTACATTTTTTCTTCAATTAACCAGGTATCTGCAACAATCTATAGGGACTGTTGCCGCTATCGATCTAAATGCTTACTCAAAGTCCGTAGGTTTTAAGATTGATGAAATTATTTAGAACAATAGACTATTTATCAGAAAAAAATTAAAAGAAAGTCATATAGATGGACAAAAAAACAAAATATACCATTAATTGCGCAATTGCCGGAGCAATAATACTGGCAATTATTAATGCAATAAGACAATTAGCAAAAATGGATGAAAGCCCTGAACAGAAGTTTGACTGGAGCCAGTTTATGTATGAAGGTGGTAAAGGAGCATTAATAGGCAGCGGTATCGGATTCGTTGCGGGAGCAGTTGTTGATGAAGTTTATGCCAATCAAGAAACTATAAACACTGATGAATATTTTAGCGAGTTTGCCAGTTCAATTGCAGTTAACAGGCATTCAAGGAATTTCAAGAAAGGTGAAATGAAATGTGAAGAAATAATTAGTTTTCTTGAAAAAGAATTTAAATATGAGCTCTCAACAGTTCCTTTTCAATGGGGTTCACATGTAAAAGGGACAGCAATTAAAGGAAAATCTGATTTTGATATTTTTGCACGCTTTAATCGTGATAGTTTCTCACTAGAAGATATGTATCATACAGTATACGAAGTCCTTAATAAAAAATTTAAAAACAATTCCCAAGTTGAATTAATAAAACAGAAAAAATCGATTGGACTAATTTTTGTTTTTCGGGAAGAAAAAGTAAAAATTGATGTTGTTCCAATGCGTGATATTGATAATAATCCACACAATACAGCATCAAATCTCTATGTCTATAAGCAGGGATTGTTTGCAAACTCTTCATTTACCAAGACTAATATGCCTTTGCAAGCATCAGTCAGGTTGACTCAAACACAAAGGAGAATCATAATGATTTTAAAAAAATGGAAAGAGGATAATCAACTACCAATGAGTTCATATATGATTCAGCTTTTAGTCATTAAAGCTTATGAGAAAAATAAAGCTAATATCCCTCGAAATTTAACTGATAAACTGCTAATGGTGTTGCAATTTATCGCTGATAATATTAGTTCAACAAGACTCATCAGTATTGAAAATTCCAATAATGATGTCAATAGAATTTCAGACTATGACAAAAATTTTATAAGAAATGAAGCAATAAAAGTTATTGAAGAATACGAATATCATCCGAATACAATTCAGTCATACTTTGAACTAACCTAATTAAATTCTCTTTATTTCCCAACTCGTTATGTTTTAAACTTCTTTTATTCTGCCCTTTAGTGACTCCAGATTTTTGAAATACTTGCCGTCAAAACTGGTTGATAGATTTAGTACCATCTTGAGCCAGTAAACTAATACCACTATTTTTGCTCCCTTCCCGAAATGATATTTGGAATCCAGAATTTCCCCCATAACATAAAAAAAGGTTAGTGTTGTACCATGTAGCTTCATAAAATTTGGTGTACTGTATTAAAACGCGTACTAATAAGATAATGATCTCGGCGACACTCACTTCTGTTATCGGACAGTGTCCACTTTCCGATTGTATTGCAGACATTGACTTCACATCTCAGTTAAGTGTCGCCTTTTTTATATTCTTTTATTATCAACCTCTCTTCTAAGGTATATATCTTATTACTCCTTAGCTTGATACCTTTTGGCATAAGAAAATTTCTACCAAGAAATTTCATCTCTCTTATTAATCTTGCTGACCTTTAAATATTTTGTTTAACAGTTTGAAAAAATATTTGCATTGTATTACTTTTCTCTCGTAATTTTGTTACAATCAGATTATTCCATTTCAATAATGTTTGTATTCATTGAAAATATTGTAGTAATTTTTAAAATCCTTTATTAATATTATAATCTCCTGTTTAATCATCCGTAATAAGATTTAAAATACAATATTTAAATAAACTAAGAACAGCACTATGGGATTAAGCAATGGTTACGGAGTAGTAATTGGAACAATTTCTACTCATTATATTGAACCTCCAGACAATGAAGGTAGGTGGCCACATTATGTTATTAAGGTTAATACACCTCAAGGAATTTATGAATGTGTAATTAATTTAAAATCTCGAACCGAGATAAAAATTGACTATCGTGATTTCCGATCAGTAAACAAAGTTTATTTCCAAAATATTCTTTCCTTATCTGATGGATTTCATAGTTTAACTTCAAATATGTCATCGGGCGCATTAGACTACATAAGACATCCTGGATTAAAAGACCCGGTTTGCTTTATTCGTTTGTGGCCATGGGTGAAGAGATTCCTATGCTGGCACCGATGTAAATGCACAGAATGGTGGCCTGAAAATGGTGAAGATGTCATTAAGATTATGGAATATTATCTACTTAACGTTAAGAGGATTTACATTTTTGGAGAACCTTATACTACAGGTCTTGGGGTGCATAACGTTCACTACAACCAGGGCGATCCTATTGGAAGTACATTTGCTGCAGAAAATGGCATTTGGCAGGATGGAGGAACAATAATCGAATATTATAGTAGCAAACCCAGAATTTCCGCTTTTATAACAAAGTTTCAAACTCAATCTCTGAACACTGATACCTCAGGAAGACCTATTTAATTTGGGGAAAGATCAGTGATCTTGACCATAGTAGGCAGGATTATTTTAGCCACTAAATGAATGAATACTGCATTTATTGGCTAGCTGCGTACTAATAGTTGCCATCCTGGCAATATGGGATCATTAAGCTCGACTTCAACCATAACACACTAATATACCATGCTCATTTCCATACAAATTCCTTTTTTTTAAGCATTATATATAAATGAAATTTGCTACCTTAGGTAAATAAGTAAATCTTCTCTTGATTGATATTTAAATTATACACAAAAAGAATACTTATGGAACAAAATAATAGAATAAGAGGTCAGCAGATTATTGAGGAATACCTGAATAAAATAAGACTCTTTCTTGAGAAAGAAAAAGAGTGGTGGAGCGTAGCTTCGAAGTGGAACGATTTAGAGTATGGAAGGACATTGGAAATATCACTTGAAATTGCAAAAGAAACATTGAAGACTATTCTAGGTGATGCCAACCTTGAGAAAGAATATAATAAATTTTATCGGTCAGTTGTAAGTCTTTACAATCTTACAATATCCATTGACAAAAATTCAATGATGATAGGCAAAATTATCAGTTCAGCAGGTAATAATAATGCTGAAATTTCTTCGCTTGCATTGACCACACTAAAAGAATTGAAAAGTTACATTGAAATAGAATTTCCCAATAGTCAGATGAACTGGTCAATGGAATCACCGCGATTTAATATTTTGAAACCCGGATCAAATGGGAACTGGGTAAAGGAGATCCAATCAGCGCTAAAAAAACTACAGTATTATAAATCGGCAATCGATGGTAATTATGGAGAAATCACAACATCGTCGGTTAAGGAATTTCAGGAGAGAAATAATTTGCCATCTTCAGGAGAAGTGGATGAGAAAACTTATAATTCTATTCGGTCCCAATTGTCCGGGCTTAAAGAGGATCAGATCGGATATTGGATATTAAAGATCAATCCTTCAACCTGGAACATTCCTAGATTAGAAGCTGGCAAGGATGCATGGTTTCATACATTTAATTTAGAACAAGAAAAGAGACCAGAATATGACCTATTTCAAAAAGTCAGACCTGGAGATAAAGTGATTGGTTATGCATTTGAAAATTACAATTCAGTAGTTTGTATTTTCGAAGTAAAGAATGCGGTTCAAAGAGATCCTCAATTAGGTGAATGCATAATTCTAAATATTGAACAGGTTCTTGGACAATTTAAGCCCTTGGCTTCCTTCAGCGAACAGTTACCCTTTGAAGATAAATTGAGTAGGTCCTCTCCCCTGAGACTATTTGCTATCAATCACGAACAATATATGTCAATTATAGAGTCTAAAAGCAATATTCCCGAAAAATATCATTCTCAATTCCTGCCATTTTTCAACAGTGAAGGACGTCATAATACAACAGATGACAGACTTGATTTTAAAAATGATATCAATTCATTCGCAACAGTAATTTCCCTAAGTGATGTTAAGCCCCCTCTGGCAATAGGTCTATTTGGAAATTGGGGATCTGGTAAAAGTTTCTTCATGGAAAAATTAATGGAACGGATTGAAGAAATTACAGAATCCCACAGTGACGGGTTTATTCAAAATGTAGTGCATGTTAAATTTAATTCGTGGCATTACTCGGATACTAGTCTCCTGGCTAGCCTTACAGCTCAAATATTTGAAAGTCTTCACGATTTTGCGAAAAAAAAATCCTACGGTGAAGAGGCCATCCAAGCCATCTATGAAAACCTGAATCTGACAAGCTATCAGATTGAAGAAACAAAGAAAAAGCTGGCAGACAATGAGGTGCGGTCAAAAGTTCTAACTGAAAAAAAATCAAATATTGAAGATGTTATTAAGCAAAAAAAAGAATCCTTAAGTATATGGACCGCAAAAGATCTGGTACAAGTAGTTCTTACCGATCCATACATAAAGGGTGATTTTCAAGATTTGAAGACACAATTTAACGATGAAAAACTAATAGATAATATAAATCAGATTGAAGAAAAATTTGCTCAAATTGATACTGTAGGAGGTCAGATAATGCAATCTTTCAAATTGCTAAAGAAAAACCACAAGGGCAACTGGAAATGGATCTGGATTTTAGCAATTCTCTTCGGCCTTCTAAGCTGGTTGGCTCTGGGTCCCTTAAAACATATTATACAGGACTATATTAATGGTGTGTATATCGTATCAGCAATGATGTTGGGATGGCTGACCAACTTATTAACAAAACTATCTCCATATTTAAATAAAATTAATCAATTCTATAAAAGATTGAAAAGTCTCAAAAAAACAATTGAAATCGAGAAGGACAAGGTGCGATTAAAGGAACATGATGAAGTTGATCGACTAACAAAAGAATTAAACTGCTTGATATCTGAAAAAGCAACAATCGAAATCGAACACAATCAGATTGAAGAAAAGAAAAGGCTACTGCAAAATGAAATTAGGGAAACAGGAAGTGGTAAGCTTTTAGCAAGTTTCCTGGAAAGTAAATCAAATGATGATGCATACATTAAACAATTAGGTATTATATCCTGGATACGAAAAGACTTTTCAAAACTTGATGAATTATTTCAACGCCAGAGGACCGTGCAGGTTATAGAACATGAATCTAAAGCAGAAGTTCAGATTGATCGAATAGTCTTATATATTGATGATCTTGACCGGTGTAATGAGGAGGTGGTTGTAAAAGTGTTGGAGTCAATTCACCTTCTTCTGGCATTTCCTCTTTTTGTTGTGATTGTTGGAGTCGATCCCAGATGGTTAAACAATGCTATTGCCAATAAATATAAAAACCTATTTGGAGTACAAAACTCTAAAATGGCAAAAAACAAACCAGGTCCGGAAATAGAGACTTTTCTTTCAGGGACGGCAACATCTTATGATTATCTGGAAAAGATTTTTCAGATACCATTCTCGCTTAAGTCGATAAACAAATCCAACAGAGAAAATCTGATCAGGTACCTGCTTAGAAATGAAATGGAATTACCTGTATTTGTGAAAAACACAAATGGGAATATAATGTCGCCGGCTACATTTGGGAATAATGCTCCAAATGAGCAAGTAAAAACTGATACTCTTGGAACAAGTTTACTTCAACAATCTGCTCTGTCTGAAAAAACACCACCTGAAAATGAAATTAAAATGGTGAAACTTACATTTTTGCAGCAGGAGTTGGATTTCATGCAAAAGGTTTCTGCATTATTTGGTCAAACACCAAGGATGATAAATCGATATATAAACATCTATCGTATTATTAAATCTCACCAGGGCTTAAAAATTACTGATAAATTCTCAGAAGATGAATTTATACCTGTAATGATAGTATTAGGTATAAT
>JFJP01027975.1_pt1 | contig 25243 bp, 27 predicted proteins | sample 431651 | NCBI WGS metagenome assembly JFJP01 (sample SAMN02602958, study PRJNA72255) | Microbial mat metagenome, whole genome shotgun sequencing project. | biome: fresh water; feature: sink hole; material: water; isolation source: purple microbial (photo- and chemosynthetic) mats found in...
ATATGTAATAATAACATAAAATTACTAACGAAAAAAAAAACGAAGTTTGAAATTAAAGCATAGGCAAGAAATTGGATTTGATGTTATTATCTTTAAAAAACACAAACAAGAAAACTATTTATTTTCAAAAGAAAAAACCCTGAAAAATTATATTAATAAAGATAAAAAAATCCTAAAAAATCAATGATGAAATTTGCGAAATTCTCTTTTACTCGTTTGCAAAATGAGGAAAAAAACATCAACGAAGACTTTTCATTGAAAAAAACGCGTAAACTTCTCGAAAACATCTTATCAGCATCTCCGATTTTCACAAATGGTATGAAAGACCTTTACCATTGGAGAATCTTGATAAAAGGACGAGAAAACACTTTTTTCGAAGGAGGGAAATATCCAATTTATCTAATATTTGATGAGAATTTTCCTATGAAATCTCCGAAAATCAAATTTCCTCAAGATTTTAAACATATACATGTATATGAAGATGGAATGATTTGTTTACCTCTGCTTTCAGAAAATAATTGGAAATCTCAATATGATTTAATCTATATTTTGAATTCTATCGAGAATTTAATACATAATAATCCTAAGATCAACTCTCCGGCAAATCAAAAATTATTAGAAATTTATTTAAACGATTATCAGAAATATGAGAATATTATAAGGGAACAAGCTAAAAAATATAGCGAAATAAAAGAAAATTGATGAGAATTGCATTAAATCAAACATATAAATTAAATTGATAAAATAAACAAAAATTAATTGAATGAGTTATATATTATAAAGAAAAGACTACATAGAAATTGCTGAGAATTGTAATTAAAATTAGAAATTTTTCATATAAAAAAGTTTTTAGAAAGTTTTAGAGAATATGCAGATTCTCGTATTTAATATTCTGTACACGTTTGTCAAGAGAAAAAAAATTCAGTTTTTCTGGCTTAACAAGGTTTCTTTTTAAAGCTAATAGCCTTCCTTCATGAATTTCTCTCTTTCTTTCAATCACCACATTATTTCCTTCATTCATCGGCTTAGTTAAAACATCTTTTATATAGCTCAGCATCTTTTTTTCACTATTAATTTTTTTTGAAAAGTAAAAAAAATTAATCAAAAAAAATAAAATTAAACTCTTGTGTTAAGAAACTGCCATGAAAAAAGGGCTGAGAATTCTTTTTTGGAGAGGGAATATTTTTTGTTTCGGATGCAAATGGCTGAGTAATTCTTTGGATTATTGTGGATTTTGGAGATTTAGTTCTAAGTTTTTTCATAAATTCTTGGTTTATTTTATTTTGAAACTGCTTCTCGCTAAAAATGTAAAAAATGTAAAAATGTAAAAGATTTTTCTTTTACGCTTTTCTCATTTTCACATATTTCAAAGAATTAATCCTGAATTGATTTACTTGTTCTGGAAAAACTCCTCTAACTCTCGCCTCTTCAGATAATAACCCATCAAAACTTATTTAAAAAACAAAACAAAAAAACCTTCCAAAAGATATCCAGCTTCCTCCTCAATTTCGTGTTGTTTTTGATTCATTTCCTTCTTCATAATATTATTTACATTGATTTTTCCTAAATTCTTCTTCTTTTTTTTCGGAGTTTCATGAATTTGCTGATAAGTTTTCTCAACAATTTTCGAAGTATATCCCATGCTTCTCCCCTTTTTTCTCAATAACAATATATCATTATCAACAAATCTCTGAACAAATCCCCTAATTAAAAACCCCTTTAAATGCTTAATTTCTCAAAGAAAAAACCCTTTAAAAGCAGTTATTTTTTCGCTTTCTGCCTGCATTTCTTCATTAGTCAACAATTCATTGAGTTCATTCTCGGAGAAAACTGCTTCTAAAGCCAAATTCGTTTTTCTAAAACCCGGAATTTATTTTAAAAAACAAATAAAAAGCTGTTTATAACCTTATGCTTATCTTATTTTTTTTGAAATCTACTCCGAAATTCTCTTATTGTTCGAAAAAATGCTTCAATAAACCTGAAAAAAACTCAATTTAAAAAAAAACCATCATTGACTCTTCTTTTGAGTTTTGCACACTCGATTTCATTTTTTCTTATTGCTCTTTTCGTTTTTTCGATGATTATCTGCGTTTTGTCATTATCGCGAATTTCAACAGATAAATTCATTTCTTTTTTATTCCATTTGAAATTCGATTCCAAAGTAGCAATTCTATTTATTTCTGGAAGGGTTTTTATCGTTTCTATACTCAAAATATCCTGGAATTTATCTTTTTGCTCAGTCTCTAGCAATCTATCTAAAACCTGATTTGTTTTATCTGATTTTGCATCATTATTTTCTGTCAGTTTTTCCTTTTTTTCAAAGCCTTCTGATGTTTTCCCAAAAAACTCGCATCTCTTATCAAAAAGAGAGCTATTTTTCATCATTTTTTCTTCTTTTTTTATATCAAAAGCATCAGTTTTTCTCAATAAAGTGTCAATTTCTCTATTCATAACCTGGTTTTTCCCACCATCTATCCAAAGTTTTCTCTTATTCTGTGTTGTCAGACAAAGTCTAATATTTTTAGGTCTTTTTGGATTGAAATTTGACATAGTTTTTTGTTTTTTCTGAAGAGAAGTACGATAATTCTGGAACTCATCCCTACAAACATCAAATTCTTCATTATAATATTCTTCAGGATCGATATAAAGATGATATTCATTTTCTGGGATAGTTTGATCAAATACAAAGGTTCTGGGTATTTTTATTGCTTTAATCGACTCGAAAAACTCTTTTTCTGAGTTTTCTAGCATTTTTAATAAGTTATTTTTATTGAGAAATTTTTATTATTTAAAAAAAAAAATGAATCAAGATCTAGACCTTTATATCAATAATAATTTGCATAAAATACTAGGTATTTCAGAGCTATCTATCGTTGAATATATCCGAATTTCAGCTAAAAATGCCAAAAGTCTTCAAGATTTTAAATCAGATTTAGCTTCAAATCTTGATTTTCCATTAGAAAAAGCAAATGAAGAGTTTCTTACACATATTTTTTCCAATCTCAATGAAAAAGCCAATGCAAAACCAAACAAACCAAGCAATTATGAGTTAGAAGAACTTCGAAAAACAGAAAAAATCAAAAAAAGTTCGCAATACCGCCTTATTGATTCACAAGAAATCCAGAAAACTAACATAAAAACCCCTCAAGAACTCGAAAAAACGACAAAAAAACCTCAAGAAACTGAAAAAAAAAGCTCGGATACTGGTAAAAGAGCCAGTAATTCTGAGAGTTTAGAGGATAATCTACAGAAAAAACAGCATATTGAGGGTAAGGAAGATAATCCTGAAGATTTTGTGAAGAAAAAAGAAGCTGAAATGGATGAAGATATCAAGAAACGGGACGAGATGGATAAAAGAATAAAGGAGAAAGATCTTGAGAAAAAGCTGAAAAAAATCATAGAGAATCCCCAAGCAGCACAAATTTCCATGACTCCTGAAGAAAAGCTGCAAATAATCGCAGATTTGAAACAACATTCTCGATTTACATACCTGACAAAAAGAGAAGAACAGCAATTAGACTTATTTAAGCGTAAATTAATGGACGAAAAACAGACTTTTGCTGATTTCAATTTGACCTCAGAGGAGAAAAGGATCGATGAATTGAATAATAAAATATTTGATTTAGCAATGAAACAAAGGTCAAAAACACAGGATATTAATTTATATCAATTTCCAACACCTTTTGATGAGGAAGGAGCTAACAATAAACAGAAAAAATATAAGGTTCTATTTGATAGATATGAAGAAGTTAAAACAGAGTTGAATGAACACCAGCTTTGGGAAAAAGGCCAGACCGAAAAAGCTACAATGAAGCATAATATAATCACAGCAGATGAACCAGATAAAAAATATGAATATGTCTTCGAAAATCAAATAGATTTCATTAAAACTGACCTTTTACAAGAAATGAATATCAAGAAAAAACAGAAGCAACGAGGCGATATAGATGAAGCCAATCTTTCTCAAGAGGATGAAGAGGCTCCTGTTGTAGAGACGTCGGCACAAAAACAGAGCAAAACTCCTTTGCAATTACAAAGAGAATCTTTGCCTATTTACCCACATAGAGCGCGATTATTAGAAACGATTCGAGACCATCAGATCATAGTTCTTGTAGGAGAAACTGGCTCAGGAAAAACAACACAAATTCCACAATATTTACATGAAATCGGCTATACTAAAACTGGAAAAATTGGATGCACTCAACCAAGAAGAGTCGCGGCAATGAGTGTCGCTGCAAGAGTTTCCCAAGAAGTGGGTTGTAAGATAGGCCATGAAGTCGGTTATTCAATAAGATTTGAGGATTGCACGAGTGATAAAACTGTTATCAAATATATGACTGATGGTATGTTGTTAAGGGAGTTTCTTTTGGAGCCTGATTTAAAGAGTTATTCAGTGATGATGATTGATGAAGCGCATGAAAGAACTCTTCATACAGATATTCTTTTCGGATTGATGAAGGATTTGACTAGAGCAAGACCTGATCTCAAGTTGATCATCTCAAGTGCTACTCTTGATGCTGAGAAGTTTGCGGGCTATTTCGATGACGCTTTTATTATTAAGATCCCTGGAAGAAGATATCCAGTTGATATTTATTACACAAAAGCCCCAGAAGCAGATTATGTTGAAGCTACAGTCATCACCGCCTTACAAATCCATGTAACTCAGCCAAGGGGAGACATTTTAGCTTTTCTTACAGGTCAAGAGGAAATAGAAACTACGCAAGAGTTATTAACGGCAAGAACTAGAGGTTTAGGATCTAAAATTGGTGAATTAATAATTTTACCTATTTATTCATCTTTACCTTCTGATATGCAGGCTAAGATCTTTGAACCAACGCCTCCAGGAGCCCGTAAGATAGTGCTTGCAACAAATATCGCTGAAACTTCTCTGACGATTGATAATATAATTTATGTTATTGATTGTGGGTTTTCGAAACAAACCACTTTCAACCCTAGAACTGGAATGGAAAGCCTCATAGTGACTCCTATTTCAAAAGCATCTGCAAATCAAAGAGCTGGAAGAGCCGGGCGTGTTGCTCCAGGAAAATGTTTCAGATTATATACATTATGGTCATTTTTGAATGAATTGGATGAAACCACGATTCCTGAGATTCAAAGAACCAATATGAGTAATGTGGTTCTGATGTTAAAAAGTATGGGGGTTAATAATCTTGTGAATTTCGACTTTATGGACCCTCCGCCTCACGAAATGCTTGTTAGAGCGTTAGAACAATTGTATGCATTGGCAGCATTGAATGATCGTGGGGAATTAACGAGATTAGGAAGGAGAATGGCTGAATTTCCTGTGGACCCGATGCTTGCAAAGATTATTATCCAAAGCGAGAATTATAAATGCGTTGATCAAATTTTAACAATTGTTTCAATGTTATCGGTCGGAAATTCGATATTTTATCGTCCTAAAGATAAGGCTTTGCATGCTGATAATGCTAAGTTAAATTTTGTGCGATATGGTGGTGACCATTTGGCCCTTTTAAATGTGTATAATATATGGAAAGATACCAATTTTTCGGCACAATGGTGCTATGAGAATTTTATTCAGATCAGAAGCATGAGAAGAAGCAGGGATATTAAAGAACAATTGATTGGATTATGTGAAAGAGTTGAAATTGATATAAATGATACAAATCTTAGTGTTTATGAAGATGAATATAATACCAATATCAGAAAATGTATAACAAGTGGATATTTCTATAATGCAGCAAAGGGTCAAAAAAACGGCACTTATAAAACATTGAAAAACCCACATAGTGTGATGATACATCCTGGTTCCTTTGTCTTCAAAGATGAGCCAGAATGGGTTATCTTCCATGAGTTAGTGCATACAACCAAGGAATATATGAGGAATTTGATAGAAATCAAGCCGGAATGGTTAACAGAAATAGCTCCACATTATTATAAAGATAGTGATATTAAAGAACCGGTGAAGAAAGTTACCAAGAATAAAGGAACTGCTGAAATGAGGGTTTAAGGGGGATTAGTTTTCGTTTTTTAGTTATTTTAAATTAAGAGGATGAATTGTTTTTTTGGAAAAATTAATTTGTTTATTATTATTATAGAAGTTAAATTTTTTGTAAAAGTTCGTTATTGAAGTAAATTTGATGAATTTTTTTAAAAAAAAAAGTTTTAAAATAACTTTAATCATTTTATTCAAAATGAACTTATGAAGTATTTTTCATTTAATAATCAAATATTAAGGGAAAAATAAATAATTTTGTCAAAAATTAAAAAATGATTTTTTTTAAATTAAAAAGAAATTTTGTCTCCAAATCAAAAACAGACATTGTCTCCCACCCTCGAATTGTTTATAATTTAAACGCAAAAAAAAAATTGACCCTTTATGATCTGCGAAAATTATATTACAGTTATATTTATGTCAACCAATTAAACGGCTCTTTGATTCTTCAGAACAGAGGCCATTCTCTTCAAAATGTATATTCATTTTAGATTTATATATATTTTATCACAAAAAAAAATAATGATTTCTTAAAAAAATAGAAAAAGACTGAAAATAATATTTTGAAAAACTTAGATATTATTAAATGGGCAGGAATTAAATGGAATGAAGGTTTCTTTTTTGTTTCAGTGAAATTTTAGCTTTTTCTTTTTCTTTTTCACAATTAGAAATTGGGTTATTTTCGAAAGAAAAATGCCAAGAAATAAAATATTTCAAAGAAGATAGATTCAAAATATATCGAAAATATGTCGAAACCCTCCTTGAAGTAAAAAATGCCTTATAAAAAGAAAAAAATATTCCTTTTAGAATGATGATGCTTATTATTGTTTTTGCTCGAAAGAAAGATTAAAATCTTTGCAAATTCAACAAGAAGAAAAAGAAAAAGAAAAAGAAGAAGACAAAGAAAAAGAAAAAAAATGAATGATAAGCTTGAACATAGAATTCGAATCAGAGTTTTAAAATATTATTTATAATTCAATTTATGCTTTTGTAAAGTTGCCAAAAGGAGTGACAAAATATGAGGATCTGGTCTACGGTCAACAAGAATTTGAAAATAGAAGTTTGACTGATGAGGTGTGCGCGATGTTTTTATTGTGATAATGAATTAATAATTTAGGTTTTGATAAAAGACAATCTGACTTTTTCAAGAGAGATAATGAATGTTGTTGATCATCATTTATTAAAAGCCACACATTTGATTGAGGACATTGTTAAAAAATTTGTTATTTTTATTTATGTTTTTTATGAATAGCAACTCGAAGAGAGCTCTCAAATCCAAATTCTCATCGCAAAGTTTTTTTAATTTTTTTTCAACTTTTGATTTAATTATGAAAATAGATTATTAAATCTTCCACCAATGCAATTAATACATCTCCCGCAAATAACTGACGTAAAAACTTATTTTTCTGGAAAAACTCACATTAAATTATATAAAAAAAAATAGGCTAATTCCATTATAGAGCCATCAAACAAAAAGATTTTGAAAGATATTTCTCAGTAATTTGAATTATTTAAGATTGTTTTTGATAATTATTTTTTTCAAAGTTATAAAAAGCATGAAATATTCCCAGAAGCTCTTTTAAACTTCACAATTTCATTAGGCTGGTCCCCCAAAGTTGTTGAAGAGAATGTCCTGAAAGAAAAAACAGAAAAAAAACTTGACAAGGACATTTTTTCAAAGAAAGAGCTTTTAAATCTGGTTTTTTAAATAAAACAATTAAAAAAATTAATTAATTTTCTTTTAAGTTTTCATTTGATGCTGTTTCTATTCACCCAGTTCTTTGTGATTTTAAAAAACTCAAAGCTTTCAATCGCCATTATTTGAATGAATCATTCCATGGTTTGAATAAGTCAAAAGAAGAATTAAATTTGATTTCGAAATTTAAAAAAAATCTAATAAAACAAAACAAATCTGTTCAAGAACAAATAGAAAGCAGCCCACCCAAATATTTGAAAGAAATAGCAAATATTTTATTGAAATATATCAATGGCTATGAAGGACTAAAAAATCTAGAGTTTTTCTTCAGAGACCCCAATATCAATAAAGAACAACTTGAAAAATATATCAAGAATTCATCAATTCAACATGAGTTTATTCTGAAAACTTTGAAATTTTTCACTGAATATATCGATAAACACAAAAGAAGAATCGAAGAAGGAGAAATTAGCAAGAAATGTTCAGAATATTTATATGAAAATCGAAAAAATTTAGAAAATAAAGAGGTTTTCAAATTGTTAAAATATTTTTTAACAGGATGCCAAAGCAATCTCTTATTATCGGAAATTTGTGAAGTTTTGCAAAGGGAACAAATATTAGAAAGACTGCAAAAAGTTCAAAATCTTTTGAATAAATAAAGAAAAAAACGATATCATATATTTATTTATTTAAATAAATAAAACATCAAAAATCACAAAATAAATACAATTTTATTAATTTATTATTAAAATATTTTGCATTTGTTGAATCCGCAACAAAAAGAATCAGTTTTCTTTTGCTTGGGATCTGAATTTTGTTCTTTGATTTTTTTTTGATTGTTTATTATTTCAAGGATCTCTTTTAATTCATTTGATTTGAAAAGCATTTTGTTTTTGAGCTCTTCGCTTCTGTCATGCGAGCAACTTTTAATTTTTGCATGACCTCGCATTTTTTTCGAATCATTTGAATAGCAGTTTATTTGTATTTCAGATAAATTTTCAGCGAAATTAGATTTTTTGCTTTTACAAGAATCAGTTTTTTCCAGCAAAATCTCATTTTTGAAAGAATTTGAATCTTTTTCAAAAAACATATTTTTTTAAACAAAAAAAAACATTGATTAAAAACATCTAGAGTTTGTTTTTTTCTCTTCAAATGAAATCCCTGATTTGTTCTTATAGAAATTAAATTCATCCTCTGAAAAATATTCTAATTCATTTTCGGATTTGATTGGTGTGTTTAATTTAGCTCTAAATTAAAAAAAAAAACAAAGATTTTAATTTTATTTCCTTCATAATATCTAAAAACCTAAACAAAGTTTTCTTGTCATCTTTGTCAATTATCAATATATTGTTGCTCGTTGGACTGAAACAAGCTCGAAGTTTCAACGAAAATAACTCATTGGGGATATTGTTATCGATTCGAGAAGGAGATATTTGAATTTTTTGATCAAGTTCTTGAAATTTATGCTCATAGTTTCGAATTAAGTTTTCATTCTCTTCTTTAATTTTTCTATAAAAAATCATTCTAATTTTTTTTTATTTGTTAGAAAACTTGAGCTCATCATTTGCAAGAATAATGCCATGACAAAGCTCATTATTCGTATTTTCAAGGATGATATTCTGATCATAATTATGGTAAATAAAACGAAAATAAATATTTTACATTTTTGGAAATATTGCTTAATTTCTCATTTTCTTCTTTGCTTTTTTTTTCAAAATCTTCTATTTTCTCAATCATATTGTTTTTTTCCTGCAAATTTTGCCTCAAATTCTTCTTGATTTTTTCTGAATTTTCTATTGATTTAATTATTTTATTATCATATTCTCTTTCTTTTTCTTCTAAAGACTTCATATAATTGCTCTTATTATTGATTTCCTTCATCAAAGAAGCCTTTGTCATTTCTAAATATTTCAAATGATTTTTCATTGATTTGAACTCATCCTCATAAATATAATTCTCATTCTCCAAACGAAACAAAAGCTGTTGTCTATTAGATCTTTTTTCAAAATAATCGTTTTCTTCTTTTATGGTTTGAGGAAAAGAGTTCATATCAATATTTTCTTTATTATTAATTTCAGTTATATTGAAATAAGAATTCCTATAAATGTTTTCTTTATTTGCCAACATGATTTTTTCTTCATTGTTAATTTCAGCTTCGAGAGTTTGAAGCTTTATTTTAAAAAGAGTTTTATTTGAAAAAATTGTAGATTTACAGTCTCAACAGTTTTTTTATATTTTTCTTCATAAAATAAACGAGCTTCTTCAGATTTAGCCAGATTTTTTGAAAAATCTTGATTCTTGAATTTTTCTATTTTTTTCTTGAAAAGAGGAAAAAGTTATGAGAAGAAAAAATAAAATTTTACCTTCAAACTCTTTGATATTTCTTTGATAGTTTCAACAGAGTTTTCGGTTTGAAAAATGTCGTTTGCATTGTGATGACTGACAGTTTGTCTGAGTATAATATCCAATTGCAGCAAATATTCATCCATTTAAATTAGTGTTTGTAATTTATTTTTTAAATTTCAAAATAACGAATTTAATTAAAAAAATTTTTGTTCAAATGTTTTCAAATTAAAAAAAAATAGTTAAAGGAGTTATTAAAAAAAAAATTTCTTTATAAAAATTAAGATTAAATTTTTTTTCATTCTTTCATTATTTCAAAATTAAAAAGTTCTTTTTATATTTTAATGGTTTCCCATTCTCTGAAGCTCTTTCATCAAAATTTTGGAGAATAATTTAATTTTAATTTTATAGCTATAAATTTCAAAATTTCATATTTTGTTTTTGATTAAAAATCTTTTGTTTGCCATCAGAAAATCAAATTTAACTTGAAAAGAAAATAGCTTTTTCTGAAATTTAATTTTTTAAAAAATTAAGCATATTTATTAAATTTCAAAAATATTAAAAATTTGATTTTCTAAAATTAAATTTAAAAAAAAACGAACTTTATGGAGATTGTCTTAACAAAACCCTATTTGAAACCCGGCGGGTTTTCTGAACCAGTTGTCGCGATGAAGAAATTCTTCAACTCAACTCAAACCAAGCATTCAACAAACAACAGCTCATCCACTTTACGTTCAAAATCCTCACTTCTTAGCAAACAATTCGACAGATGTAACAATAATTTCTCATTTGATCAAATAGCTCATCCCACCAATAAAGCCGAACCGATTCCTGTTGTTAAATTGAAAAAATCTTTAATTAAAGGGGTTTTAAATGAAAATAATAACAATGATTATGAGAATTGTTTGATTTATTCAATAAAACCTGAATATTCCAAAAAGGTTTTAATGTATTCATTGAATAAACAAAATGAGTTTAACACTGAAAGAAATGAAAGACCAAAGCGAATTTATGGAAATTTATCAGTAGACAATAGAAGAAAAAAACCGCAGACTATGAATAAAAATTTATCTGGAACGAATAATAGTTATAAAGTTATTGAACCTGATCAAATCAATAATAATGAAAATTATTACTACAAAGAAAATATTGGCTTAAGAGGTCAGTTTTTTTAAATAAAATCTATTTTTTTCCGATAGAAAAAAAACAAATTTTTATTATTATTTAATTATCCAGCGAGTCTCAAAAAATTGAAAAAGGAATTGGATTTTGAAAAAGAGAAGAATAACACAAATGAAAGTGAATTAAAAACCCTGAAACTCAATTTACAGAATGAAAGAGGCAAATATCAAAGAGAATTAATGAAATTTTCTGAGAAAATAAAGAATTTTAAAAATATTCAAGCGCTTTATGTCGGGGAAAAGCAGAACAGCGAAAGGATTGAGAAGGATTTGATCCAGAAGGAATTTATTGTGCAAGAATATCAAATAAAAATTGAGTATGATCTTTTTTTCTTTTATTTTGTAATACTTAAAAATTATAAGTGAAATAATCTCTTGTTTATTGAATCACAATAAAGAGTTTTCCGTCAAAGAACAAGAAGGTATTATTTTCATAAATACAAGCGAAAAAGCAAGTAAAAACTTAATATATAAATTAATAAAGAATTCAAATTCTTTTTCTAGATCAAGTACTTGATTCTTTCAAAAAATTATTCAATAGCATAATTCAAATTTTGCATCCGATTTCAATCCGAAATAATTTAATTAAAGATTTGCAATCCATTCAAACAATAAAAATCATTGAAAAGCCTACAAATTTGAAGGAAATCACAAAAAAAGTTCAGAAAAGTTCAAGAAATTCATTAGATTTAAATGCTTACACTCCAGAAAGTGTGAAACTGAAACTAAAAAACATTATAAAAGAAAACCCTCAAATCTCAAATAAAAAATTTGACAGATTAAAAATTATTAATGAATTTGAGAATCTTGATAATAAATTAGAGACTGTTAATCAGAAGATTGAAAAAGAAATACGCAGACAATCAAATAGTCTTGAAAAAGGACAAAATCCTTCTATTATGTATAACATAAACAATGTTTTTGTTCAAGAAAAGCAAGAGAATGATAAAAGTTTGGTGCAAAAAAAAAATTACAATAGTTTTTCGTGCATTTCCGAGAATTTTCACAATAAAGATGAAGAATCAGAAAGCGAGAAAATGGAAATCAATAACACTTTTCAAATAGAAAACATTGATTATGAACGATTTAAAACCAGTTTAGATAAACAAATAGAAGATGAAAATCAAAATGAACAAGAAGATCAATGTCCCAACATAAATTTTGAGCAAATTTCAGAACTTTCAGAAATTCCAGAGTATTGAAGAAAAAATAAAATAAATTTATGTTAAAAATATTTTTTTTACAGAAGAAATAAAGACAAGTTTTGCAGTCAAATGGATAAAGAAAAGGCGTTTGAAGATCCCAGTCCTTCAAAATTAACTCTAAGTGAATTAGAAGGTTTTTGTTTTTATTTTTAAACAAGAGAGAAAAAATTAATGCTATTTTTTATGAAAATTTAGAAAGTGAAAAAAAAAAAAAAATTAAGGAGAAAAAAATACTGAAAAAAGGAGAAAATCTAGAAAACAAAGAAAATAAAGAAAATTCACTAGTTTCAAGAAGCAAAAGTCCATTGTTAGAGAAAAATGTTTTACAAGAAAAAAACATTAATGAGAATTCGATAAATAAGTCAACACCCAAAAAACATGAGATATATGCTGTCGTGAAATTTGATTTTTCTCCCAAAAAAGTATTGATTTGAATGAAAATTTATTTGGTTTAAAAATAAAAATTTAAAGGAAAATGATTTAAAATTGCAAAAAGGAGATAAAATCCAAATTTTGAAAAAGAATCAAAACGGCTGGTGGATTGGAATGCATAAAAATAAGATTGGGTATTTTCCATTTAATTATATCGAAATTCAATAAACGTGTTTTCCATTATTTTTATTTATTGTTCATGCTTTAATTTTTTAAAGAAATTATTGAATGAAAAAAATATTCTTTAACTTTTTTTTTTAAAAGTAATTTTTTTTTTTTTTTTTTAATTATCCATTTTTTTTTTTGTGATTTATTGCATTATTTTTTTTTAAAAATTGAGGGAATCAGCAGTTTATTTGTGATCGTTTCTAATTAAAAAGAATTTTAACGAAAAAAATTAAAGCAAAAAAAATATTGACTTTTTCTGATAGCTCCTTGAACCATCAAATTCGACAAATGTGCTAAATTTTGATTTTGATTATCAATGGGATTTGTTATTGTAGCTCCAAACACACTTTTTTTTTCTTCAACAGTTTTTTCTTCTGTTTTTTCCACCTTTCTCAATTGCACGCTCTCTATCCCCAGCATAGGATTTCCTTGCATTCCTCCAACTGATTTCTTCAAAATTTCGGCTTTATCTACCAATCCTGCACTTATCATTCCTTTATTTCAGAAAAAAAATTAAAAAAATATATGAATAACAAACAAACAAAAAAGAAAAGCAAACCTAAATTCATATTTTTTTTTGTTTGTCTTCTAGTTCTTAAAACTTCAACAATTTCATCAGGATTTCCCATTTTCAATCCAGACATATTAGTAAGAGTATTAATGTTTTCAGTTTTCGGGAGTTTTTTCTCTATTTTTTTTATATAATTTTTATTATTTTTCGACTTAAAAAACTTTAAATAACCTAGTTGTTTTTTTTTCTTCTCTTCCTCTTTTTCAGCAAGCTCTTTTTCTTTATTCATGATGTTCTTCACATTTTTGCAACTGATCCAAAACTTGTATATTTTCTCCAAAAGTTTATCTGAGGGAGAATCTTTAGGATTTTCACAAAAAAATTTGCAGACTTTCTGATAATTGTCTTCGCAAATCTTCAAATCCTTATCAATATCTTCGATAATTTTATTAACTTTTGTGCTAATTTCCTTAAAGACCTTTTCGACCTTATCAGTTGCATAATCTGTTTGTTTTTTGACGGCGTTTTCTAAATATCTACCCCCTTTTCTTATTTCCCCTAAATCTGATTGCAATTGAGAAATCGGCAATTTTGATCCGAGATCATAACTGCTTAAATCTTCATTAACATCGATAACAGTTTTTCCACTTTTATTTTCCAAACGTTCAATCACATACATCAAAAGGTTTTTCTTTGGATTTGAAATCATTTTGAGATCAGAAAGCTTCTCTAAAGCATCCAATTTAAACCCATAAGCACCTCCTCTTGCAGAAGTCCCATTCAAATAATTGCCAACTGCCAAGACATTCTCAAATATTGTGATTAGTTTCTGATCCTTAGGCAATTTCTCGAATAATGTCTTGATTTTATTTGTTTTTTCTGTCAAATCATCAACCATTTCTTTGTAGGATTTTAGGAATTTCAAAGCCTGCAAACGTTGTTGGAATCCTGGAACTCCACTTATTTCATAAACAAATCGCTCAGGATTTGCCAAAAGATCTGGTTCACCTTCATAAGCCAATACTGTTTTGATGTCCTCCTCTGATGGAAGAACTCCTAAAAGACTTTCTACAGTATTAATTGTCAATATTTTCTCATCAATGGAAAACAATGCTTCAACAAGAGCTGTATTTGATAATTTAAATTTCCCAAGCACTATTTCCAGATTTTTTGTTTTATCAGGAGAAAGTAAAGAAATTTTTTGGACTTTTGGCTTTTCTTGAGGTTTTTTATCACCTCCGGCAATTTGGTTTGCTGGTTCTGCTGCTTTCTTGACAGCAAACTCTTTTTCTAAGAAATCAAAATCTAATTCCACATTATTATCATCCAATTTCTCCCAAACAGTTTCTTTGATATTATTAAATGCAATCACCGTCCACATAAATCCTTTCAAAGGAATCCTTGGTTTTTTTTTCTCCTTTAGTTTTTGCACTCCCACCTGCATCAAAGATGGCAATCCTCCTAAAAGTGGAGGTCCTGGGGGTCCACCTATTTTTCCAAGCAAATTTATAGGAGGTGGACCTCCTCCTAATAAATTTGGTGGGAATGGTGGTGGCCCTCCTAGTAAATTTGGTGGGAATGGCGGTGGTCCTCCTAGTAAATTTGGTGGGAATGGTGGTGGTCCTCCAAGCAAATTTGGTGGGAAAGGTGGTGGTCCTCCTAATAAGTTTGGAGGTAACGGTGGTGGATTTCCAAACAGATTTGGAATGGTGGTGGATTTCCAAACAGATTTGGAGGTAACGGTGGTGGATTTCCTAGTAAGTTTGGTGCTAAAGGTGGGAGATTTCCTAATAAGTTTGGCGCTAACGGTGGGGGATTACCAAATAAATTTGGTGGGAATGGTGGTGGATTTCCTAATAAGTTTGGTGCTAAAGGGGGAATTACTTGGAGGTTTGGCGGAGGTGGAGGAGGTAAACTTAATGATGCAGATTGTTGTGGCGATTGAGATAATTTCTTCTCAAGCTCAGCTATTTTTGCGTCTTTTTCAGATAAAAGGCTAACTTGCTTTTCTAGGTTTATGATTTTTTTTTCTAAAGAAGGTATTTTCAAAGAATCGGAGGATTGAGCAGTGGATTTGTTGGAATCTGATTTAGATAAAGCTGCTTCTAAATCCTTGATTTTTTTCAAGGCTTCCTCGAGTTTTTTTTCGAACTCAGTATTTATGATTTGGAAAGTTTTAAGAACCTGCTCAGCTTTTTCAATTTCCTTTCTAGATTTTTGATTTTCTGAATCGAATTTATTTTTCTCATTTGTGAGCTTTTTTTTTTTTTTTAATAAAAAAAAAAAATTTTTTTTATGGAAATACTTTTTTAATTTCTTCTTCTCGAGATTCAAGTGTAGCTTCCAAATTCTCTATTTTTTCTTCCATCGCCTCCATATTTAAAGTATTCCCAAGGACATTTTTCAAATCGCTGATTTTTAAAATTCCCTCTAAAAAAATAATTGAAATAAACTCATTTTAATAAATTATCTGTCAATACCTTGACTTCCAATTCCTGTGGTTTTTGTTAAAACATCAGCTATTTTTGCCCATAATTCCCTTCCCTTATCATTATTTGGAATTACAAGCAATTGTTGCATGATTGAAAGGAATGAATTAAAACTTTGATTAGTCATTGATTCATTCTTCAATTTATCGAAAATCGAGTTAATGTCTTTAAAATCCAGAATATCTTTTTTTGAAATATCCGTAGAAAATTCTGGTATTATTTCTGTGACTCCATAATCATCAACAGCCTTTTCAAAGACTTCAATCTGATTGATGATTTGTAGTAAATGTCTCTCAAATTCATCTTGATCTCTCTCTATATAAGAGATTTTTCCAGCATAGGAAATTCTTGAAATTGCTATCAATTCTTGTTCGAATTTCATGGAGTTATCAAAGGTGCAATCCTCTATAATGAATTTCTCTGTTGCAATTTTTTCTTTGATATCTTCACAGATCTTTTTTAAACCGCAACTGACGAATTGGGATCTCATCAATGTCCTTTCCTCCTCTTCTAAAGGTGATTCAGTCAAAGTATTGATGAAAGTGATGATATTTTCTATCATTATAATATTTTTAGCATTGCGTAGCCCTTCGATGAAACATTCAAAAGGGTATTTATATTTTCTTTCTTCCTTCAATTTGTTCAAAGCATCTATCACAATTGAATGTCCTTCATTCGAAATCCAACAAAAAGCGTTTAAAATCTCCAAGGTAGAAGTGCAAAGCTCAACGAATTCAGGATTAAAGTTCTTAATCACTACAAAAGCTGTGTTAGGATTTTGTAACAAACTCTCTAAGACTTGATCATTATTTATCAAATTTTCTAAAGTCTTCAAAATAATCAACTGCTTGCTGATATTCTTCGTGTTTAAGGAACACATTTCAAAAACTTCCAATAGGTTTAACAACTCAGAAACCCCTTCAAATATTAAAAAAGACTTAATATCATCAGGTCTCGCCAATTCTAGCCATTTTCTTAACTCTTCTAATTGTTGGCAATTCGGATTTTGTTTCAATGATTCTACGAAATTCTCGGCCTGAGAATCAGCAACATTGCTTAAAGTTTCAGCGTTGTCTTCTATCATTTGCTTGTGTCGACAAATCAATTTCCATTTAATTTCTGGAGGTTGAAGCTTGATTTCATCTTCTTGTTCTGTTCCTAGAGAGATTTCAGAAAGAATGGTAAAGAATTCTCTGTTGACTTCATCATCTGATGGCCTTTGAGGGTATTCAAAATTGTCGACGAGGTTGAATGCCAATGCTTTTTCACGATTACGCAACGCGTAATGGTATTCAGAATTCTCTTTACTTAAAGGAGATCCCATATTTAAGTTTTTGCAATAAAACTTTTGGAAAGTTAACAAAAATTTATTTAAAAGAAACAGAATCTTGGATTTTTTGGTTTTTCTTTAAAAAAAAATATTTTATTATTAATTTAAGGTCCTAAATCTCTTCGCTATTTTTTTTAAGGACAGTTTTATTAATATTTTTAATGAAATTATACTAATGGATTTTGGGAAGGGTGTGAATTAAATGGTTGTTGTTTTGCATTTGAGTTTCTGAAGTTTTTGTTCTTCATTTCTTCATAACTGTCTCGATCCAAGACATAAACCTTCCCCGTATTTTCATCATAAAGTACAAATTCTTTTGAAATGTTTCTGCTCGGTAAGAAAAACAACAAAGCGTAAAAAAACATGAAAATCATAGGATAAAACATCAATTTTTTCATGAATTTATCCTTTTTATAAAGAGATAAATAGTTTTTACTTAAAAAATATTATAATACATATTCATTTCTTGAATTATATTGATCGTAACTGTAGTCCCCATTCGTTTTTTCATGGAAATTACTATAGAAATCATTTGTACTTTCATCTTCGAAATTCATTTTTTTCTTATATGTATATGCAGAACGATAAAAATAGTCTCCATTTTGACTTTTATTTCTTTTGTGATATTCATAAAATTCAGATGATGAATAACTCGTGGTTGGTCTACTATATTTAGATTTCCCTCTTGTATTATATCCATAATGATAATTGCTGTAAGTATTCTGTGTATTTGAAGAGTAAGAGTCACCTGCAGCATATTGATCAAATTGTCTTCTGCTATCTTCATTAGATAATATTTCATATGCTCTATTTATTTCTTTGAAATTCTCATCTGATCCTTTGTTGACATCAGGATGGTATTTCTTAGCTAAAGTGTAATAGGACTTTTTAAGAAAAAAATCTGCTTATAACTCAAAAATCTTCGGATAAAATTGCTCTCCTTTAAGAATTTCATTCTAATAATTTAATTTTTTTTTTCATTTTATTTGATTTTTGAGAGTTAAACAAAACTTATATAAATAATAAATTATTATAAAAAAAGAGATGGAAAAAACTTAAACTGAAAAATTAAGAATTTTGAATTTTCATTCAATCTTCTCATAAAATAATAAATAAGCTTCTCTTTTAGGAATATCAACTTCATTTATGGGTTTCACGTCTTCATCATTAAAAAAATACCACTTCAAATTAAAAAAATCAATAAAAATCAAAATTTACTAAATTACTTTTGAATTTCTTAACGCAAATGCCACGTAATGCCCATAATCTTCAGTGCCTATATGTGAAGCAAAGCATTTCAAATTATAAATATTTGGCTCATTATTGCAACAATAGCTAAATAAAAATTGCATAATGATTTAGATATATAATAAAAGAAAAAATTGAATCTACTTCTTCATTTCCAAACGTTCAAAAGGAAAATCGATTTTATCAGAAATCTTTTGTTTTCTGGGGAAAGTTTTGAATCTTTTGAAATGGATCAGTAAAATTTTTGGGGATATTGCAATAGACATTTGCTTTTTACTCTTCACAATTTTTTTGCAAAAATTACATTTATACTCGCTGATTACTTCATCCTCGAAAAAATTATTCAAACAATTGTAAATGGAAAATGCGGGTTCTTTTGAAGTGGGCTCATTTTTTTTGTTATTTTGATCATTTACTTTCACGATTGGAACTGAAAAATCCAAAAAAATTTCATATATTTCACGAAATTTTTTGCATTCAAGACACTGAATTTTGGTTTTTAATTGGCTTGAAAACAATGTATCAATTATGGAAGGGTTTTTTTTAAGATGAGATTCCCATTTAGCATCAGAATTTCCGATTTGTGACAAAGAAGATCTTTTGTCTAATAGAGGATTCAGTTCATCTTGGATTTCAGATAAAAATAATCGAATAAATTCATGAATATCTTGTTGTTCTCTAGGGTTGAAGACTTTTTTCAAAACAGATTTGAAGAAACTTGCAGCATTCACAAAATTTGAATGATTTTTTTTGTTTGACACATTAACAGAAGTGGTATTTGAGTTTATTACTTTTAAGGCGTCTGAATAAATGTTAATATATTTAGGAGGTTTTATTGTTTTGCATTTATTATCTTTGTATTTCTCTGAAAGGAAATAATCATTTAAAGTTTCCAAAGTGAACAAGCATTGAAGTCCTTTTTAAATTTTTAATCCAAATAAATAAAAATTAAAAAAAAAAATAAAAAAACCAGAATTCAAAAAACAATAGTTTGAACTATTCGCCAAACCGAAAATTTTTACAGATCTTCCATTTTTTTTATCACTTCCTCCCAATATGTCATCTTTTGAAAATGATGTCGAATGGGAGTCCAAGGATGTTGATGATTGTGGATGATCATCATTTGTTAGATTCGATGTATTATGTGTCAAAATCATCAATTTTTTATGAGGTGGCTTTTTTTCAATATTGTTTTTATCGAATCTTATTAATTTGTCTTGCTCATGCAGAATTTCTTCATTATTTTCTTTTTCTAGCTGTTTTTCCTCTTCTCCTGGAGTGACTTCGGCAGTACTATTAAAAATCCCTTGTATTTTCTCATTGGGATTATTGGTTTGAGGAATTTGTGTAGTTGAATAAAGAACCGTCTCATTATTCGAAACAATTATTTGCCCATTTAATTTTTTCTTGATTGAAGGTCCTCCATCATAAATTTTCATCACAAAAATCCATGTTTTTTCATTTACAAGAACATAATTGGTGTTTTCTTCAAGATCTGGCAATAGACGAAAATCTTTTTCTAGTAAAGAGTAATTATTGATAGGTTTCATTTCTAAATTCTTTGAATCATCTAAAAAAGTTGTGTAATCAACAGCCCAATCGATATTCAAATAATATTGCGTATCATCAGTTTCATCATAAATAAACTCTTTGATCATTTTCTTCTCTATTCTCTTCCTGTTTTGATAAAAAAATATTTTAAATTTTATTTTGGAAAAAAAAGCTAAAAGGAACCGTTTTCTCACAGGCAATCTTTTTAATTTTACAATATAATCAGCATACAAGTTTTTATTTATTTTCGATTCCATTAAAGGAATTTCAATTTCTTCATTGTTTTCTAAAAAAAATATTTTTATTGGCGTATTTTTAAAAATGTTTTTGTTGCTTTTAATATTAGATTCCTCCATTGACTTCTCAAGATTTGATTGATTAACGACTTTGTCAACGAAATCAATTGGACTATTATCATCAGTCAGAGTTTTTTGCAAGGTGTTGGGATTTAGAAAAGAAGCTTTTGAGTTAGGTGGAGAAAATTCAAATATTGTGATTTTTTCTATCCTGAAATTGAGAATGGTTTGTTTTAAAAATGAAATATCTTTTTATAAACGGCTTTTCTCGAACTGTTGAGATTTTATCGAAAGGTTTTAGGATCAAACCTTTTCTTAAATCAAATTTTGGAAGAGATTTCATTGTGAAAGAGTCTTTTATGAGAGTAAACAATTCAACAACAACAAAAATGAATTTTAAAAAAGTACTTGTTATTTCACTTTTGTCTGAATACTGAAATTCATATAAGATCTCCGGCTTGAAAAAATTATATAATTTTTTTTTAATAGAATTGAACTTCGTGAAGTTTTGAATGTGTACATATGTTCAGCATTTTTTTTATAAAGAAAAAATTAAAAAATTAAGAATTAAGGTTTTCTTTTTTTGTTTGTTTGATAAGTATTAGAAATCGATATCATCAAAAGCCATTTCATTATATATATGTTTAATCATAAAATTTATTATACTTTGAGGTTTAAATTAGTTAAAATCCATTTTTTTTAATGGCTTTCTTTTATATTGATTTCTAAAGAATAAATTTATAAATATCGTAAATTATGTAAATTGGTCAAAAAATTTTTTAAAGAAAAAACTTAAAACATTTAGCATTTTTAATATTTAATTTTTATAGAGAAAAAACTTAAAATTAACGATTATAATATTTTTATTTCTGATGTTTCGGTTTGTTCTCTCTTTTTATTTTTATGGTCATTATTTCAATTCAAATTAAAATAAGAATAATTGACAAAAATAATTTATGAATAAATTATAACTTCTTCAAAAAATGATCGATTTTCAGTCTTCAAATGCTTTCATAATTTTTTGTCATAAACATCCCAATTTCCCATTAGTTTTTGGTTGTAACGAATATGAATGTGAATTCGATCAAGTGATGTGTTCGAAATGTGTTATAGAAAATCCTTATCACGAACAACAACACAAACGCAAATTTGTCTCATTTAATACATATGTTGAAATATTATCAACTGATTTCGCTAAATCCATTCGCAATAATGTCTTAATCGCCAATCAAAACATTAGGAAAGTTTTCGATAATGAATCAACTTTTCTTCATAAAATGCAAGAACATGCCAAATTAGAAAAAAATCTTATAGAAACCAATGTGAGTTCAATGGTAACATCTTTTATACAACAAACCAATAGAGTAAAGAAAGAGTTATCTGATTTTTTGGAAAACCAAATTGATAATTTCAAAAGGAATTTATCTCATTTTAAGAAATTATACTCTCAATATTCCACAGAAACAAATTATGAAAAATATGCTAATCCTAATTTCATCAAAAGCAAACTTTTGATGAAATCACCATTGCAAGCTTTTTATTTCTTGCAAAATGTCAGGAAAAATTCTGCCCTTGAATATTCCAACTTTAATGAAATCAATAATCTAGCCAATAAAATTCTCTTCAATTATAACAATCCTCCCAATATTTCATTATCTATTTATGAACAAATCCGTAATTTTACGAGCAGATTATATAATGAAATAAAAGAAAATCTATTTGAGAACTGTAATCCCATACAAAACCTATCTGAGGATTATATCCGGACTTCAAATGAAACGACTCTTTCTTTCAATAGAAAGCGAATGAGATTGGATAGAAGTGGGCTTTTAAACAATCAAAATTTTACGATTTCTTTAGATAAAGTTTTCCAAACTCAACATGCAAACAGCGTTTCTGCTATAATACCTATTTCTAATGACATTCTTGCCACAGCTTCCTATGATCGAACCATTAAAATATGGAGGATTTCTGATAATTCTTTGATAAAAAGCTTATATGATCAAAACAGTATCTGCTGTATGGAATTGTTTTATTTTTCTGAGGAATTAGTAATTTCAACACTTCAAGGCATGTCTGTCAAATATCAACAAAACTTACAACATAAAATTAATCAAAATCCTGATATGGAAATAATGGATTTAGGATTTTTACTGATTTCCGGAGGATTGGACAAGTTAGTTAAGGCTTGGAATTTTAATATGCTACCAAACACGAAGGAAAATATTGAGGCCTATTTAGAATATGCTGGACACAGCAATTGGATTACTTGTTTAATGTCATTGGAAGATTGTGAAAATATAGTAAGTGGGGATGATAATGGAGAAATAATTATTTGGGATGTTTTGAAATGTAAAGAGAAATTCAAATTTACAGTTTATCATAAAAATATAATAAGTTGTCTAACACTAATAGAAAGATATAAAAGGTTTGCATCGGCCAGTGCTGATTCGATTAGAATTTGGGAGGTCAAATATAAAGAAATGGGGATTAAAAAAACATTAGTTTTATGTAATTGCGAAAGATCATTCACGAATGAAGCAATGATTTATTCATTAATTTCATCGACAAATTATATCAATTTATTGATTATTGGGGGAAGAGATGGAAAAATTCGTTATTTGGATATAAAAAAAGGGAAAATAATCTATGAAAACAATGAAAGCAACAATAATGAATATGTAGGAGATTTTTTGTTAATTGAGAAAAATACGAAAATTTTTGATGAGGAATATGAGGAAACAAGCAAAAATTTTAATTTAATTAGTTTAGGAAATAATGTTCTTAATATTCAAGATGGATATGGAACAATGATTCGAGCTATTAAACCTCAGAATAATGAAGACTTTTTTTGCAATCAAGTTTTGCCAAATAGAAATTCTTACATTTTAGCAATTAATCAAACTTCCAAAGATATTATTTTGAAAGTCGCAGTTGTGAGCCAATATTCAAGCCAGTTTTATAATTATAAAAGCTCTCGAATTTCGATATTGAATATTATTATTGATAATTTAAAGAAGAGTTTATAATTTTATTTTTAATAAAGCTTAATAAAAGTATTATTTTAAATCATTTTTAAAGTTTTTATAAGAAGGAACCTTATAGAAAATAAACAAATATAACCAAAAGACATTTCAAAATGGAGTTTTTTTTTTCATGTTAAAAAACCAAATTTTTTAATTTTTTTTATGAAAACCATGAATTTGATTTTAATTTTAGGAATATTTATTTTCAGGATATATTTACAGTTCTTTTCCTGATTTCTCATTATAGATATTAAACTTCCCGAAATTAGATTTCATTGTTGCTGATTTTCTTGGGACTGAAGAAGTTGATACAGCAAAGAATTTTCTTTATAATTTTTCATATATTCATAATTTTGGTGAGAATCTTTGGCATCATTATTTTCATTGAATTTCTATTTTTTACAGAATCTCTAACTATGTTTTATCGTTTTCATTGTAATATTCATCAAATTCTACAGAATCATCTATGTTTAGATGATTTGAAATCTTCATCTTTAACTTTTGCTTTATTATCTTCAAATTTTTATTAACTTTTTGAAAATAGAACATATTTTTTCTGTTTAATGAATAGGCCAGTCCTCATTCAGATTAGCTTGAGTTTTAATGGACTTGCAATTAGCTGTGTAGAATGAATAATATTTGAAAATCAAATAAATTGCGAGTAAATGAAATAGGGGTTTTAATTTATTAACTTCATTTGAAAAATAAAATTGTTAATAATTTTTTTTTGAACATAAAATGATAACCAAGGTATAAACTTTTTAATTGAAAAAAAACATTTTATTTTATTTTAAATTACAAAAAAAACAATTGAAATAATAAAAAAAAAAAAAAAATTTTAAAAGATAATTTTTCAAAACATAATTTATGAATTAAATTATTGCACAACGTTCGAAGAAAAAAATGGAGTATCCAAATTCTTATAAGGCTCATTTATTGAAAGATTCAACTCTACCTCCAGCAACTGATTACACTATTCCGCCATGTGATTCAGAGTCCCTTTTCAAAATTCGCCCTCAAAATTTAACCCGTTTATTTTTATTAGAGTTCTTAGGAACCTACATCATGTTAATGATTGGTTTGGGAAGTGTAGCTCAAGTAACTTTGAATAATGATAATGGCGGAAGTTTAAGCATTCATATTGCGTGGGCATTAGGCGTAATTTTCGGAATATATGTCTCTGATGGTGGTCATTTAAATTCAGCTATAACAATAGCCAATGTGATATTCGGAGGATTTCCAATAAGAAAAGCTTTCATTTATTTGTCGGCCCAATTTTTTGGAGGGTTTTTTGCTGCAGCTTCTGTGTATGTTATTTATTTTGATTCATTCAAGGGCTATGGAATGAAGGAAGGAAATAATGGAGTATATATGAAAGTGCCAGAAACAGCTGGTATTTTTTGCACTTTTCCCTTTAGTTTTGTGAATTCCAATGCAGAAACCCACAAAACTCTGAGTTTAGGCTTTTCTTGTTTATCAGAATTTAGTGCCACTTTTATTCTAAATTTTCTATGTTTAACATTCACTGATGAAAAAAGAAAGAACCCTGGATCTAATTTAACTGGATTTTTTCTAGGCATGGTCGTTTTGGGAATTGGCTTAGCATATGGACAACAAACAGGTTATGCTTTAAATCCTGCCAGAGATTTACCACCAAGATTATTTATTTTTTCTGTTGGTTGGGGAAGTGATGTATTTACATATGGGAACTATTATTTTTGGGTTCCAGTTCTAATGCCAATTTTAGGGGCAGTGAGTGCAGCAGGAATTTATGAGATGATGATCAGAGAGAA
>JFJP01022024.1_pt1 | contig 25234 bp, 26 predicted proteins | sample 431651 | NCBI WGS metagenome assembly JFJP01 (sample SAMN02602958, study PRJNA72255) | Microbial mat metagenome, whole genome shotgun sequencing project. | biome: fresh water; feature: sink hole; material: water; isolation source: purple microbial (photo- and chemosynthetic) mats found in...
AAATTACACACTATTTCTTTTTTTGTCAAAAAAAAGAAGCGGGGGATAAATCCCCCGCCTGAAAGCCCAAGCACGCTGAAGCGTGCTGTGTCCAGGGTTCAGACAGCCTGCTTCAGCAGGCTTGAGCTTTCAGCCCCGAAATTTATTTCGGGGACAGGATGGCTGAAAAAGCCGGTTCAAAATTTTTTTTCAGAAATTTTCAGAAAAAATGTCCCGGAGAAATCATTTTTCCCTCTGTACAAATCAGAGCGGGACAGAAAGGGGGTGATAAGGAAACAGTTTTTTTCAGAATGCAGGCAAGAGTCTTTTTGAGTTCAGATAACATGAATGAAATTTTTTAGGAGGTCAGAATGAAAGCGATAATCAGAAAAATCGGCGTAATGGCGCTGGCAATCGTGCTGGCAATGGGGTTTGCTGCCTCTGAAGCGTCTGCCGCTTACACTTACAGCGCTTCGCCAAGTTCTACAACTAACGGCGGCAGCAGTTGGGGAACTCCCTATCTGAAACTGAGCAAGTCCTCTGGGTGAGCGATCCACAGGCAGCTTTGCTGCCGCAGGATGAACATCCGCACGCGCAGTTTCCGCCTTTCCTGAAACTTCTGTAAAAGCTTCTGACAACATAAAATGCAGCCGCGCCGACAATCAGAAATGTGAGTAAATCTTCCATTTGTCACCTATAAGTAAAATTTTTTAATATACTGAAAAAACGTGTCATTTTGAGTGCAGCGAAGAATCTTATAAAAGTAGAACGGGTTTCAAACCCGTTTTACATTTTCGTGCGGAACGGGTTTCAAACCCGTTCTGCCGAGACCCTTCGTTGCGCTCAGGGTGACACATTCCGGGCGGGAGACCCTTCGCTGCGCTCAGGGTGACATCTCCCCGTCACCTATTCTATGCCGCTCCTCGTAACTTTAATAACCCATCAGCGAGCCGAGCTGAAAGACAATCACCGCCAGCGTAAATGCCAGCAAGGTATTGAATACCATCGAGAAAAGCCCCCATTTCCATGAACCGGCTTCCCGGATGATACAGACCACGGCCACAAAGCAGGGCGCATAGAACATCGTGAAAATAATCAGGCTCAACGCGACTAAGGGGGACCAGCTCGGCGATTTTGCCAGCGTTTCGGAAAGCGATTTAGCTGCTTCGGCATCCGCTTCTCCCAGCGAATATGCAGTGCCGAGCGTGGAGACAACCACTTCTTTGGCGGCAAATCCGCCCAGCAACGCGATATTGATGCGCCAGTCAAAACCGGCGAATTTTGTTACTCTTTCCATGAAAGTCCCGATGCGTCCCGCTACGGAATTTCTCAGCCTTTCTTTTGCTTCTTGGGAGTCAATATCCTGCAACTGCTTTCTGATATGCCCGGCTTCTGACGGTGAAATCGCAGCGTCAAGCGAAATCTGAAGCGTTTCCTGCTGGTGTTCAAATCGCTGAATCTCTTTTTCCGAAAGTTCCGGAAAGGTCATCATCGCCCATATAATAACGGATATTCCCAGAATCACGGTGCCGGCTTTCTGAATATACTGCCATGTGCGCTCCCATGTATGTATAGCCAAGCCCTTAAAGGTCGGAAAACGGTAGGGCGGCAGTTCCATGACAAACGGCGTTGCAGGTCCTCTGATGATTGTAACCCGCAGAAACTTTGCCACAAGCAATGCCCCTGCCCATGAAATCAGCGTCAGAACAAACATGAGCAATGCCTTGTTTTTCCCGAAAAATGTTCCGGTCAGCAGCGCGAGCAGCGGGAGTTTTGCTCCGCAGTTCATAAAAGGAACGGTCAGCAGCGTTGCCATGCGTTCCCTTGTGGATTTGAGTGTCCGGGTTGCCATCACGCCCGGCACCGCGCAGCCCCCGGCAATCCCGCCGGAAAGAATATAAGCCATGACTGAACTGCCGTGGAGTCCGAAGATTCTGAAAATTCTGTCCATCATGAAAGCGACTCTTGCAAAATATCCGGAATCTTCCAGCACCGCGATGCCGAAAAACATGAACATAATAAGCGGCACAAATCCCAGCACGCCGCCCACGCCGTCAATGATGCCCGAGACAATCAGCGATTTGAGAAAACCCTGGTCCAGCGCAGTTGAAACCGTGTCACTGAGCCATGAGAAAAAAGCTTCAAACCAGCTCACCGGCACTTCGCTGTAAGTAAAAGTAAACTGGTAGAGCATCAGCAGCACTGCCAGCATTATCAGGGGGCCCAGAAAGCGGTGGGTCACAATTCTGTCTATTTTGTCAGAGGTGTAAAGGCGGTTTTCGTCATCTTTACGCCGAATCACGCCTTTTCTTACAATGGAATGGATATAACCGTAGCGGTAATCCGCGAGCAGGGCTTCAGGATAAGTGTCCATCGTGTCTTCAAGATGTGCGGTCACGCTGCGCGTCATTCCCGTAAGTTTTTCCGATAATGCCGGATTCGCCGCATTGCCTTTGGACAGAACCAGTTCGTCATTTTCCAGATATTTCAGTGCAATCCATCGGGCAGGATATGTATCTGTCAGAAAATTGCCGGAAATGATTTCTTTTTCCATTTCCTGAATCACCCGGTCAAGGTCATCTCCGTAGGAAATCTGCAAGGGTTTTTGCACCGTCTTTTCTTCGGCGACACGGGCGGCGGTTTTCATCAGATCGTGTTTGCCGTATCCGCTGCGGGCAATAATCGGCACCACCGGCACCCCCAGCAGTTCGGAGAGCTTTTGGGATTTGATTTCAATGCCGCGGGATTTTGCGACATCAATCATGTTCAGGGCAATACAGACGGGAATGCCGCGTTCAAGGAACTGAAGCGAGAGGTAGAGATTCCGCTCCAGATTGGACGCGTCAACGATATTGACAATGACTTCGGGTTTTTCGTTGACCAGAAAATCCCTTGCCACCACTTCTTCAACAGAATATGCGGTCAGCGAATAGGTTCCGGGAAGGTCCACGATGTGCAGTTCGTATCCGTCATGAAGATAGACGCCTTCTTTTTTTTCTACTGTAACGCCGGGGTAATTTCCCACATGCTGACGTGCGCCGGTCAGCTCATTGAAAAGCGTGGTTTTTCCGGCATTGGGATTTCCGGCTAATGCAAGGGTGATTTTCGACATAGATTAAACATAGATTTAAGAAGATTAAAAGAAGAAGTGTTTTGTGAATTAAAAAACTAAGTTTCTTCAGGAAACTTAGTTTTTTCAAAAGTTTTTTATGCGACTTCCACCTCAATATGATCTGCTTCGCTGTTCCGCAGCGTCAGCGTAAAACCTCTGATTCGCAATGCTACCGGATCGTACAGGGGCGCACGTCCCTGAATTCTCACAGGCGTTCCCGGAACAAGTCCCATATCACGAATACGTCTGCCCAATTCACCGCCCACCCTGACAGCGGAGATAACTCCGGATTGATTGTCTTCCATTTTTCTCATGTTTACTCGATACATGCTTTGCTTTAACCTCCGTGATCTTTATTTTGTTCACGCTCAGATTTAAAACCTGCGTCTGAAATACATCTTTTCAGAATAATTTCATATCAGGTGTATTTTTTTGGAATGACGAAAATATAATGGCATAACGGATTTATGTCAAGTATTTTTTTATTAAATCATGCTGTGTACAACTTTTTCTGAATGAAAAAGATGGCGCAAAGGTCGCAAGGCGTTGCGAATATTTTGAAATCCTTTGCGTTTTTTGCGCTGAAAGATATTAACCGCAAAACTCACAACGCTTTGAGAATCTTGTGAAATCTTTGTGTCCTTTGTGAGCTTTGCGGTTGAAAAAACTTGCACATCACATATCTGTATTTTCAGCTTGGGGCTGAAGTAAAAGACAGGAAATCAATACCGCTGATAACAATATCCCTTGCAAATCCGTTAAAATCATTGTATCAAGTCGGATAATTAATCGAAAAATATGCCTGAAAGGAGAATCAATATGAGTAACGGACTGCCTGAAAATCAGGCAACAATTGATAAACTTTGCATAAACACCATTCGCACCCTGTCAATGGATGCGATTCAGAAGGCAAATTCAGGACATCCCGGCGCGCCTATGGGGCTTGCGTCTGCGGCATATATCCTTTGGACCCGCTTTCTGAAACATAACCCGGAAAACCCCGAATGGTTTGACAGGGACCGCTTTGTGCTGTCAGGCGGTCATGCCTCCATGCTGCTTTACAGCCTGCTGCATCTGACCGGCTATGATGTGAGTTTAGATGACATCAGAGATTTCCGGCAGTTGGACAGCAAAACCCCGGGACATCCCGAATACAGACACACCCCCGGCGTGGAAACCACCACCGGACCTTTGGGACAGGGCTTTGCAAACGCTGTGGGCATGGCAATGGCAGAACGTCATCTTGCCGCGTGTTTCAACCGTCCGGGACACGACATTGCGGATCACTTCACATATATGATGTGCGGCGACGGCGATCTGATGGAAGGCATCAGTTCCGAAGCCGCGTCGCTTGCGGGTCATCTGGGGCTTGGAAAACTGATCTGCATTTACGACGACAATAAAATTTCCATAGAAGGCAGCACGGACATTGCTTTCACAGAAGACGTCGCAGGCAGATTCGAGGCATATCACTGGCATGTGCAGCGTGTGGCAGACGGAAACGACACGGAAGCGATTCACAATGCCCTTGAAGCTGCAAAAGCGGAAACAGAAAAACCCTCCGTCATTATCGTGCGGACACACATCGCTTACGGAAGCCCGAACAAACAGGATTCCGCAGACGCGCACGGCTCGCCCCTGGGCGAAGAAGAAGTCCGTCTGACCAAAAAAATACTGGGATGCCCGGAACAGGAATGTTTTCTCATCCCGGAAGAAGCGCTTTCAGCTTGCAGAGCATGTATTGAAAGCGGCAAAAAAGCAGAAGCATTCTGGCAGGAAAAATTTGAAGCATATAAAAAGAATTTTCCCGAACTTGCGGAACAATTCTCAAACGCCCTTGAAGGTGTTTTGAAAGAAGGCTGGGAGAAAAATCTGCCGAATTTCTCATATACAGAAGGTTCCATTGCCACGCGGGCCGCATCCGGCAAAATTCTGAACGCCCTTGCAGAACAATTTCCATGCCTCATCGGCGGGTCTGCGGATTTGGCACCCTCCAACAATACGCTGATAAAATTTTCATCAGATTTTCAGAAAAATGCCTACACCGGCAGAAATATCCGCTTCGGCGTCAGAGAACATGCCATGGGAGCGATTCTGTCGGGCATGGCGCTTCACAAGGGTGTGCGTCCTTTCGGAGGGACATTTCTCGTATTTGCCGATTATATGCGCCCGGCGATCCGGCTTGCCGCGATGATGAAACTGCCGGTCATCTATATTTTCACACATGACAGTATTGCTGTCGGCGAAGACGGTCCCACGCATCAGCCGGTGGAGCATTTAGCAAGCCTGAGAGCAATTCCGGGACTGAAGGTGATCCGGCCCGCGGACGCCACAGAGACGGTGGACGCGTGGAGAGCCGCGATGAAGTCATCGGGGCCCGTGGCGCTGATTCTGAGCCGTCAGAATCTTCCCATACTGAACAGAAGCAGATACAACACCGGCGACGGTCTTGAAAAAGGCGCGTATATTCTGTCGGATTCTGACGGCAAAGCCGATATTCTGTTTATTGCCACCGGCTCTGAAGTGCATATCGCGTTGGAAGCCGAGAAACATCTCAGAGAACAGGGTTTTGCTGTCCGGGTTGTGAGTATGCCGAGCTGGGATTTATTTGAAAAAACATCACAGAAATATAAAAACAAAGTGCTGCTGACAGATTTTCCCAACCGTATAGCGATTGAAGCAGGGCTGTCTATGGGCTGGGAACGCTATATCGGCGAAAAGGGAATTATGATAGGCATGACAGGTTTCGGCGCGTCGGGACCCGGGGGCGAAGTCATGAAAAAATTCGGCTTTACCGCGGATAATATTGTTGAAAAGGCAATGCTTATGCTTGAAAGCGAAAAAATTGAGAAGTGAGAAGTGAGAAGTGAGAATTGAACACTTCTTATTTCTCAATTCTCACTTCTCACTTCTCAATTTTCTCACTTCTTAGTTTCCAGAATTTTTTCAGCCGAAAGAATCACTAAAAGTTCATCTTCGAGTTTGACAACGCCGACAACAAATTTTTCTTCGATTTTGCCGACATTGGCAGGGGGCAGCTCGATTTCCGTTTCCTCAGCCTCTGTCACATCGCCGATGCAGTCCACGAGAAGACCGACAGCATCTTTTTTCAGAATGATATTGTGGCTGTTATCCGTGAGGATTCGGGCAGACAGCCCCAGACGGACCCCGAGATCGAAAACCGTTACGGTCTGCCCCCGCAGATTTATCAGTCCCCGGATATAATCCTGCACATGCTGGACAGGCGTAATATCCAAAAACCGGTTGATTTCACGGACTGCCAGAATATCAATGCCCATCAGATACATGTCTATTCTGAATGTAACAAATTGTCTCATGGCTGGTATTCTTTCCACCGTCACAATCTGCGCTTTTCTGCGCTTTCCGAATTTTCTGTAAAACGCCGAAGCTTAAAACAGACGCAAACCGTTTTGCCGACAAAACGGCTTTCAAAGCCGTTTTACTGCAAGCGCAATTTGTGCCGGTGGCAGTATAAATAGCTTCCCGGTCGGAGTATCCTGACCACGCCGGACAGAAACCCGCTCTGCTTAACACTGCGGACTACGGTGCTTCAAATTCGCTCCGAGTAAAACCCCTCTCACTTGATATACCCCGCGCGCTCAAGATACAGCAGCACTTCCTGCGCAGCCTCGTCCGGCGTCATGTCTGTCGTGTCAATAAAAACTTCCGGGGCTTCGGGCTGTTCATACGGGTCGTCAACGCCGGTAAAGCCTTTCAGCAAGCCCGCCCGCGCCTTTGCATACAGACCTTTCCGATCCCTTGTCTCACAGACCTCAAGCGGCGTTGCGACATGCACTTCCACAAATCCGCCGTAACTTTCAATGAGTTCCCGAATCTGCCGCCGAATCTCCGAGTAGGGCGCAATGGGCGCACAGATGGCAATTCCCCGATTTTTGGTAATCTCACTGGCGACAAAACCGATGCGCCGCACGTTAATATCCCGATGTTCTTTGGAAAAACCAAGTTCATTCGACAAATTCCGGCGCACAATATCGCCGTCTAACAGCGTTACGGGGCGGCCGCCCATTTCGAGAAAACGGGCGTGAAGAATGCGGGCAATCGTGGATTTTCCCGCGCCGGAAAGCCCGGTGCAGAAAATCGTGAGTCCCTGTCTGTGCCGGGGCGGATATGCCTGCTCAAGCACTTCAATGACTTGGGGAAAAGTGAACCATTCGGGAATCCGCCTGCCGCCGCGCAGCCGTCTGTGAAATTCATCATCCGAAAGCGAGCGCACGGTGCCGCCCGCCGGCACTTCGCTGACCGGCATGTATGCGTCTTCATCTGCGGCATAGACCATCTCATCAAAATGAAGCACGGAAATGCCCAATTCATCTCTGAAAGACTGAATCAGCGATTTTGCCGCATCTGGCTTGTAAAAAAAATGCCCGTCAATCATAGGGCTTGCGTGATGCGGTCCCATAGCAAAATGCGTACAGCCGTAATTTTTCCGTATGAGCGCATGGAGCAGCGATTCCCGGGGACCCGCCATCCGCATGGAAAGCGGCAGCAGACTCAGCAGCATCATATTCGGCGGATATTTTCCGCTCATCTCTAAATAACAGCGAATCCGGGTGTAAGTGTCAATGTCTCCGGGTCTGACACGGCGCACCACCGGATGCAGCAGCAGATTTGCCCGCGCCTGCGCCATAGCTCTCAGCGTCATTTCAAACTGCGCCCGATGCAACGGGTTACGCGTATGAAATCCCACAATGCGCCGCCAGCCCAATTTTTTATATATCTGGCGTATTTCTGCGGGCGTGTGCCGATGCCGGCGAAATGCGAAATGCAGCGGAAACTGAATGCCCTCGATTGCTCCGCCTGCGTAGTGCGTACCGGTCTGACGGAACAGAGATTCCACGCCCGGATGCTTTGCGTCCTGCGTTCCGTAAACCTGCTCCGCTTCAAGTGCTTTATCGGCTGCCCATATATCTTCAAGCGTCAGGACCGCAACCATGAAGCCTTCGGCGTCCCGCAGCGCGACGGACTGCCCGGGTTTCAGTTCCTTTGCCTGCGCTTCGGAAATATCGAGACAAATCGGAACGGGCCAGAGCGTGCCGTCGGGAAGGCGCATGTTGTCTCTCACAGATTCGTATTCCTCGCGAGTCATAAATCCCCGCAGAGGAGACAATGCGCCGTTCATCAATAACTCAAGGTCGGACAGTTGCCGATTGGAAAGCGTGATGCTTTGCAAATTCTTGGAAAGCTTCTGCAAATCCATTGCCCGTTCCGACTCGGCAATGAGATTCACCAGCTTTCCGCCATGAGGGAGATTTGTCATTTGGTGTCCTTCGGAGGTAAGAGGTCAGGGGTAACTTTGAGTCCCGTAGGGACATCCGAAAATAGCCCGGCAATTTATTGCCGGTCATTATTGTTAATAAATTCTCTAAAATTTTTAATTAATTCAATAGTTAGACTGAATCTTATTCTCTCCAGTCTGTAAGCAGACGACTAACGGATTGAAATATCAGGGCGACTATGGTTGGGTCAATCAGCTCACTCGCACCGTGGGCGATCCGGTTGCGCTTGTTCATGAACTCGCGGAAAAGATCAATATCATCAACTGAAACCTCGCCCTGCGAGTACATGTGGTTCAGCAGCATCGAAGCGGGGAGGCGTTCAACAGGAATACTCTGAGTAATTGCCCGTTTTCGAAGCGCTGCCTCAAATATGCTCCAAAGATACAGCACGGCAGGTTCGAGGGCGCCTTCTGCAATCAGAGCCTGCACCTGCTGTAGCTTTGTCACGAGCTGCGGCCAAGTGGGCAATTCGCCGCTGCCCGTTGGAATCTTAGATGAATCAACGTCTTCTAATGTCACAAGCAAAAATCGCCAACCGGGATGTTTTGATATCTCCTGAGCGAGCGACTGAAAGCGGTCAACGGAAATGCGAGATGCAGTTGCCTTTACTTCAATTATCAGACCGGCATCTCCCTTTGTGGCTATCAAGTCCGGTTTATAGCCGCCAAGATCAAAAGGCAGTTCACTACCGGACGGCTCTTTAAGAACGGTAAATCCTTGTTCTCTGTAGGTTGATGCCAACGAGTCAATCTTCTTGTCGTGTGCGGTTCTCACAGGATTGTTCATAGGTAACTCCTAAGGTCTTGTGCATCGCTGACCCTCACATAAACACATTCATTTCCCGTAGCAACACCCATCTGGAGCAGTGGTGGGAGAGTTGTTACATCTATTGGCTCTGCCAAGAACCGACGATGGCTGTCAACATCAGACACTAAAAAGTCATCCTCAAAAACTAACCCTACGAGCGCATCTTGAATCGGCTTGATGATGTTGTCTATATCTGCCGGCGCGCTGTCGCAAAGATAGACAATCGAGAATCGAAGCGAAGGTGACGACACCGGAGGAGTGCTGCTGCTCCATGCCTTCTTTGCTTCGCCATGCACGAAACTCTTCCATGCTTGGAGATTCTTCCTATTCTTCGTTTGAAGCGAAACGGGCCGTTTCGGGATCAGAAATTCAAAGGGCTGCATAGTGTCCTTCGATAGAAAATGCCTAACACAGGGTTCAGCGGCGGGCGGGGTTTGACGATGCGCTTCATGACTGATGCGCCCCGCCCGTCTATTGCAAATCAGGGTTATATTTTTCATACGACACGGCTGCCTGATTTTTCAGAACATAGCCAGCCTTTGTCTGTATATTGATAAACTTCAATTTTAGGACAATTCTCTGAATACCAATCATCAGGATGCGGAATAAATGCAAGATAGAAGTTACTACTACTTTTTCTTATTAAATTCGGAATGGTTTCCAATGACCATTGTGTAAGAGAACTTCCTGCTGAAATGACCAGTAACTTATTTTCCGAATCTCCGATCATCAACTTGCTGAAATCAATAATTATATCACGAGAATCAGTTCTTTTTAATTCGCTTTCAACTAACCATTTGGCACCTGTAAGCGTTTTGATATGTGATCCTTTGGCTGACTTTACTATTTTTACCTCCGCAACCGTAATATCAAATAACAGTTCATTTAAACGGAATTCAGATCTATTACGGTCATAATCTCTTGAAAAAACGGTAATATGTCTTTTCCAATCAATATTTCTGAAGCTTTGGGCAAGACACTCTACCCACAATTTGCTTCGTTTGGAGTTTGAGAAATCTTTTCCGAGTTTGAGTGCATTGATGAATGATGTTTGTATCAGTTTTGAGATCAAAAAATACTCCGATAATTGCGGATCCGCATTCGAGAATATATTACTTTTTTTGTTGAATTCACGACCGGCCTGCTTTGCTGAGAAAAATATAAGCAACGGATGGCAGGCCGGCAGCTTGCCCCTACCCGATCAATCCTTTAAAATATTCAATCGTATGTTTCAGCCCTTCTTCAAGCGGAATATTCGGCTGCCATCCCAATTTTTCTTTGGCGAGACGAATATCAGGCTGGCGCTGTTTCGGGTCATCCGGGGGCAGGGGCTTGAATACTAATTGAGACCGGGACCCGGTGAGCCGAATGACTTTTTCCGCCAATTCCAGAATGGTAAATTCGCCGGGGTTTCCGAGATTGACAGGTCCCGTAAAGTCATCCGGGGAGTTCATAAATCGGATAAATGCCTCGATGAGATCGTCCACATAGCAGAAAGAGCGGGTTTGCGAGCCGTCGCCGTAAATGGTAATTGCCTCGCCTTTCAATGCCTGAACAATGAAATTGGACACCACCCGCCCGTCATTCGGGTCCATTCTGGGTCCGTAAGTGTTGAAAATTCGGGCGACTTTGATTCGCAGATTCTGCTGACGATGGTAGTCAAAGAACAGCGTTTCAGCGCAGCGTTTGCCTTCATCGTAACATGAGCGAACCCCGATGCAGTTGACATGCCCCCAGTAATGTTCCGGCTGCGGATGAATCTCCGGGTCTCCGTAAACCTCGCTGGTCGAAGCCTGAAAAATCTTTGCCCTGACCCGCTTGGCAAGCCCCAGCATGTTGATTGCGCCGTGGACGCTGGTCTTGGTAGTCTGCACCGGATCAAACTGATAATGAATCGGCGACGCGGGGCAAGCCAGATTATAAATTTCATCTACTTCCACATAAAGCGGAAAAGTGATGTCATGGCGCAGGACTTCAAAATAGTGATTATCCAAAATATGCAGGATGTTACGCTTTGCGCCGGTGAAAAAATTATCCGCGCACAGAACATCATGCCCCTCTTTCAAGAGCCGCTCGCAGAGATGAGAGCCGAGAAATCCAGCGCCGCCTGTTACAAGGATTCGTTTTTGTCTTGTCATGTTTTTATAATTGTCCCGTCATGTTTTTTATGAATGAACACCGTAGGTGTGAGATATTTGTAGCATAGTTTTTGTCTTGTCATGTTTTTTACGGTTGTCCCGTCATGTTTTTTATGAATGAACAGATGTTTCCGAAAAATAATTTCAGTCAGGCAATCCAAGTTCCATGCTCACTTTTCTCCGTTGACTCAAGGAAAGTAACGATAAAACTCTCGCCGATGTAAAACACGTACTATCTCGATTATCTCCCCATGTGTCTCTATTCCGATACGATAATCGCCAATCCTTATGCGATAACGATTTGGATAACTTTTCATTGCTTTTATATCACTCAGTTCCCGCAATGTTCTGATATTTGGCAGCGTTGTAAAAACAAAATCAAATATCTCATCATAAACAGGCTGTTTTTTAAGTTTTTTAATATCTCTTAAAAAAGCCTGTCTGTAATAAATTTCCAATCCGATTATTCCTCTAAATATCTCAACGCTTCGTTACGATTCAGCAAAGGACTTTTTTTTCCTTCATCCATAGCCTTGTCGAGACAGTAATCTTCCACTGCTTCAGACAGTTCGTCAAACCCGCTGTCTTCTTTCAAAAGAAGTTTATTCCAAATTTCAATGGGAATTACCACCGCTTTAGGCTGACCGTTCTTGTCTGTCAGATAATCAATTTCAAACATATCATTAAGTCCTTTCCCCGGAAGGGGGAGGGGAAGCAGCGAGGACAACCACAGAGGGTTGCCCCTACGGTTATGCGCTCATAAGAACTTCCGTAATTTTTTCCTGTTCTTCCTCGGTGAGATAGGGGTGCATGGGAATGCTGAAAATCCGCCGGGCAATGTCTTCACTGGCCGGAAAGTCGCCTTCTTTGTATCCCAGCATAGCAAAAGCCGTCTGCTTATGCAAGGGCTTGGGATAATAAATCGCAGTCGGAATCCCTGAGGCTTTGAGTTTTGCCTGAGCTGCTGCCCGATGCTGCTCGTCCTGCGCCAGTATCGAATACTGCGCCCACACGCTTTTCATTCCTTCGGGAACAAAAGGCGTCACAAATGAACTATGCTGCGAAAGTTTTTCGGTGTAACGCCGGGCAACTGTCTGGCGCAATTCAATTTCCTCCGGGAAAATATCCATTTTCGCCAGAAGCACAGCGGCCTGAAACGTGTCCAAACGCCCGTTAATGCCGATGCGGATATTGTCGTATTTGTCGCTTCCCTGCCCGTGAACCCGGATAGAAGCCATCTTCCGTGCGAGATTATCATCATCCGTAAAGACCGCTCCGCCGTCGCCGTAGCAGCCCAGCGGCTTTGCAGGGAAAAAAGAGGTGCAGCCGATATGGGCAAGGCAACAGGCTTTTCTGCCGTGATATTCTGCGCCGAAGGACTGCGCCGCATCTTCAATGACAAACAGCCCGTGTTCTTTCGCAATTTCGTTTATGGGATCATAAGCAGCCGGAAGCCCGAAAATATCAACCGCAATGATGCCTTTGGGAACGATTTTGCCTTTTGTTTTTTTTATCCCGTATTCAAGGGCAAGCGAGTCAATATTATAAGTTTTCGGATCAATATCAACAAATACGGGCGTCGCGCCGAGAATGTTAATCACTTCCGCAGAAGCAATGAAGGTAAAAGGCGTGGTGAAAACCGCATCGCCGGGTTTCACGCCGTAAGCCATCAGCGCCATCAGCAGCGCATCAGTTCCCGAAGAACAACTGATTGCATGTTTTGCGCCGACAAATGCAGACATTCGGGCTTCCAGTGTTTTGATTTCCGGTCCCATGATATACTGTCCGTGATTGAGAACAGCCTGAAGATTGGCTTCAATTTTTGTACGAATCCGCCGTTGCTGCGCGGCAAGATCAATAAACTGCATGAAAAATTTTTCCTTTTTGTATTGTTTCAATCCACGCCCCCGCGCGGGGGGCGACGCCGTAGCCGGATATGTATATGACAGGGTAAGAGTTTCAATCCACGCCCCCGCGCGGGGGCGACGACACACTCGCCGGTCAGTATAAAAACCCGACTGTGTTTCAATCCACGCACCAGCGCGGGGGGCGACGTTGATTGCCGTCATAAACGACCGGCAAAAACCGGGTTTCAATCCACGCCCCCGCGCGGGGGGCGACGAGAGAGATAATAACTCACCTTACGCAGTAATTTTCAAAGGCTGTAATTTTTGCAGCTCCGCAAAAGCGGTATGTAATGCACCGATTAAGCGATTTATGATAACATTCCGCGTTCCGTCGTTTACGGCAGACAGCAGCAATCTGCTCATATATCAGTGCGGTATCACCGGTTATCAAGTGCGGAATACCCGTACTGCCGTCTTTGTTTACAAAGACCTGTCTGACGGAAAGCATAGGAAAATCAGCATCTTCAAGAAAAATCTTTATCGGAGTATCTGTCTCGGAAACCGCCTTATACGCTCTCACATATCTGCCTTCCCGCCTGTCATCATAAGTCAGTGCAGTCTTGCGGTTTGTTTTTACAGGCATCACAAAATCTTTCCCTGTCTCATGCCTGATGAACATCATGTTTTCCGCAGATGCGAACCGCACATCTGAAAGAACATACCTGAACGGTATCTGATTGATTACAGACTGTTTTATCATCTCACGGCAATACTGATTTTTCGGAACGGGACATCGCCGTTTCTCCGCACCGTCGTTGCCGTTACAGCTCCGAATGAACTGAGCAGATAGTCAACATATAAATCGAATATATTATCATTCATGTCTTCACCTTTTCAGTTGTTTTTCAGATAAAACGATATTAAACTTTTTTTATTTTTTTTCAACCTTTATTTTTTTACTGCGTAAGATGAGTTATTCATCCTTTTATGGAAAAGAACGAAACCAATTAAGAGAGGCTTATTATGATTGGGGAATTTTATATTTTACCAAAGTGATAGAAAAAAATCCCGAAGATGTATTTGCACATCATATACGTAGGCTTATATACGGTAAAAAAAGTTGTGATATATGTGATAAGGATGAGACAATTAAAATTGATGACGCTATCGGTGAGTTAATAAAATCATTGAACATAAATCCTGAACAGAGTAATATTCTTTCAGATATTGGATACGCTTTTTACTACAAAGGATTAGGGTATGAGAATAATAGACCTCTTTCAAAAGTCAATTTTTATCCAATAAAATCAAGCGGACAAATCCCAGTTTTGAAAGAGGTCTAATAAACAGTATGATGAGGCAATCAAAATTTGGAAAGAGGCGACCGATTATGACCCTAAAGGTCATTATATCTATGCAGAAATAGGTAACAGATATTATGATATGAAAAATTATAAAAAGGCTATTTATTATCATGAAAAAGCTATATAGACTCTGCTCCAAGCGAACCTGCTTATTACAACAATGCAGGCGTAACATACACCAGATTAGATAGACATTAGGATGCAATGAAAATGTGTCAAAAGGCTTTAGAACTTGACCCAAATAATTATTCCGCTAAAAATAATTTTGGAGTTCAACTATTTGAATATAAAAAAGATTATGAAGGCGCATACGAACATTTTAAAAAAATAAATGATTAAAACCCTTATGAGTCAATATATACCACAAATCTATCAGAAGCCAGTCTTACAACAAGACGTTTTAAAGACGCAATAATTCTGGCAGATAGCGTGCTGGACTGGAAATGAAAATAATTTCTCATGAGTATAATTTGGTTATGAGATTTACAAAAATTTCATCCCTGCTATTTCAAATAAAAAGAAAAGATGCTTTGATCGAATTGAAAAAATTTATCAAGTATTATAAAGCTCTTTCCAAAGACTATGAAAAAAGTTGGCTTTTTAATGGAGTTAAAAATTTTATAACTACAGATAGCCAGTTGCCAGAAAAAGATAAAAACTTACTCTTTGAGCTTATAGATATTCTTGAATCTCCCAAACCGGAAGCAGATAAAAAAATCAAAGAGTTTGAATCCAAATACCTGAAATAAAGATGTTCAAGATTTCTGAAACCTTGAACCTTTGGTAGTGGTGCAGAACGCAGTGATGCGGCGGTGAAGAGCCTGAGTTAAAGATTTGACAACTTTTGAAAAGTTGTCAAATCCCGGATTCCGAATCACTGCCTTGTGCATCACTACCGAATTTTTTATGATTAAATTACTTTCAGATAATCGGCGCAATGCGGTCAACAATTTCCTGAAGCCAGCGCGTGCCTGCTTTCGCATCTCTTTCATCAAGTCCTTTTATCACGGAAATATAATCTTTCCCTTTTTCCTGAATGCCTCGCCTGATTTTTTCCAGAAAAGCATCCCGCAAAGCAATGTCTCCTTGTTCGTGTTGCCGCGTTCTGAAATTTTCTTCGATTCCGGGCCATTTTTCAGAAAGATCGCTGCCTTTTTTGAAGCAAAGTTCTTTCAATCGGCTGATGCGCTCGTCAATCGCCATCTTCAGTTTTTCTTTAAGCCCTATTAAAAGCGGTTCCGGGAAGTTATCAGAAACAAACTGAGAACGGATATGCTGATACCACTGCATCAGCGCCGTGAGATTTGCAATGTAAATACAATTATTTTCCACAATTCTTTTGACGCCGTAATACACGCCGGACGTAAACGGCACATTCCCGCTTCTGCCCCCTTCAAAAATGAGACGATTCGCTCTGAGTTCATCGCCCCTGAAGATAGAACCCGCCGCAATCAGCGTGCCGAAAGTCAGCCGGGAGGGTCCCACAAGCCCGCCCTGCCCTCCGAGAAAAATAGGCCGCTGATTCAGCATTACGCCGTTAGGCACGTCGCCGATAAGCGAAGGCGTTGCTTTGTCCTGATTGTGGGTGTAGTTGAAATGAATATAGGAACTGCCGACCTCGCTGTGGTCTTTCCGGCTGGTCCCGCCGGACATGAAGCAGTCGCAGAAATTTATCAGGCTTCCCAGCGTGACAAACGGAAAGAGAATGGTCTGCTTTAGTCCTACTGTATGTGCGGCGCTGGCTTCTTCTTCCAGAATCGTTCCTTCCCTGACCTGCGCGCCGGATCCAATGCTGGCTTTGTGAAGAAAAACAGCATCTTTGAAAAATCCGCCTTTCAGCGATACCTCGGAGCCTACATGACAGTTTTCTAATGTAGTCGGCGCTTCATAGCCCAATTTTGCGCCTTGGAGAATCAGTGTAGATTTTCCGTAAATTTTACAGCCTGAGTAAATGACGACACCGCTGCCGGAAATCCGCTCAATATCAACATCTTCCCCGATTTCAATGCTTGCAGGATTGGGAATTTTCACGCCTTTATTTTGTAGTATTTCGACTTTTCTGATATTTTCGTTCATTATGAGACCTCAATGCTTCTGTTGTAATTGTTGCTATAATTGTAAGGTGGGCAGAGCGCAGCAAGGTCTGTGCTGAACTATCATCCTACTGCGCTCTGCCCACCCTACGTCATAGCGATTAACCAAGTCTTTTCAGAACATTTTCCCAGATTGCTTTCACCGCGTCTCCGGCTTGGGATTTTCCGTTATATTCAAACACTGTCTGCCCCTTTACCATTGCCTTGGTGAAAATCGGATCAAAAGGAATATTTCCCGAACAGAACACGCCTTTTTCTTTGGCAAAGGCTTCGATTTCCAGAGTTTTATCCAAATTCAGATCAAATTTGTTCACACAAACCATTGCCGGAACTTTGAAATAAGCCGCCAGTTCAATGACTCGTTCCATATCGTGTTTGCCGGAAACAGTGGGTTCCGTGACAACCAGCACCGCGTCTGTGCCGCCGATAGAGGCAATGACCGGACAGCCTATTCCCGGAGGACCGTCTGTGAGCATCAGATCAAGATGTTTTTCTTCCGCGAGATGTCGGGCTTCTCTCCGCACAAGTGAGACTAATTTGCCGGAATTTTCCTCGGCGATGCCGAGCTGGGCATGAACCATGGGTCCGAAACGGGTCTCTGAAATAAACCATTCTCCGCAGGTATTTATCGGAAAATCAATGGCTTTTTCAGGACAGAAATAAACGCACACGCCGCAGCCTTCGCATCCGATGGCGTCCACCTTAAAGTCCTCGGTGATCGCGTTCCATCGGCACAAATCCCGGCACAATCCGCACTGCGTGCATTTTTCCGGGACAATGACTGCCGTATTTCCGCTTTGAAAATCATGCCGTTGTCTGACATCGGGATTCATAATCAGATGAAGGTCTGCCGCGTCCACATCCGCATCACACAGCACTTTGTTTTCCGCCAATGAGGCAAAGGCAGAAACAAGGCTTGTTTTGCCGGTGCCGCCTTTGCCGCTGATGACAATCAGTTCTTTCATTTTGCGTCCTCCGATGCTGTAATGGCTTTAATTCGTTGATATAGATTAAAAAATGCTGCTTTCAGTTCGGGGATTGCCTCAATCAGAATTTCGCCTCTGGAATAGGCTTCGGCAATGCGCCGGTCAAACGGGATTTCCATCAGAATCGGCATTCCGATTTCTGCTGCATAAGCCCTGACCTTATCATCTCCCATATCCGAGCGGTTGATGACCAGTCCCCGCGGGATTCCGAGAATATCCACCGCGCCGACCGCAAGTTTCAGGTCATGAAGACCGAAAGGCGTGGGTTCAGTGACCAACAGCACAAAATCTGTTTGTCTCATCGCTGCGATCACCGGGCAGGAAGTTCCCGGCGGCGCATCAATGATGACAAGTTTGTCAGGCTTTGAAAACGAGCGCACCTTTTTAATCAGGGGCGGCGACATGGCTTCGCCGATTCGTAACCTTCCGTTAACAAATTCCAAACCGTTGCGCTTGCCGGTTCGGATGACTCCCAGTTCCCTGCCGCTTTCTGTAATGGCTTTTTCGGGACAGACTGCCATACATCCGCCGCAACTGTGGCAAAGTTCGGGAAATGCCAGAATGCTTTTGCCAATCACTACAATGGCTTTGAATTGGCATATTTCCTCACACTTTCCGCAGAACGTACATTTTTCTTCGGCGATTTCGGGAACAGGTGTGGTCACGGTTTCAGTTGTCTCAAACACCGGATTGATAAAGAGATGGGCGTTGGGTTCCTCCACATCGCAATCCAGAAGTTGAACATCCGTCCCTGCTGCCATTGCCAGATTGACAGCGACAGTGGTTTTTCCTGTCCCGCCCTTTCCGCTGGCTATGCTGATAATCATAATAACTCCTTTAAAATAGAGCGGGTTTTAAATCCGCTTTACTTTCTGAAAAAATCGTGTCTTTTATTCGTGAAGACCCATTTAATAAGATTGGCGTGTTCATTCGTGGCTGAAAAAACTAAGACTTCTTCTTGTAGTCATTTACTGCTTCATGCAGTGATTTTGCCGCGAGAAATGCGCAATGCTCATTTTCTTCCGGAAATTTTTCCAATTTTTTCAGAATAATATCACCGGTAATTTCAAGGATTTCAGCAGCAGTTTTACCGAAAGCCATTTCTGCCGCATAAGAGCCGCAGACCAGACTTGCGCCGCAGCCGTCAACCTGAAACGAAGCTTTTTTCACCCGGTCATTTTCAAATTTGAGAAAAATTTCAATCGCATCACCGCAGCCGCCTCTCACATTTGCGTGACCGTCGGGATTTTCCATGGCTCCCAGATAAAGCGGATAGCGCCATCGCTGATACGCGATTTCTCCGAATGATTCTTCGGTTTCTTCAAAAATCTGCTCCTGCAATTCACGGGCAAATTTGTCAAATTTATCTTCCATATTGTTACCTTTCTTTACCAAACTCAGAAAAACATTTCTTATAGATTTTGAGAAGCCAAAAATCTCAGCCTTATTTCTGCTGAAATGATTATATGCTCAAAACTTGTATCTTCATATCACTTGAAACGGATGGCGTCAAGTATAATGCTGTTAATGAGAAAATGTGATGAAGCATACATAAACGGAACATGTTGCAACAAGTGAAAAAAGCGGACAATGACGGTTTGGAGAGTATGCAGGTAATGAACTACCCCGCAGCAAGCTGCGCCGGGGTATCTAAGGCAGTGGCTGTGGACATATAGTGCCAGTGATTCTTTTTATAATTATACTGTTATATGGTGATCCATTTTTGGTTTTTTACGGCATATTTTCTGCATATATGCCGTATTCCGTTTTCGGACAGCCGTCTGTGTGCGTCTGCGGCAAAAAAACAAAAGCGGATCAGTATAGTGATGAACAAAAAGCAGTACTGCTCCTATGTTATTCTCAAGTTTTCAAATAGTTATTATCTTTGCTCCCGACAAATGACCAGATTTCGTGACACTTAAAGGTTCTCTCGCAAAGTCCGCAAAGATGCAAAGACTCCGGAGCAGGGATGTTCCAGATTTCTGAACATGCTGTTTTCTATCTTTTTTCTTTGCGCTCTTTGCGCCTTTGCGAGAAAACTTTTTATCTCTCGCAAAGACGCAGAGAACGCTCCCGTTTTGTAAAGCGCCCGGCTTAAAACAGAATCTGTTTTCAGCTTGGGTCGCTTCAGAAGCGATTTGATCTGTTCTCAGCCTGGGTCGCTCTACTTTTCTTCTCCCAATATTCTTCCGGCATTTCCATGCACATTTTCAGCGCGCCGATGCTGCCGCAGTATTCCGCATCCTGAACCGTTGCGGCATTGCCGCCCCCGTAATCCCGGAGACTCTTTTCAACAGCCCTGTCAATGCCTTTGAGCCGGGATCCGCCACCGGCAATAATGATATTGTTGCGAAGTTTTTCCTGAAAATCCGGATCAAATGTGCCGACAAGTTTCTGTATCGCCTCACAAATCGGATTCGTAAGCTTGAGGCATGACTCCCGGAGAATGTCTGTAATATCGTATTCTGCGGGAATGCCGTTCTGCGTCAGCGTGACGACCACCGGCTCCGACACCTCGGAGACATATCCGTATTTTTCTTTGATGCGCCTCACAATCCGGGGCGTCAGTTGCACATCGGGGAATTTTTCCAGAATGGCTTTGCTAATCACATCATCCAAAAAATTTCCCGCGATTTTCAGCGTGATCTGATCCTCTTTCTCAGGAATGGAACCGTGCATCCGGCATAAATCCGTGGTGCCGCCGCCGATATCAACAATCAGCGTTTCATCAAAGCGGTCAATGGAATATGCGACCGCAAACGGCTCGCTGACGATGAGAATTTTATCAATATAGTCTGTTGTAACGTCAATGATTGCCCGCTTGTTGTTCAGGCTTGCCTGCGCGGGGACGCCGATACCGGCATATATTTTATCACTTTCTTTTTTGTCGGGAATTGCTTCTGCAATGATATGTCTGAGAATCAGCCCTGTTGCCTCAAGCGATTTCTCACTTTCACGAATGACTCCTTCGGCAAGGGGCCAGACAATATTCAGCCCCAGACGGTTGTCCAATGCGTAGTCTCCGAGGAGATAATCTTTTCCGAATCTTTTTTTTGAAATAATATCTTTGGGATATCCCACACAGGTTCTTGTCGTGATGCGTTTTCCAGTTGATGTGGCAACAGAAGTGCGGCTGGTTCCGAGATCAATTCCCACATAAAAAATATTCGACATGGAAATCCTCCGTGATTAAAGCGCCTGCTTTGTCAATGTTAATTTCATACCAATTCGCTTTCAAAGATCGGTCTTTTCAGATCGCAAAGCGCCCCGGCTGAAAACACCCGGCTGAAAACAGATAAACCGCTCAAACCGCTTAAAAAGCGGTTTTACGGAGAAATCATAAAGCTAAGATCGTAAAGCGATTTTTCAAATCGCTTAAACTTTGATAGCGAATTGGACGCAATCACTGACAAAATATTTTCTGAAAGGCTGTAGAAAAATTTCTGATAAACTCCGCGGGAGCGGCATATCTGCAACAGAAAAATATTCCTTATGATATTTTTTATTAAGACCTTAATTTACTTAAATTTTCAATTTTTAACATTCAATCGCCGATATGACAAAACAATTGACAAATATTCTGTGATTATTAATTTTGATGAAAGCGCAGAAAATGGCTGCGAATGCCAATCGGTGTTAGGAAACTTTATAAGGAGAAAAAATATGTTTAACGTGACAGAAACAGCCCAATCTCAGGTCGCTGAATATTTTAAGGAAAATGAACTGAAACCCATCCGCGTGTTTCTGCATCAGGGATGCGGCGGACCGCAGATCGCACTGGCAGTTGATGAGAAAAGAGATGATGACAGTATCTATGAATTTGCCGGTGTGGAGTATGTCATCGAAAAAGATTTTCTGAACCATGCCCAACCTATTAAAGTGGATTTTCAGGCAATGACAGGTTTTACGGTGACATCAAATCTTCAGCTCAGTCCCGGCGGCGGATGCGGCGGATGCGGGTCAAGCGACTCCTGCTGTTCATAATTTATGATTTGACAACTTTTCAAAAGTTGTCAAATCTTTGCTGCTACACTACCTATCAACAGACTGAATTTACTTAATAAATAAGTTTACGGCAAATATACTGCTCATAGTTTTTTCAGATGCGGCAATAGTAAAAACAAGATTTTTTTGAGGTGAGAGATGAAAATATTTATCACAGGCGGTACGGGATTTGTGGGCAGGAATCTGTCAAATCTTTTGCTGAACAGAGGACATCAGGTCATAGCAACCGGCACCCGCCCGAATCAGCGTCAGATCAGCCACGAAAATTTTACTTATATCTCTGCGGATACGACGCGGAAAGGCGAATGGCAGGCATCGCTCAAAGATGCGGATGCTGTGGTGAATCTGGCAGGCAGGACTATATTCAATCTGTGGACCCGGAAATATAAGCAACTGATTTATGACAGCCGGATACTGACCACACGCAATCTGGTACAAGCTCTGCCCCAAGATAAACAAGTCATTCTTTGCAGCACCTCTGCTGCGGGATACTACGGAAACAGAGGAGAAGACATTCTCAGGGAAAGCGAGACAAACGGAGATGATTTTCTCGCGCAGGTGTGCAGAGACTGGGAGGCAGCCGCATTTCAGGCAGAAGAAAAAGGTCATCGGGTTGTGACCATGCGTTTCGGCGTTGTTCTGGGAAAAAACGGCGGCGCAATGAAGCAGATGATTCCGGCATTCCGATGTTTTGTCGGGGGACCGCTCGGCAACGGTATGCAATGGTTTCCCTGGATCCATGCCGACGATCTTGTTTCTGCCATTCTTTTTGTGACAGAAAACAGCAATGTCAAGGGCGCGCTTAACTTTGTCTCGCCCAACCCGGTAAGAAATTTTGAATTTGCCGCCACGCTGGGGATGTCGCTGAAAAGACCGTCAATGATGCCCGCGCCTGCCTTCATGATCCGCCTGATGCTGGGGGAATTCGGAACGTCTATTCTGTACAGCCAGCGGGCAATTCCTGAAAAACTTTCGGAATACGGCTTCACGTTTGCCTATCCTGATATTGGAAAAGCGGTCAGGAATATTGTTTCAGCATCGTAAATCTGAAATCCGTGTAGCGAAAGAGGAGCGCCTCATGCCGGTATCCGACCGTATCGCTTTTAAGTATAACTGTATGATATAATTTTATAAAATTATATAAGCCACGCAGGAGCGGCATATCATTATTGCCGGAAATATTTCACTCCTGCGGGGTTCGGGAGCATTTGCCGTTGCGGTTGCTGCAAAGATGACGCTCCTATAAAATAAAGATTGCATTTTTCACCCCTTTCTTATAAACACATCTGTATCTTTATAAATGCCTGTCGTTTTATCCGAGATAAAAAATATGAAAAACAAATGGTTATATGAATTAAAATGGAATTTGGTGGGGATTTTGGGCAAGCAGATCATTGATCTTTTAGCTTCCACCTTGCAGATTGAATCTGTCGGATTTGAAAAAGCGGAGGCGGTCATGGCATCCAAAAAATTCATATTCGCTTTCTGGCATTCCAGAATCCTGCTCATCAGCCACATTTACAAGGGCTGGGGCGGCGCCATCCTTGTGAGCCAGTCCGAAGACGGCGAGATCATTGCAAGAATCCTTCAGCGCCAAGGGCATGAAACCATTCGGGGTTCCAGCACCAGAGGCGGGCTTAGGGCAATGGCAAGCCTGATAAAACGCCTGAAAGAAAGAATCAGACCCGGCGTGATTATACCGGACGGGCCTCAGGGACCGAGATTCAAAGTTCAGCCCGGCATTATTACGCTGGCAAAAAAAACCGGCTATCCGATTGTGCCGGTCACATACAGCGCAAAACGGATAAAAATTTTTGCCAGTTGGGACCGCTTTATCATGCCGTATCCCTTTACAAAATGCCGTATGGTTTACGGGGAACCGGTTTATGTTCCCGAAAACAGCAGCAAACACACGGAAGAAGTCTGCCGGATACGTCTTGAACGAGAAATGTGCCGGATTACAGAGGAAGCGGACGGCAGTTTCGGGCATAATATTTAACCACGAAAGCACGACCATTTTATTAAAATCAGATATGAAAAGCACGAAAATTTTTTTTTTTTCGTTTCTTTCGTGCTTTCGTGCTTTCGTGGTTAAAAAATAAGCAGAGGCAGCATATTGATAAACACAATTTTTCAAAATCGTTACAAACGTCTGTTTTCCATGATACGGGAAAACTGGCTCAGGCTTTTTCTGGCAATGGGCTGTATGCTGGTCATCGCAGGCGCAACCTCCGCGACAGCCTTTCTGGTCAAGCCTGTGCTGGACGACATCTTTTTCAAAAAAGACATCACCATGCTCAGAATCATTCCGATTGCCGTGATTCTGATTTATTTTATTCGCGGCATCGGATACTACGGTCAGGAATATCTCATGAATTATGTGGGCGAAAGCATCATCCGCCAGCTCAGAAACAGCCTTTATGACCGCATTCAGGATTTGCCGCTTTCCTTTTTCCACAAAGAAAAAACCGGAAGGCTGATGTCACGCATTACCAATGATGTCAATGTGATAAAGGCGATGGTTTCCACAGCCGTCACCAGTTCGCTGAGAGATGTTTTTACCGTCATCGGACTCACCGGCGTCATTTTTTACAGAGATTGGAAAATGGCGTTATTTGCGATGGTTATCCTGCCGATTGCCTTTTTTCCGGTCGTGGAATTTGGGAGACGGGTCCGCCGGGTCAGCACCGGATGTCAGGAAGCAATGGCGGACATGAGTTCTTTTCTGCATGAAACTTTTGTCGGAAACAAAATTGTCAAGGCATTCGGCATGGAAAATTATGAGAAAAAACGCTTTGCCGAAAAAACGCTTGCGCTTTTCAGGCTTGAAATGAAAGCGGTCATGGCAAAATCGCTTTCCTCGCCGGTCATGGAATTTCTGGGCGGACTCGGCATTGCTTTCATTATATGGTACGGCGGTTACAGAGTGATTGACGGAACTTCCACCGCAGGCACATTTTTTTCTTTTATGGCAGCCGTTCTCATGCTATATGATCCGATAAAAAAACTGAGCCGACTGAACAATGACATTCAGCAGGGACTTGCCGCGGCAGACAGGGTATTTGACATTATTGAACGCGAGTCTGATATTAAAGAGCCGCTCCGTCCCATTCAAATTAAAAACGGGTCTCATCGGGTGACATTCAGAGATGTCTGCTTAAAATATGATGACGATATGGTGCTGAAAAACATTGATTTAGACGTGGGGCAGGGAGAAATTTTAGCACTGGTGGGAATGAGCGGGGGCGGAAAAACCTCGCTGGTGAACCTGATTCCGAGATTTTACGATGTCAGCAAAGGCGCAATTCTGATTGACGGCGTGGATATACGAGATATTTCGGTATCTGAACTTCGCAGACAGATTGCCGTTGTGACGCAGGATACGATTCTGTTTAACGACACGGTGAGAAACAACATTGCTTACGGAAACCGGAACGCGTCCGAAGAAGATATTATCAACGCGGCAAAAGCTGGTTATGCTTATGATTTTATTCAGAATTTTCCCGATAAATTCGACACGGTGATCGGAGAATTGGGGAGCCGGCTTTCGGGCGGAGAAAAGCAGCGCATCTGCATCGCCCGCGC
>JFJP01037613.1_pt1 | contig 25224 bp, 18 predicted proteins | sample 431651 | NCBI WGS metagenome assembly JFJP01 (sample SAMN02602958, study PRJNA72255) | Microbial mat metagenome, whole genome shotgun sequencing project. | biome: fresh water; feature: sink hole; material: water; isolation source: purple microbial (photo- and chemosynthetic) mats found in...
TTATGATGTTTTACGATGGAAATTATTTTGCGTCGCTCGTTTGACGGACAGACTTCAAGAGCGTAAATGAGTGGCAAGGTCATTTTCTTTTCTTTGATGTCGTTTGCTGTGGGCTTGCCTATTTTTCCGTTTCGCTCATAATCGAACAAATCGTCTTTTATTTGAAAAGCGATTCCTGTAAGTTCACCAAATTCCTTCATCAGTGCAACCTGCGCATCGCTTGCACCGGCCGACCTGGCTCCGCTGGCTGTGCAGGCAGCAATTAGGGCCGCTGTTTTTTTGCGGATAATCTCAAAGTAATCCTCCATGCTGATGTTAAGCTTTCTGGATTTCTGTATTTGCAAAAGCTCGCCTTCACTCATTTCCTTTACAGCCTCAGAGACTAATTCCAAAACCTCATATTGCTTGGTGGCTACCGACAGTAGGAGCCCTTTTGCCAATAAATAGTCACCTACCAAAACGGCAACCTTGGATTTCCATAAAGCATTGATAGAGAAAAAACCACGACGCTCATGAGATTCATCAACAACATCATCGTGTATAAGGGAAGCTGTGTGCAGGAGTTCGATCATCGATGCCGCTGTATAACTCGACGGGCCAATTTCCCCAAACATCCGGGCACTTAACAAAACAAACGCGGGACGCATTTGCTTGCCTTTTTTTCTCAAAATATAGTTGGTGATAATGTCAAGCAACGGGATGTTGCTCTTTAACGATTGCTTGAAATGCTTTTCAAACTGTTTGATTTCAAGCTTTATAGGTTCCCTGATCTGATTTAACTCACTCATTCAGCTTCGATTTGAAACAAAGGTACTATTCCTTGTAAAAAAAACTAGTTTCAGTTTGTAATTATTAAACATTGAAAATCCTATAGCCGTTTTAATTGCCTAAACTCCATAATTCGGCAAATATTTGTCTTTCAAGCCATGATTGTACGGCTTTAACCTTCAAGTGCCTACCGACATTTTCCTTTCTTGGCACTTTTTAAAGTTTTGATTTCCCCCTGTCATTTCTTGTATTGCCAAATATTGCTAAAACTTGATTAATTAAAGCAAATATATGTATATATTTGTATTTGTTAATAGCTAAGGGTTTGTTTAAAGCATTGAAAATACGGATTTATTGATGATAAATATTTGATATACAATGGTATGAGCTGTTAACCCTTTGATTTTTCCTTCCTGCGGGCAAAGTCAATAAACTTGAATTGATTATAAAAAAATATTAGAAAATGAATATTGCCAGTCTCTCCCCCGAACAGCTCGAGAAAGCCTCAAGCATGCTTAAGGCTATCGCTCATCCATTGCGTATCGCCATTTTAAACCATCTTGATAATGGGAAAAAATTAACAGTAACCGAAATACACGAGTTGCTGAACATTGAACAGTCAACGACCTCCCATCACCTTGGAATCCTCAAGGATAAAGGGGTGTTAGCCTCCCAGCGCGAAGGCAAAAACACTTATTATTACCTCAAACACGATAACCTTGCCAGTATCGTGGAGTGCGTAAGCAAGTGCGCGTGTTCATAAAACAATTGTTAACTCATTTATTTACAATGAGATAACATATCAGTCCGACTTTAAATGCGATTGAGGTTTTCTTCTACAGTTAGCAAAAAATGGAAAAAATACGACTTACCAAGGAATTTCATTTCGAAATGGCTCATGCTTTATGGAACTATAATGGTTCCTGCAAAAGCATTCACGGCCACTCCTATAAACTATTTGTTACCCTTATCGGTACCCCGATTAGCAATACTCAGGATCCCAAAAACGGAATGGTTGCCGACTTCTCTGACATCAAAAAATGGATCAAGGCTCCTGTGCTTGATAAGCTCGACCATGCCTTGCTGATAGCCAATGAAGCTGATGCCAAAGGCCTCTCAACGATTTCACAGATGTTCGACAAGCTAAAGATTGTTGACTACCAGCCAACCTGCGAGAATCTTCTTATCGATATCGTGGGAACCGTTAAGCCCCTGCTTCCCGAATATCTAAGCCTTCATTCTGTGAAATTATGCGAAACGGCCACTTCCTATGCCGAGTGGTTTGCTTCGGATAATCAGTAATATCTTTTTCCCCTTTACAATCGGTATAAGTAAATCGAACAGAACCTAATCCTTTGAGGCAATTTTCGGATTTTGGCCCATTCGCATTTTCTATTTTGTACCTTTACCCAAACAACAATCCTAAAAAGAGACAATGGACACGGAAAAAAAGCTCTTCCTTCTTGATGCTTACGCATTGATATTTAGGTCGTACTACGCATTTATTTCAAATCCCATGAAAAACTCCAAAGGGCAGAATACCTCCACTGCCTTTGGATTTACCATAACGCTCGATGATGTCCTGAGAAATCAGAAACCAACTCACATTGCCGTGGCATTTGACCCGGCAGGCCCCACCTTTCGGAACGAAATGTTCCCGGCTTACAAAGCAAACCGCCAGGAAACCCCCGAAGATATCCGCAACGCTGTGCCAGCCATAAAAAAAATTATTGAGGCTTATAATATACCCGTTGTTCAAGCCCAAGGATTTGAAGCCGATGATGTAATTGGCACGCTTGCTAAACAAGCTGAAAATGAGGGTTTTCAAGTGTTTATGATGACTCCTGATAAAGACTACGCACAGCTGGTTTCCGATAATATCCGCATGTTCAAACCCCGGAAGTCGGGGAACGATTCAGAAATCCTCGGTCCGGCCGAAGTGTGTTTGAAATTTGGCATTTCAAATCCGCTTCAGGTAATCGACATCCTTGCACTATGGGGAGATTCTTCCGATAATGTGCCAGGGGTTCCTGGAGTGGGAGAGAAGACGGCCATTAAAATGATTTCCGAGTTTGACAGTCTCGACAATATTTACCGAAACCTGGATAAATTTAAAGGCAAACTTCGGGAAAACCTTGAGAATTTCAGGGATCAGGCTTTTCTTTCCCGGGAATTGGTAACAATCAGGCTCGATGTCCCGGTTACTTTTAATGCTGATCTATATACCAGTCGTGAAAGCGATACAGACAAACTTAAAGAAATATTTCAGGAACTGGAATTTAAAACACTGTTAGCCCGTATTGTAAAGCCCGAAACAAAAGTCGTTCCAGTGGCTTCCCAGCAAGGGGATTTGTTTAGTGGTTTCACAGCTGCCCCAGTTGCTGTATCCAGGCTTGATACTATCGGAACAATTAAAAAGGATTATTTACTTGTCGATTCTAAAAACGCTTATGAGGACCTGGTTGCAAAACTGAAAGATTCCAGGGCTTTTTCCTTTGATACAGAAACTACAGATCTTGATATATTTACAGCCAACCTGGTAGGAATTTCTTTTTCGGTTAAAGCCCATGAGGCCTATTATGTTCCTCTCCCTCAAGAACATGAAGACGCAAAGACAATTCTTCTCTGGTTTAAGGATGTTTTTATGGATGAGAATATCCTTAAAATTGGCCAAAATGTCAAGTTCGATACCCGTATGCTCAAAAAATACGGAATTGAAGTTCGCGGAAGTTTTTTCGATACGATGATTGCACATTACCTGTTACAGCCCGATCAGCGTCACAACCTTAACATCCTTTCGGAAACCTACCTCCACTACTCCCCCGTGAAAATAGAAGAACTAATAGGGGAGAAGGGCAGGAACCAGGGAAACATGAAAAATGTGCCCATTGAAAAAATCAAGGATTATGCAGCTGAGGATGCCGATCTGGCCTATCAGCTGTTTGAGATTTTCAGGGAAGACCTGGAAAAGGAGGGTCTGAAAGAGCTTGCCGAAAAAGTAGAAATGCCTCTTATAGAGGTTCTTGCGGAAATGGAGCACAACGGAATTAAGTTGGATGTTGCGTCTTTGGCCGATTTCAGGGTTGATCTGGTTAAGGATATCCTGTTGTGCGAAGAAAAGATTTACAAACTGGCAGGAACAGAATTCAATATACAATCGCCCAAGCAGCTCGGTGAAATACTTTTCGACCGCTTAAAGATCGATCCCGAGGCTAAGCTCACAAAAACCCAGCAATATTCTACCGGGGAGGAAGTGCTTGTAAGACTTACCGGAAAGCATGAAATAGTTTCGGAGGTGCTCAGTTACCGTTCTTTGAAGAAACTGCTTTCAACCTATGTCGATTCCCTGCCAAAACTTGTTGCGGCTGCGACAGGAAAAATCCACACTTCGTTTAACCAGACTGTTGCGGCCACGGGAAGGCTCAGCTCCAATAACCCGAATCTGCAAAACATCCCGATTCGGGAGGAGCGGGGGAGGGAAATCAGAAAATCGTTTATTCCGGAACAAGCGGATAATCTTTTTCTTTCTGCGGATTATTCCCAGATCGAATTGCGGCTTATGGCCCATCTCAGCCAGGATGAGAATATGATCAGTGCTTTTATGCAGGGTGCGGATATTCACAGTGCCACCGCGGCTAAAATTTATAAGGTTGAGTTGACTGATGTTTCACGTGAAATGCGAAGCCACGCAAAGACGGCGAATTTTGGAATCATTTATGGCATATCGGCTTTTGGCTTGTCACAACGTTTGAATATAAGCAGAACCGAAGCTAAGGATCTTATTGATAATTACTTCATTACGTTTCCAGGGGTAAAGGAGTATATGGATAAGAGCATAAAGGTAGCCAGAGAGGCGGGTTTTGTGACCACTATGCTTGGAAGAAAGAGGTTTCTTCCGGAAATCCAGTCGCGCAATGCAGTTGTCAGGGGAATGGCCGAGAGGAACGCCATTAACGCCCCGATACAGGGTTCCGCAGCCGATATAATAAAGATAGCTATGATCAACATACACCATAAGATCAAAGCGGCCGGAATGGCCTCCAAAATGATCTTGCAGGTGCACGATGAACTTGTGTTCGACATGAGAAAAAGTGAGCAGGATGTGCTAATGGGTCTGGTGCGCACGGAAATGGAAGCCGCCATCAAACTCTCTGTCCCACTCTTGGTTGAAATGGGGACGGGCACAAATTGGCTTGAGGCCCATTGATGATTATCTTAATTTGTTTTATAAAGCATTATAAGACAAACGTTTGTTTATCACTATTTGATTTAAGATATGAGGGTCTTAAACCGTTTATTTAAATTTTATGATCCTTGGCTACTGTTTCCGAATCCCGGGCTAAAATTTTCTCCACTTCCCCCGGATCGCCTAAAATCTCAACGGCGCGGGTAATTTGGGTGTCCGTTTCGATTGACAAACCAATTCTGCCTTTCTGATAGTAGTAACGGCTTATAACTTCTTCATTGATAAGCTCTTCAATTTCGGTTCTGAAATTATCCAGGTCGCGGTCGTCATCATGGGCCAGTTTCTTTTCCAGGACAGCAAATTCTTCTGAAGCCAGATCGAAGTATTTTTCTTCTTTAGCTGTTGCGATAAGCTTCTTCAAATCGCTTTCGCTTTGTGTCTCGTAATTGAATCCTTTGCTTTTCACAAAATCCTTGAATCGTTTATACTCTGCATCCCCGATCCTGAATGCTTTCATTTCCGGTTTTTCCTTGTTGCGTGCCACAAAGTCGGTTGCGAAATCGAAGATCATATTGCGGGCATACAAATACATGCTTAACTGATTATAAACAAGCACTGAATCGATGATATCGGGACTCACGCCTCCCCCGTCAAAAACCACTCGTCCGCCTTTGGTTTTGAATTTGGAAATCAGCGAATCGGGAATGTAGCCTACACTGCCGTCCTCATTTCTGTGGGTGTAATCCAAAGCCTGAATGCATCTGCCGCTGGGGATGTAATATTTTGCGGTGGTAACTTTCAGCTGGGTGTTGTATTTGAGTTTCCGTGTGGTTTGCACCAATCCTTTTCCATAAGTTCTCTGGCCCAGAATAACTGCCCGGTCAACATCCTGAAGGGCTCCGGCAACAATCTCCGCCGCAGATGCCGAGCCGCGGTTTACAAGCACGATCATGGGAATCTCTGTGTCGACAGGCTCAGCCGTTGTAAAATACTCCTGATCCCATTGGCTTACCTTGCCTTTGGTACTCACGATCAATTGACCTTTGGGAACAAAAAGATTGCAGACTCTTACCGCTTCAATAAGCAAGCCGCCGGGATTTCCGCGTAAGTCAAGTACCAATTTCTCGATATTGTGGTTCTTTTTTAACTCCAGGAAGGCGGCCTTTACTTCTGCTCCTGCATCGAGTGTGAAATTAGAGAGTCGGATATAGCCGGTTTTCCCCGAAATCAAACCGAAGTAAGAAACGTTGCTTATATGGATCTGCTCCCTAACGATTTTTATTTTCCGGTTTTCCTTTTCTCCGGGACGCTTGATAACAAGGGCAAGATCGGTTCCCGGCACACCTTTAAGCTTCTCGCTCACCTCTGAAAGCGGCTTTCCTTTGGTTACAAAGCCGTCCACGGTAATGATCTCATCTCCGGCCATCAGGCCTGCTTTTGCCGAGGGCGATCCCTCATAGGGTTCGGCAATAATGGCATAACTTTCACCGGCACGTATCAGAGAACCGATTCCCCCGTACGCCCCTGTTGTCATAAAATTGAAATCATCCATCTCCGATTCGGGGATATAAGTAGTATAGGGATCAAGAGAAGTAAGCATCGAATTGATTCCTGTTTCAATAAGTTTTTCGGGTTCGGTTTCGTCAACGTAATACAGGTTGAGCTCCCTGAAAAGGGTATAAAAAATATCCAGACTTTTGACAAGTTCAAAATCACTGTTTCTCGCAGTAAATCCAAGCGTGAGCGCCCCGATTAGCAGAACGGCTGCAAATACTCTCAATTTATTCATTTTCATTTTCATTTACACTTGATTATTATCTGGGTTCCAAATCGCTTTTCAAAACGCAAAGAGGGTCTGAATGTGCCGATTTTGTCTACATCCATTTTTTCAAAGATAAACCAATTACGATCTACTGCTTAGCATTTTATGTTTATTTAACATTCGGACTCGCTTTTTTGTCCAATGCCTCAAAGGGAACACTGATCCTTTCCCCGTCGCTGTCTACGAGGCTCAGGACATGTTTTCCACTCTCCGGGAGAATGGCCATCCGATGCCCACCCCTGGTAACTCCAAGGTATTCCTCATCCAGGTGCCAGAAGATTTCGATGCCTGGTTTTCGGTGGATCGCGCTGCAAATCAGCCGTCCCCTCTCTCCCCCAAGTTCATAGGGCACATAAACAATGGTCCCGGCCTCGGGATAAACCATTTGCATTTGGGAAATTTTATCAGTGCCGATGCAGCCGTGACGGTAAGGTGGCAAATCCCTGTAAGAGGCGTTTATCTGACGGTAATACCACTCCTGAGCCGGTGGGAGAATAAACCATGACTCGTGAACCATATCGCCTACCGGATAACAATCGCTGCTTACTCTTTGTTTTTTCGACTTATCCAGATGGATCAGATGGTGATAGGGACACACCGGAGTTTGAAGTCCGGCCAGAGGCACCCTCACGGAATCCTTATCCGAACAATAAGGTCCTGCAAGGTGACCGCTTTTCGAGCATATTTCTACTTGTTCCAGATCATCATAGGGAAGCTTAAACCAGCTGGTTTGGGGTAGCAAATTATATATTTCAAAAAGAATGGGGGCGGCACTGTGTATGCCTGTGAGCCCGGGTCTGCCTTCCCCGTTTGCATTGCCGGTCCAGACGGCAACCACAAATTCCGGGGTAATACCGATTGCCCAGCCGTCCCTGAATCCAAAGCTTGTTCCTGTTTTCCAGGCAAGCTTTCGGGTAGATGTGAAATTTTCCCAGCCGCTCTCATCTTCCGGTCGGTTAACATTTGTGAGAGCCATAAGGGTTAGGTAAATCGCCCCCGCCCCAATAACGCCTTGTTCCTGTTCCTGTTCGGTTCGCGGAACTGCAGGTTTATGGGATTGTTTAATCAGGGACGGCATTTGCAGATCGTCCTTGAAATACTTTCCGTTCTTTTCGCTATAGTGATTCAAAACCCTGGCGAGGCCCGAATATACTCCTGCCAGGTCCCAAAGCCGCGTTTCGGCTCCACCCAGAATGAGGCTTAAACCATAGTGTTCCGATGGATATGTCAGAGTGCTGAATCCTAATTGCTTAAGATCGTGGTAGAACCGATCCGTTCCATACTGGCGAAGCATACGAGCGGCGGGTATGTTTAGGGATCTGCTCAGTGCCATTTTTGCCGGTACCACTCCATCATATCCCCGTGAATTGTTTTTGGGGCTAAAATTGCCGTAATAGGTCGGAATATCGGCGATAAGGGTTCCAGGCAGGATGTCGCCTCGGTTGATCATCCCGGCAAACAACAGGGGCTTCAAAATGCTTCCTGAGCTTCGCGGGGACTGAACCACATCAACCTCTCCTCCATATTCTTTGTGTTCTTCGTTACGAAGGTTGCCGCAATAGGCAAGAACAGCATTGTTTTTAACATCCACAACGATGCAGGCGGCATTATGGATCTCATTTGCATATAGTCTTTCTCTTTGCTGATCCATCAATTCTTCCACCTTTAACTGCAGTCGTTTGTCGAGGCTTGTGTGAATCAGCTTTCCTTGATTTTGCTGATAAAATCGGTCCAGCAGATGGGGTGCATGACGTGGCAGGGGATAGGGATTTTCCGGCAGTGCCTCTTCCAAAGCCAGAACGTAGCTCAGACTATCAATTTCCTTTTCAGCAAAAAGCTTTCCTAGCAACAGATCCCTTTTTCGTTTCAGCGCATTCCGGTTTCGGCCCGGGTGAACCAGAGAAGGAGAGTTGGGCAAGACTGCCAGAACGGCGGCCTCCGACCAGGAGAGATTTTCGGAGTTTCTTCCAAAATACCTCCATGAAGCCGCTTCGATTCCCACAACATTTCCCCCGAAAGGGGCATGAGAGGAATAAAGCATAAGAATCTCCTCTTTCGTGTAGGAAATTTCCATTCTCACTGCCAGCAGCATCTCTACGATTTTCTGGTAGACTGTTCTTGACTTTCCCTTTCGTGAAAGTCGTATTACCTGCATACTGATTGTACTTCCCCCGCTGATAATTTTCCCTGCCCGGATGTTTGTCCCCATTGCCCTGATCAGCGAAACCGGATTTATTCCCGGATGCTTTGAAAAATAGCGGTCTTCATAAAGCAAAACTGCTTTTTTATATTTTCGGGGGATACTGTCGCCGGCCGGAAACCTCCATTGTCCGTCATTGGCTATACGCGCGCCCAGCAACTCGTTGTTCATGTCGGTGATAACGGTGCTGTAAGGATCAGAAAACAGGGGTTGGGGAAGGCTGAACCAGTATGCCGTACCTGCACAAACCAACAAAAGGGAGTAGTACAAGAACTTCAAGTTTGGCTTGTGCTTCGATTTTTGTTCTGCGTCCAACATTCGCGAAAGTTGTTTAATGCGATAGTCCTGCCGGGCGTTTCTACTTTGTCCTTTCATATACCTCTACCCAACCCCCGGCTTCAATGGCCCTGACATCGCCGCGGTACATTTCTTCACAAAGGATACCCGGAAGATAAAACCTCCCCTTGTAAGCAGCGTTTAGCTTAACGGCAAATTTTTTGCTGCTGTTTACGGAGAGGTCGAAGAAAGTGTATACCCGGTCATCGCGAATATCCTGATATTCCGGTGTGCTGAAGTTACCCGTATTGCTCTCAAAAAGCCTTTGGTTCTGGATCTCCCATCCGGATGGGAAAATCTGAGTAAGGGCAAGATTTTGGTAGTAATCGAGTGTTCCGGGGTTGTAAACCGTCAACTCGGCAATAAAATCGGTTCCCTGCTCAAGTCTCCGCACATCGATGGTGTTCCCGCTCAGATCCATATAATCCACCCTGATTCTCAGGTTTTGCGAGAGACTCTTTTCTTCTCCCGCAGCCGGAGTACCATGCACTGAAAGCCGAACAAACATAATTCCCTTGCCCTTGTTTTTCACGGAAACATTGCCTGTTTCCTCACTGGCATATTTAACAGGGATTTGCGAATAGGAACTGTTGGTTGCAGCATGTTTTGTTTCTCCCCCGTTCAACTTGAAGTCATAACTCAGGTCTTTCGATGTGTTTCCCGAACCGGCGTACTGTGAAACCGCCATCAGGCAGACTGCAGTGGTTTGGGTACTGTACCATCCGTCGCTGCTGAGTTTGTCGGAGATATACTGAAGTATTGGTACAGCTTCTTCTTTTTTATTGAGGAGCGTCAATGTCTGCAAAATAAAACCTTTGTCCCTGAGCTCTGAACCATAGGTGTAATAAGTGTCGGAATACACAGGGATTTCTGTGGTCAGGTCTTTTACCAGCTCTAACGCTGTCTGCTGCTGACCGGCAAGCGCATAGGCTGCAGCGAGTTGCCATTTTGCCGAAACATCGAGCTTGGTCCTTTCGCGCAGGCGGTTCATCGCACCCAGTTCCGGCTCACCGGCCAGGGCAAGGCTGTATAATCGGTAGGTTTGACTAAGCTCCATGGATTTTTGCTCCCAAACACTTTCGTATCGGTTCCCGCTCCAGGAACGGGCATACTTTTTCTGGTAGCTTATCCATTTTTTCAGCCAATCTTTAGGAATGGTATACCCTTTTTTCTGTGCTTCGATCATGAAATGCCCGGCATAGCTGGTTCCCCAGTCGTTCACGGAGGTAGAGCTTGGCCATAAACCAAGTCCCCCGTCAGGAAGCTGAAAAGTTTGCAGCTTTTGAATGGCAGCCTTCAGGTTTTTATCGGTGAATTCTTTCACAGAGGCGTCGGTTTCCATTACATCCGAAAGATACAGCTGAGGGAAGGCAGCAGAGGTAACCTGCTCCATGCAGCCATACGGATAAGTGAGGAGGTATTTCAGCCTGCGGCCAAAATCTACAGGAGGCATCGAGGAAATCTCAAGATCGGCCCTGTTGGTACCTGCAATTCCAGGTAAAGCATACTGTTTTTCCCAGGTTTCACCGGGATTTAAAACACCGTAATATTGTGCGGTTACCTCGGGATTGGGCGATCGAACGTCTAGTTCTATCTCCTCTCTGGCTTCTTCCTTTCCCGATTTTGCAAGAATCTTGACCCTGCCGATGCCAATACTTGATTTTACTTTGGCTGTGAAATCCACAGTAATGTCACCAGGGCTGGAAAACTCTATTGTTTTTTCGGTAGCCTCCAATTCGAAAAACTCATTGGCTTCAATTTTTACACTAACCTTTTTAATTTGTTCCTCCATAGCGAAAACCGTAACGGGGATGCTGACTGTTTCTCCCGGGCTCAACACCCGCGGAAGGGTCGACAGGATCATCAGCGGTTTCCTTACCGGACAAACTTTTTCAGCATTGCCATAGGCACCGGAGTTACCGGCAACCACCATGGTTTTTACTGATCCCACGTAATTAGGAATTTTTATCTTATGAATATTGCTTTTACCTTTCTCAAGTGAAAACGGGCCATAGGCTTTAACCATGGGCTGGAAACGATTGGCCTTTGCCTGGCTTTTGCCTTCGCCTTCCTCGTCTCCTCCAATGCTGAAAACGCCGTCTATCCGACCTCCGTAGGCTCCCAGCACCCAGTCGTAAATATCAAATGTTTTGACTCCCAGGGCTTCCCGAGCGTAAAAGTTTTGCCAGGGGTCGGGTGTCCTGAAACGGGTCAGGTCGAGCAGTCCTTCATCTACCATAGCAATGGTGTAAGTCATCGCCATCCGGTTCTTTTCGCTAATCGTGATCTCCACCTCTGTTTCAGGGCGTAAAACATCGGGCATGCTTATCTTGGGCTCGAGGTGGGTCTCCGGGTTTTCGACAAAAATGGGGATAACTCCATACATCCTGATGGGCAAATCGTTCTGTGTTTGTCCGTGTGCCTGAATAAGGCTTACGTTAACATATACATTGGGTGCCATGCCGGCGGTGATCGGCAAACTGAAAGTGGCGTCTTTCCCGGTAGCTTGAATCCAGTAGTGATCCAATACTTTGGTGCCGTTCTCGATGCTCAGCAGAATCCGGCCCGAGGGTCCGGAGGGGATGCTGATTGTTGCCGTTTCGCCAACATTGTATTTTTCTTTGTCGGCGCTAAGCGACAAAATACTCGCCGATTGAGGGTCCTTCCTCGAACTTCTGCTAACCCAGCCGGGCCAGTCGAAATAAACGATTTTTCCAGTCGAATGAAGACCTTTTGGGTCGTTTACCTGTACCAAAAATCGCCCCCACTCCGGATAGGCAATACTGAAACCAACGCTGGCTTTTCCCCCTTTTGTATCGACAGTTTTCCGAAACACGGGTTTGTTATAAGAACTTGCAGCATACGAAGCTAAATTCTCACCCGAAGAGTGCCACCACCATCTCCAGTCGAGCTTATAAACATTTATTTCAAGTCCCTTAAGGTCAACTGCTTTTCCGGACTCATCCAAACTAACTATATCAAAGGTTTGCAGAGTGTCTGTTAAGAGCATTTGATGCCTGTCGCCCGAAGGTGCCTTTACTCCCACGTAATAATCGTAGGGAGAGAAGGGAATAGAGAACTGATCAATGCTGAAGTCCCCGCCTTTCTCAAAACAGCGGCTGGTGAAGGTTGCCCGCAGCTTACCCGGACTTGTGCCTTTTAAAAAGAACTCTGGCGTGAATGAAGCCGAGCCTTTTTCATTGAGCTTGCTGTTGAATATCTCGCGCTCGCTGGGGTAAAATTCTTTTGTGGGATCGTTGAAATAGTATTCCTCATATCCCTTGAATTTCGTCTCCATGACGGAAAAATTCACAGAAATCCTTGCTTCCAGGTTCGAAGCGGGAGCTCCGTGAAGCCAGTTTACCTGCAGACTGGCTTTGTTTTTGGCCGGATCAGCGTAAAGCTCCTCTTCAGGAAACTCCATCTTAATCTTAAGCCTGTTGGGTTTAACGGTTTCTATCCTGATTCTCGAGCTGAAACTCAATCCCCCCACCTTAACTTCAAGTCTCCAGTTTCCGGTAGGCGCGTCGGGGCTGGTGCCGGTTTTGAAGCTGTAGAAACCGTTTAGACCTGCTGTGAGACTTGTTTTCTTATATATTTTACCGCGGGAGTCGAACAGCTCAAAGCTCACCGGGTGATTTTCGGGAAGCACTTTTTGTTTATCCTCGAGAATAAAATTAAGGTAGAGCGAATCGCCGGGTCTCCAAACGCCCCTTTCCCCATAGATAAAACCTTTAATGCCCTTATTGACTGAGTTTCCCGATACGTCAAACTGACTAAGTGAGAGAGATGCTCCCTCAAACAGTTTAAGATATCCCCTTTGGCTGCCTTTTTTGGCGATCAGAAGGAAAGGGTGATCGGAAATGCTAATTTCCGCAAATCCCTCTTTATCGGTAACCAGAGTGGAAATGAGCTGCTGCTGAAAATTATATATTTCGAGGTTTACCCCGCTCAAGGGCTCTGTGCTAACCAGGTCGGTTACGGCAAAGACCATTGATTTATCATTTCCTGTTTTGGCGATAATTCCCAGGTTTGACGCCAACACGTTACGGGAGGCATTTCTTCTTTGGCCATAATAGGACTGTGAACACGGATTGTCTCTCTCGTCCCAGTCATAGTCGTAATCGTAATCGTAATCGTAGTCGTAGTCGTAATTATCATAACCGTAGTAACCATATTTCGCATCCCAGTAGTCGTGGTCGGCTTCGCTGATGGTATTATCATCCTGTGCAGTTTCGGTCAGTAAGTCATTGTTTTCAGCCTCGTCTTCTCCGCAGTTATAAAGAGAGTGCTTTTTTTGGAAACCCAGTTCAACCCGATAGATGGCGCCGGGTTCGGCTTGTATCAGTTCGCTCAGGTCGATGGCAAAGGCGTTCCACTCCCCATAACTGATCGGACGGCTGGAGCTCAAATTAATTGTTTTTTTGGCAATCAGGCGACCGGCTCGTCTAAGTTCGCTTCTTCCACCCAGATCGTTAACCTGGAGGAATTGCGCTACATTGTCTTCAAAAATACGAATCACTTTAACTTCCACGGCTTTAAGGTTTACCGCCTCAAAGGGAAATGTCAGGCCCTCCGACTGCGGCATAATTACACCTTGGCCTATTAGGCGGACTGCGGGTTTTAGCTCTTCGAAGTTCAGTGTGACTTCAAGGTTTTCCTGAAAGCCATAGCCCAGGATATTTTTGATTCCCGGTTCAACAATAAGTTGAAGGGTTCCGCTTTGTCTAATTTCAGGATAAACCCGTATGAGATTGTCTTCCACAGTAAAACGCAAATTCACTGAATTGCCAAGGCTTATCAGGCCGTTAAGGTACTGGTCGGTTTTAATGGGATCTGAAAAGGAAAGTTGAATGTACTGCTCAGGTTGCTGGTTGATTTTTGTTTCGAGGAGGGTGAATTCTGTGAGCGAAGGGATTTCATATGCAATGCTTCCTTTATCTTTCACTCCGAGGGATTTGCCATCCCAGCTCAACTCGACAACCTCCTTTTTTTCTGTACGCATAACACTGTCAATCACAAACTCATGCGCAATGCCTTTTGTATCATGAAGCCAGCTTACGGAAAGCGGCTGACCGTTTTGTGTGGCGATTACGGTTTTCTCAATTTCTTCTGCGCTGGCTTTATCGCTGGTTTTTACCACTCCCCGGATCTCGTTCCACTCAAGGTCGGTGCGGCTTTGGGTTCTGAAGCCTGTGAACTCGACGGAAATTTCCATGGGGATAATGCTAAAGGAGAACTCAAAATCCTTAGCCCCTTTTTTATCGGGGAAAAGTTTTGTAACACGAAACAGAGCTTTATACTCTTTGCCTGAGGGGAAACTCTTTTCCGGGCGGTATTCCAGGGTTCGACTGTCAATCCAGAATGTCTCTCCGGCTAAAGAGGGTTTAAAATCGAAAAGTTTGGTTGACACAGGTTCCTGCGTATTGATTTCACCCGGGTAATCGGCCGAAAGGCGAACCCTGATAACCGATTCGGAAGGAATGACACCGGAAGTAAATGCGGCGATCTCAGGATTGTAAGCGGGGGCTGCAGACTGTTTTTTTTCTTTGCGGGATGAGCAACCGCCAAGTATTAAAGCTGCTGCAAGAAATAATACTATTCCTTTGCGGGAAAAGGGATGGAGAGGCTTCATGGGGATAAGGTTATTTTAGAATTAATCAAATTTAGAAAAATTGGTTCAGATAAAGTACTGAACAGCAGATTAATTCTTTGAAAGTATCTAAACCGGTCGTTTATTGCCGGTTTGCGTGGTCTTTTGCGGCGGGGATTCTTATGGAAAGTTTTTTAAGAAGTTCTTTGATGCATTCGGAGATTTTCACAAACTCCTCAGGTTTATTTCCTTGATAAATCAGCATGATATCAATTCCGGGAAAGGCATTTTGATCTTCTCCAAACAGAATGGTTTTGTTGAGGCGGTATGCTTCGCGCATTCTTCGTTTTAGCAAATTACGATCTACCGCATGCTTGAAATTTTTCTTAGGCACTGCAAATCCAACCTTAACAGGGAATTTTTCAGATGTGGGATGGGGTTTGTAAATCAATCGTATGGGAAATACCGACAAGATTTTGCCCGCCTCAAATAAGGCGGTTATGGATTTCTCGCTTTTAAGTCGCTCGTTTGAGCCTAATGTGTTTCGGTTCATAAGCGATGCCTTCCGGGAAGGCGATTCGGTTTCCTCCAGCCGATTATTTCTTGCAGCCCTTGTTGTATTCCCGGATATATTGCTCAAGCGCCATGGTCATCGACGGAGCGTTTGGTTGGGGAGCACTGATATCCAGGCGCAAGCCGGCTTCAGTTGCAGCTTTTGCGGTTGTTGTTCCAAAAGTGGCAATCTTGATATCGTTTTGCTTGAATCCCGGGAAATTTTGCAAAAGGGATTTAATACCTGAAGGACTGAAAAAAACAAGCACGTCGTAGTTGATTTCCGACAGGTCGGAAAGGTCGCTGCAAACGGTGTTGTATAAGATGGCGGAGGTGTACTTTATTTTTATCTTGTCAAGCAAAACAGGAATTTCATCTTTGTGAGCGCTCGACATCGGAACCAGGTAGTTCTCGTCTTTATGTTTGAGGAAAATGTCTGTTAGGTCCAACAGATTGCCACTTGCGCTGTAGAAAATCTTTCTTTTCCGATAAACGATATACTTCTGTAAGTAAAAAGCTATTGATTCCGAACTGCAGAAATACTTCATCTCGTCGGGGATTGTTACCCTTAGCTCTTCGGCCAATCGGAAGAAATGGTCAATAGCTGTTTTACTATTGAAAATAACCGCCCCATGCGCCAATATATCAATCCGCGTTTTCCTGAAGTCTTTTACCGTAATACCTTCCACCTGGATAAATGGACGGAAATCGATTTTTAAATTGTTTTTTTCGGCAAGTTCGGAATAGGGGTGTTTCTCAGACTCCGGTTTTGGTTGGGAAACCAAAATTCTCTTGATTTTTGTCATAAAGCTCGCTACTTAAATGGTTTGTTTTAAACCTGCGCCAAAGAAATCACTAACTTAATAATTACCAAAACAGGTAATATTTCAAGGAGACAAAGGTACAAAATCAAATAAAAAATCAAAACAACATTTTTAAATACATAAACAGCCACCCGGAACAGGCGCATAAGGTACACTGCTATTACTGCTGTAGCACCAGTGTATATAATGATTTCCTGCAATATGCCCTGGGTATAGGGAATGGCCAAAAGAAAGGGTATTACAACGAGTCCTATTACCTTATTGTAAATAAAAAAGTGGTATAAAAACTCCAGAAAGAGATCCGATCGAACGAAAATTGATCCAATAATGCGCATGACTACAATCCGGAGGAAAACCAAAAAGGATAATCCTGCAAAAGCCTGAATTACAAAAAGCAGTCCTCCGATGTCCGAAAACACAGGTATCCAAAAACGATTCATCACATAAAGGAAAAGCGAAGCGTTTACCAGATAAATCAGATCCAGCCCCAAGCCTAACCTTTTCTGAACCACACCGCGATCTTTAAAGGTCTTGGAGGCCATCTGATAGTTATAGGAGGCAACCCAGATGGAATTAAAGAATTTTGTATAAACAATACTCAACCAGGCTACTACAGTTAGTATTAGAAGAATTGAAATAAAATACCAATCGGGAATAGCATCACGTTTGAAGTTTCTGGCGTAAATATTTTCGGGGGAGGTTGAATCGCGTGAGGGTCTGACTTCTATGAATACAGGTGGAAGCACGGCAAGCGTATCCTGAGATGTCCCTGTTTGAATGTTTAACGAGTCCCTAGTCAGATCTTGCATATGCTATTAATCTTCAATCCCCAAAGCTTTAATGTAAGGGCTTTTTGGTAATACCCCTCATTTCAGGCAGGCAGGGGAAGCGATTTAAAAATACTTTTCACCCAGAAGCAAATTAGCCAGTTTGCTTGCACCAAAACGGAAACGCTCGGGTTTTAGCCAGTCGTTTCCAAGCACTTCGTTAATAATAAGATAATAAATAATTGAGGTGTTGATGTCCGAAATACCTCCCGCGGGTTTGATTCCAACAGCCCTGCCGCTTTTTTGTGCGTATTCCTTTATAGCTTCGCACATTACCCAAACTGCCTCTGGGCTCGCGCCTTTGTCTAGCTTGCCGGTTGAGGTTTTGATAAAATCAGCCCCTGCTTCCATAGCCAGAAAAGAAGCTGTTTTGATTAACTCAAGACTGTCAATGCTTCCGGTTTCCAGAATTACTTTCAGTTGTGCATTTCCGCAGACCTCTTTGATTTTTTTAATTTCGTCAGAAACAAGATTATAGTTTCCGTCCAGAAACTCTCCGAGGGATATAACCACATCAACTTCATCGGCTCCCTCGGCAACAACCCTCTGCACTTCCGACTGTTTAATATCCAAAAAGGTTTGAGAGGAAGGAAATGAAGCCGCAACCGATGCGATCTTCACTTTTTTGGCCTCAAGACTGCATTTCACTACGGGAACAAAGTTCGGGAATACGCAAATGGCTGCAACATTTGGCAAATCGGGAAACTTCTCGCTTAGGCCGTTAACCTTGCCAACGAGTGTTGTGATTTTTGAAACAGAATCGCTGCTGTTAAGGCTGGTCAAATCAATCAAACTGAACACATGGGTCAGGATGGCCTTGTCTCTGATATCGAAAGACCTTTCTGAGATCTGCTCAATCTTCTCGTTAATTTTCTTCTGGTTGATGCCAGGACTGTTATCCGATTTTAACATAATATGGTGTTACTGTATTTTTTTATTTTCCTTGTGCCGATTGTTGTCGCGGCTTGTCTTCTTCTCCAAATTCCTTGCCAGAGCTGTAGACAAGTCCACGCCGGTCTGGTTGGCTATGCATATCAAAACAAAAAGAACGTCGGCAAGTTCATCTGCCAGTTCCCGGTCTAGATCACCGGGCTTGAAAGACTGCTCCCCATAAGTCCTGGAAATGATTCTTGCTACCTCACCAACTTCTTCGGCAAGAATTGCCATATTGGTGAGCTCGCTGAAATACCTCACCCCATATTCCTGTATCCATTTATCCACCAACTTCTGGGCTTCGTCTATTGTCATGTCAATTTACAGTTTTGAGTACGAGACTCGAGCAACAGGAAAACCAAAACAGTTTTGAGTTTGAGACTCGAGCAACAGGAAAACCCTAAAACAGTTTTGAGTTTAAGTCCAGAGCAACGGGAAAACCCTAAAACAGTTTTGAGTTTGAGTCCAGAGCAACAACAAACCCCATCACCCCTTCGACAAGCTCAGGGCAGCGCCCATCACTTTGTTAGGTCATCACGCCTTCACCCCATCACGTCCTCACTCCCTATTCCTGCTGTCAATCAAAATCGTAACCGGACCGTCGTTCACCAGCATTACTTCCATATGATCGCCAAAAACCCCTTTTTTGACTTTTATCCCAGAGTCTTTTTCAAGCTGGAGTATAAAGTCATTGTACATCGGCTCGGAGATCGTCGGGGCTGCAGCTTTGATATACGAGGGTCTATTACCTTTGCGGGTGCTGGCATGCAGGGTAAACTGCGAAATAACCATTGCCTCCCCTTTAACTTCCTTAAAGCCAAGATTCATAACCCCTTCACTATCGTCAAAAATCCTTATCCTGTTGATCTTTCCACTTAGCCATTCTATATCGCTGCGACTGTCTGCATCCTCAACTCCCAGAAATATCAACAGACCAGCTCCGATTTCATCCCTATGTCCGCTGGAGCATTTAACCGAAGCTCTTGATACTCTTTGAATTACAGCACGCATACCCAGTGTTTGAAAGGAAAGCAAATTTATGAAAAAAATTGACACTCAAGTGCAAATAGTTTGATTTCTGATAAGCTTTTCGATGCTTGTTTTGAACTAAGCTTTCAGGCTTATCCCAAAAATAACCGGAGAATAATAAAAAACCCTAGCTGGACGAGAAAATACACCTTGAGGATGCGATCTTGAACTCTTACTTTGAGAACAGAAAGGATGCTGCTAAAAATAAGGCTGATAAAGAACCAGGCGACATAATTTTGCAAGGGTACTTTGTCTCCGGACCATTGCCAGTAATCAAGTCTCATGGCCACCTCTTCCATGATGAAATCAAAACCAACAATCAGAACTGAGCTTAAGAAGGGAACAAGTACTGGCTTAATCCGGGTCCACTGCAGCAAAGAATAACTGCCGAGCATCAGAATCACCCAATTCATGCCGATTACCACCGGGACATTAAATAGTTGAATCATCATGGTATCGCCATAATGATATTGCCCAAAAATCTTCCCGGTCACAACCCCTGCAAGCTCTGTCAGAAAAGTAAGAATAAAAGTCCCGATGCTCCAATAAAGCAGGGTTTTGTTTTTCTGGCTACTAAGAATGAAATACAAAACAATGCTGTTGGTTGCCAGCATGGTGATATCGGTAATTGCCAAAACATAGGGAAGGGTAAAAGGGATAAGGTGAAATATCAATCCCGCACTAAAAAGCACTACAATAATGAGGGTAAAGTAATATTCCTTGTTTGATGTATATGTACGCATCGTTTAATTTATGAGGTTAAACATTAAACAAAAAGACATGCGATTTGTTTACTGTGCTGTGATTGTTTAAATTTGGTAGGTGTTTTCCATTTCAGGTTAAATGATTCATTTGTAACGGGAAAAAACCTTCTTGTTTCAAGTTTTGTCGGCCCTCATGCATTGTCGGCTTGGTGGCTTAGGGTTAATCTTGGATCATTTGTTTCACTTACCATAAATATAAAGAATTCTTTTCGAATAATTGACTTTAATGACCAAGGGTGTCTTGTAACAATCAGAGTTGGCAAACATTCAAAATTACAGCAAACGACGTATGTCAAAGAAAATTAGTATAATAGGTTCCGGATTCGCAGGCCTTTCTGCAGCAGCCAGTCTTGGAAAAATGGGATATGAAGTAAGCGTTTTTGAGAAAAACGCCATGGCCGGCGGTCGTGCCCGAAAGCTGGAAGCCGAAGGCTATCGTTTCGACATGGGTCCTACCTGGTACTGGATGCCCGATGTGTTCGAAAAATTCTTCAACCGCTTTGGTTATTCGGTAAGCGATATGTACGAACTAAAGCGTGTTTCCCCCGGATACAGGATGTTCTTTGGAGTTGACGAATATGTGGATGTTCCCGCCGACATGGAAGAGCTCTACCAAACTTTTGAGAACATCGAGCGGGGCAGTGCAGCAAAACTTAAAACATTCCTCGACAAGGCCGAATACAAGTACGACATTGGGATCAACAAAATCGTTTACCTTCCGGGCAACTCGATTACGGAACTCTTTCGCTGGGATTTTATGAAAGGCCTTCTCAAACTTGATTTTTTCAGATCGGTAACCTCTTATGTGCACGCAGAGTTCAAAGACCCGCGCCTTCGTCAGATTTTGGAATTCCCGGTGATTTTTCTCGGAGCAACTCCCCAGAATACCCCCGCCTTGTACACCCTGATGAACTATGCCGACCTCAAACTCGGTACCTGGTATCCCGTGGGGGGAATGTACAGCGTGGTTGAGGCAATGAAAAAAGTGGCCGAAGAGCAAGGAGCGAAGTTTTACCTTAACTCAAATGTTGAGAAGATTCTTACTACCGATCATAAAACCAGAGGATTATTGGTTGACGGAAAAGAATACCTGTCTGAAGCTGTTGTGGGTTCGGCCGACTATCACCACGTAGAACAGCACCTTCTCCCGGAGCGTTTCCGAAAATATTCTGAGAAATACTGGGATAAAAGAGTTATGGCCCCTTCCTCTCTTCTTTTTTACCTGGGAATAAACAAAAAACTCATCGGCCTACTCCACCACAACCTATTCTTCGATGAGGATTTTGTTAACCATGCCGATGAAATTTATGAAAATCCCAAATGGCCCTCAAAACCGGCTATTTATGTATCCTGCAACACCATCAGCGATCCCGGCGTGGCTCCCGAAGGTCACGACAATCTCATTGTATTGATTCCCGTGGCGCCAGGCCTGGATGATACCGATAGTATCAGAGAGCATTATTACAAGATGGTTATCGAACGACTTGAAAAAATCACTAAGCAGAAAATCGGCGAACATGTTGTTTACAAGCGCTCGTATGCACACAACGATTTTATTAAGGACTACAATTCTTTCAGGGGAAATGCATATGGATTGGCGAACACCCTTTTGCAGACCGCCATTCTGAAGCCGAAAATGAGAAACCCGAAATTGAAAAACCTGTTTTATACCGGACAGCTTACCGTTCCCGGACCGGGAGTTCCACCTACCATTATTTCCGGACAGGTGGTTGCTTCCGAAATCGACAAATACTTTAAAAAAGAATCGTTATGAAGAGCCACTTCGATAAGGTTTCTTACGACCTGAGCCGTTTGTTCACGCAGGCTTATAGCACTTCTTTCAGCCTTGGCATAAGCCGTTTGGGAAAGGAATTGCAAGGTCCTGTTTATGCTATTTATGGATTTGTTCGTCTGGCCGACGAAATCGTTGACTCATTTCACGATTACGACAAAGAAAACCTCTTCAAGCTCTTTTGCAAGGATGTGGATAAAGCACTGGAAGAAAAGATCAGCCTAAACCCCTTGCTCAACAGTTTTCAGGAGGTGGTTCACAAATATGGAATCGAAAAGGAGCTTATCGACACTTTCCTGAGAAGCATGGAAATGGATCTTACGGAAAAGGAGTACAATCGCGAAAAGTTCAATACCTATGTTCTTGGCTCAGCCGAAGTGGTTGGACTAATGTGCCTGCGTGTTTTTGTTAAGGGGGACGAAAAAGCTTACCAGTCGCTTAAAGCTCTGGGAATGGGTCTGGGAGCAGCTTACCAGAAAATCAATTTCCTGCGTGATATCAAGGCTGATTTCGAGGGATTGGGCCGAGAGTATTTCCCCTGTTTTAAACTGGAGAATTTTGGCGATGTTCAGAAGAAAGCTTTCGAAAAGGAGATAGAGCGAGATTTCAAAACCGGACTGGAGGGAATAAAGAAACTGCCTGCCTCTTCTGCTTTTGGTGTTTATCTTTCGTATGTTTATTATTACAGTCTCTTCAAGAAAATCCGGAAAACTCCGGCATCCGTTTTAATGACCCGAAGAATCAGGATTTCGGATTTCAGAAAGTTTACGCTTATGCTTGGTTCTTACATTAAATTCAAACTTGATTCTTCCTTGAAAAGCAAAACACCCGAGTAAGTCACAAGATTCATGTGCAGATCCTCAACCTTAACCTTAACCTCAACCTCAACCTCAACCCCCATGTCACCCTTTCTAATTATAGCAATCGTTCTCGGCTCCTTCCTTTTTATGGAGTTTGTAGCCTGGTTTACCCACAAATATGTTATGCACGGCTTTTTATGGATTTTGCATAAGGATCATCATACCCGTGAGCACGAGGTCGTTGAATGGAACGACTTATTCGCCCTCATTTTCGCCCTTCCCAGCATACTGCTTATAGTAACCGGTGCAGAGAGCTTCGATTATCGTTTTTGGATTGGTTTGGGAATCGCTCTCTACGGGCTTGCATACTTTCTCTTTCATGATGTGTTGGTGCATCGCCGCCTCCCGATTCTCGACAAGGTTGATAACCGTTATTTCAGGTCGGTGGTAAAGGCGCATAACGATCACCATCTGGGAGGAGAAAACTTTGGATTTATCCTGATGATCCCATGGAAATATTTCCGGGATAAAGGCAAAGCCACGAGAGGGATGTATTGAAATATCATAAACCAGCTAGCCCATGTCTACCTATCTTACCGTAATTCTTCTTGCATTAATCTTTCCACTGCTTCTCAGCTTTGATAAAAAAGTGCATTTCTATACCCAATGGAGGTATCTTTTCCCTGCGATATTTATAACCATGCTGCTTTTTATCCCATGGGATATCATTTTTACGATCCGTGGGGTATGGGGATTTAACCCTATGCATCTCGAAGGGATTGAGATTTTTCATTTACCCCTCGAAGAATGGCTGTTCTTTATTGTTGTTCCCTATGCCTCCCTTTTTACCTATGAAGTTTTGAACGCTTACATTCAAAAAGACCTCCTTGGGAAGTATTCAAAACACATCAGTATTTTTATCATTGGCCTTCTGTTGGTAGTAGCCGCTTTTAATCTCGATAGGCTATACACTTCGGTAAGCTTTATTCTGGCTGCTTTATTTGTTTTTTATGTGCAGTTTTACCGGAAAGCGGTTTTTATGGGTAGGTTTTACCTGGCCTACCTTGTTGTGCTCATTCCTTTTTTTGCGGTTAACGGTGTGCTGACCGGATCCTTTATCGAGGAGGAAGTTGTCTGGTACAACAGCTCCGGGAACCTTTCCATTCGTCTCTTCACGATACCCATTGAAGATGCTGCGTATGGACTGCTTCTTATGCTTATGAATACTACTTTGTACGAGTATTTTAAATCCAGGCAGAGCGAAAGCATTCCAGAAAACCAAAATGCTTAACCAGGTAGTCTTTTCTAACTGTATAATCCCTCTTGACACATCAGGGCACAGCTTATTTTACCCTGTTGTATTTTACCAGGTAAACCGGAATAAAGGAAACCGCCGAGGCAAGAATCAGTTGCAGCACCACCAGCCAAAAAACCCCGATGGATTGCAATGAAATGGTAACGGCAATAAAAAACAAGTTAAATCCTAAAATAATCAGGGTCGACCGGAGGTGGGAGTTGCCCAACTCCAGCATCCTGTGATGTACATGTTGGCGATCGGGGTTAAAGGGGGAGCTTCCCTGCATGGTTCGGATCAACATAATGCGGAGAGTGTCGAAAAGCGGAATTATCAGTACTCCAAATACAACTGCAGGAGCAGACTCCATATGCCATTTGCCGGCAACATGATGATCATATTCCAGGAAGCGGATTGCCAAAACAGAAATAATAAGACCAATTATCAACGAACCGGTATCTCCCAGAAAGATCTTGTTTTCCTTTCCAAACACGTTGAACTTGAAAAAGGCGAAGAGAGAGCCGGCCAGAGCAAAACTCATAAGACTGTAGGAAACAAAGCCCGCTAAAAGAAACCAGAATCCAAAAAAGAGGGAGGCTATGATGCCCGTTCCCGAAGCGAGTCCGTCGATGCCATCAATCAGATTGAAGCCATTGATGATGAAAACAACCACCAATATCGTAAGAAGGATGCTGCTCAGGTAACTGATCTCGCCAATTCCCAGAACGTTGTGCAGGTTTGTCAGGCGGATGTTTCCCAAAATAGAAAGTATCGAAGCGGCCAGAATCTGTGCAACAAGTTTCTTTCGCGGGTCGATAATCAAGATGTCGTCTTTGATCCCGATGAAAAAGAGAATCAGCAAAGCCCCGAAAATGTATTTTAGCTCATGGTCGATCCCGTGTCCACTGAAAATGCTGATGGTGAGAATAAAGCCAATGAAAACCGCAGAACCGCCCAGGGTTGGGACATTGCCCAGATGGGAGGTCCGGTGGTTGGGCTCATCATAAAGACCTTTTATGCCGGATACCTTAACAATAGACGGGATTACGATATAGGTGAGGAAGAAGGCGGTTACAAAACCACCAATGATCACCAGCCATACCGGAAAATCTATCTGGATATTACCAAAATAATGCCGCACTTACCTCTTTTTTAATTCAATCCAGAACAAAGAACCGGATTACTAATTTTAATTGTGGGCAAAGATAAATCATTTTTAACTAAATCGATACTTAGTTGGTAAGCAAAAAATGACATGATTTAGGAGATTAAGCAGATTAACAGGATTAGGCTGCAACACCCCAAAACCAATCCGCGAAAATCAAACCTTTGCGTCCCGATGAAATCGGGATTGCGTGAAACAAAAAAGACATGATTTAGGAGATTGCCAAGATTAGCCTGCAACACCCCCAAACCAATCCGCGAAAATCTGCGTAATCTGCGGACCAAAAAAGACAGGATTTATGGGATTAAGAAGATTGCCAGGATTAGTTTGCAAAATCCC